>Ga0307968_1000191_pt1 | contig 38856 bp, 43 predicted proteins | sample OrgLakmetagen650_FD_201834 | JGI IMG/M metagenome (GOLD analysis project Ga0307968, IMG submission 201834) | Saline water microbial communities from Organic Lake, Antarctica - #650 | ecosystem: Environmental > Aquatic > Non-marine Saline and Alkaline > Saline | place: Antarctica: Organic Lake...
GTATTGATGCCAATGATTCATGGGCCTGCCCTGCCTGTATCAACTTGAACTAAAATGGAAAAAATAATATCCTCTACTCTCAGAAAAGAAAGATCGTGGAGGTTTCATGGAACCCAATCTGGGAGCCAGAAGAATTACAAAACACATGTGAAAGCTTCAAGCAGAGCCTCAAAAACTATGAAGAGCAAACCACCACGCCAAACTTATCTCAGCCCGCACCAGATGAACACCTAAATGATCTTCAAAAACAAGGGTCTCTGCCACCCAAGAGGGCAATACGTACCAACCCTACAATGTCGATCTTCGGAGCAAAGTTACCTTTGACATCCAACCCACCAACCCACAGGCTGATATTAAGGCCACAGGGCATTGTGAGTACTGGATCTCGACCATTAATCTCATGAAGTATCAAGAAAAGGATACCCTATCCTCCCCAGATGACACTATGGTTCCTGAAGTGTACACTGACACAGTAGCCTGTATTTACAATGTCGACGGAAAGTGTAAAGGTATGCTTACTCCTGAGCGCCTTAACATACTACGAAAGGCATTTGACAGGGCAAAGTGCAACGGCCTACACGGCCACATTAAACCTCCACCCATTAGCTTTGCATCAGAACTCGTAGGCCTCATTACTCGTAAAGACATCTCTACCTCTCTACCTCTAAACATACTAACAAAAAAAACCACTCTTTCTCCCGGATACTTCCCTCCCACATCACCGCCGCCTTTCAAAAGTGGGCCCAGGTCACTACTAAAGAAAAAATGGCATTTCCCCTCGACTATGACCCCAAATTCTCCCATTACTGGAGTGAGCACCCAAGGGACAAAGTGTTTGGGGCAAACACCAATGCCTTCTCCTCCCGATTCTCTGGGTTCTCCATCTGCCATCCCATTTACCATGAAAACACCATGCTTTTAGCAACAAGACACGCCATCTACTCTGATGCTGTCAGCACAGAGGAAACAGCCACATTCATGCTCCTCCCTTCCTGGAATAAAAATATGACCACAAATCCCTATGCATCACTCTGCCGCAAATACCCACGCATGTGTAAATTCCTGGGCAACATCCCATCAAACCAACTCCAATATGCGAAAGTGCTCTTCTGGAACAATATACAAATACCACTTTCCAAACGCACCTGGGAATTCCGCGAATTTGAAGATCATTGCCACATGGAACACCAAGGGCAGGGTCTGCCTCAATGCTCACAACAAAGACTGGCTAAAAGAACTTGCCCAAGAAATCCCTTAGGCAAAGTGGGAAATCTAAAACATACATAACCATCCCTACCAAACAGCCTTAGGTTCCGGACAACACTCCAGACTTAACAAATTTAATAAGCTACCCAATGACCACCCTCAAGCCTCAGAAGGCCCAGATAAAACAATTGCCCTGATTAGCACCGACGACCAACCTCATATTTGTAATAACGATGAAGCACCCCAAATCAGCTCCAGCCAAAGCATCCAACCACCGGAACTGGTTCGGTCCTTTTGGCCTAGTGCTTCTGTAACACTACAAAACCTGACCCGTAAAATAAAAGATTGGCGAGATTGGACCTACACTGATGGCAGCCTTTAAAAGAATGAAGCAGGGCAAGACACCGGATCAGGCGTTTACCACCCTCACTTAAATGTCTCCCACTGTGTAAACCCGAAAAGCATGGGTATAACCAACACCATTTCACGTGCAGAGCTAGCAGCTATAGCAGCTGCGGTCACACACGGCTACTCACATATAGCCACAGACAGCCTTACATCACTGCACCAAATCAAAAAGCAGCTCTCACACCCGAATCTCCATCGCCACCACATCCAAGGAGATGTCCTTCAATCCATTGCTAAAGCAATCCGCCGCCAATCACCATCGCCCATCCACTTCTTCAAAGTAAAGTCCCATGCCGGTATTATCGGTAATGAACATGACTGACGCCCTTGCTAAAAATTTCATTCTCCTCCCCCTCGTAATTACTGGGGCGTGAGCGCTCACGGCTAGCCATTAGAGTTGTCGGATCCCGAGCACACTTCACACAGGCCTCCCCAGGCCCACCAAGGCCACCCCACGGGCTGAAATTCGACATAGGCTCCTAAGCAAAAACTTAACCGTGTCAGATTAATTCTGGGGCCCTGGAGTGCCGTGTGTAAAGTTTTGGAGCAAATATTTATGTTTCGAAGCTCCAGATTCTGCTACCCAGGATTCCTCAGCCAGGCCCCCATACCACTTCCTGATGGTGCAGAATCCATCAGCACACTTTCCCGGCTGCAAAGTTCACATGCAAACAGTGGCGTTTAAACATTATCACCCTTTTGTAACACTAATTTCGATGGGCTATATATGAATTTTAGGTCAGATGACGCGTTGAAGTTTTCTTGGGACGGGACCCTTCACAACGCAGTCCGTGTTGGCTTGGACTGTTTGCCGGTGGAGCGCACAGTGCAGATGCTTGCCGCGCACTGTGTGTTGAAGCAGAGTCCAGGCATCGTGGCCAACATGCTCGCACCTGCACTCTCAACAGGCAGGGAACAGCAGCAGCAGCACATCCTCACGCCTGCTTCAGCACAGCGTCATGCATTCCACTGCAGCATCTGTGGGGCAATAAGGCACACACACAGGCGTGCCTGCACACACGCACACATGTACACGCATGCACACACACGCACACAAACAAACACGCGCGCGCAAAATAGAAACAGGCGCGCACACATACACATGCACATGCACACGCACAAACACACATACACACGCACAAACACACAGGCGCACACACACACACACACACACACACACACACACATACACATGCGTGCACGCATACACGCGCACACACACACACACACACACACACACACACACACACACACACAGACACATACACACACACACACAAACACAAACACAGACACACACACAAACACAAACACACACACACACACACACATACACATACACACACACACACATACACATACACATACACACACACATACACATACACACACACACACATACACATACACACACATATACACACACACTCTCATTTGGTGCAATAATTGGTCTAATCTGGGAACTTGGCTTGGCAGTAAAAAGTGAATTCCTACCGCAACCAACCAGATACGTGGAGCTTAGAAGTGACAGTCAGGGGACACATACACACCCTCTGCCCGTGCCCCCTATCCCCTCTGTAATGCCGTACTGAGCTCTGCAGTTTCCGTGCCTGGCGCTTTTGCTTGTTTGATGAACGTGGTACTCTGGTCTCGTTGTGACTTCTTTCATCCATCCGGTCTCGTTGTGACTTCTTTCCTCCAGATGGCACTCTGTTGGTCCAACCTCTCTCGCAGGGTCTTCTTTGTTTGATGGTACCGGAGTTTCAACTTAAGACGAAACACTGGAACGTCCCTGAATCAGTACCAAGTTGCGAGTGGTCACCGACTGCGCAGTTTCCTTTCTTATAACATTTAACCACACAGGTTTGCAATTCTCTCCGTTTGTCTGATTTTTCCTTGATAGACACTCAAAGGATAATCAGGAGGTCATGAAGGAAGTCTTCCAATATTCAATGAAACAGTAAGTCGCAGTCAGCGTCATCAACGACATCTGTGTTCTCATGCACATGTGCATTGTATCGTGCATGTATGCGTGTGCGCACGTATCTGGGAGAGCTTGCAGATTAAATAAATTAGCGGAGACATATTCAAGTATCAGTCGCTTCTGGTCATGCAAGACAGCAAAGAATCAAATTCAATTTCCCTCACGAGCAGACGGTTAATGACCGAGATCAATGCAGGAAGGAAAAGAAAAATAATAAACAAATAAACCTGGTAGTGTCATCGTACACCGTGAAAAGTCGGGAAATCGCGTTTTCTCTCCCGATGGCAGACCAGGGCCACAACCCCGTCATGCCGACTGGCGATGAGGCCAAGAAGGCACATGTTGGCAGCGGTCCAGACCCAGAAGAGGTCATAAGCCAACGTTCGGGAGAGGTGCTCATCAAGCACACCGTGCTCAAGGCAGACCACTTTCCAAGTGAGAAGAGAGGGAGAGAAAGGGAATGGGGTGTGGAGGGGAGTGTGGGCGCTCGCTGCAAATGTTCCCATCTGTGCACAGCATGTGACAAACCTAGGCAATGACAAATCCTACCTCACAATGCCCTCATATTTCATGCCTGTAGGTTGCCATAATACCAAGCTCACGCCCATTCTGGAGGGTGCTCCCAATTTCCGCAAGGTGACTAGTTGAGGACCCCTCCTAGGGCTCTCGAACAACGCATTTGCAAGCACACATTCCAGTCCATCTTGTTTCTAGCATCACGTTCCGATAATTACCCGTGTTCACCTTGTATGTCTAGGTGGAAGGTCTGCGTGTATTTGGTGTGGCCATCCCCACGGTTGCAGGTTTGCGAAGGGTCCTCAACAGCATGGGCGCGCAGAGGGGTGAGTTGACATACTCTTTCAATGCCACTTTTGAGCAGGTGCTTCTAGCTCTGTGCATCTCGCATGACCTCCTGCGCCTCACTGCAACACTGTTGATCTGTATTACGCACGCAACTGGCCTGTTCTGCGTTCTCTTGGTTTGAGGTGTGATCGAGAGCCCTCCTAACTTTTGTTGCTGTTGCCCACACAGGCGCACGGAGTGTGTACTGGCAAAATCTACGGGAGGAACCCTTAATTTTCATTAATGGCCACCCTTTTGTGGTCCGCGAATCGGACAAACCCTTCTCAAATCTTGAGTACACAGGTGATGGGGGGAAAGTTCTAAGAATAATCGAAAGAAGGCATCAGGTCTGGCCTGTGGCGTACCTGTAGCCTGGTGCTCCTAGGATTATGGTGAAAACAGTGCAAATTAAGGCGAGAGCACGTATTTAAGGTGCAGCATTGGCATCAGCACATCTTACAGACGCTTTGCACGCTTCCTCCTGCCGCAGGCATTGACCGCTCACGGGTGGAGGGCATGGAAACCCGGTTAAAGCAAGACATTTTGTCAGAGGTCAGATCTACAGCTTTCACGGAGCAGTGTTCCATAGTAGCAGTAGAGGAAAATGGGGTTAACTTTCTTGCAGCGATCGCTAGCTATCACTCTGTGGGCAGCTCAAGACAGCTGCCCATAACTGCCGTTCAGCTGCCTTCTCCTGCCCCTGCATTCGCCAGCCTCTTTCAGCTGATTTGTTTTTGTACATCGCAAGCCGCACCCTTCTGCCCGTTTGTCCACCCCTTTCCTTGTTGCTTTTCCTTCCCGACCTGCAGTCCAGCATGTTTGGCAACCGCATTTTGGTGATCCACGAGAATGAAGACCTGTCCTTGTATGACCACTGGGAGGTGCGGAATCCTTAAGGGCAATGCTAAGCTTCTCCAGTTGCCATGATGAAACGAGCTTCAGACTGCCCAGTCCAGGGTAGAATCCTACCCAGCTTGCAGAGCTGACTGCTCTCATCTGTCACTGCAAACAGGTCGAAAAGCAGCATTTCCCAAAAGTCTGCCTCATTCATTTGACTGCATCAAAGACCGACAGCCTTACCACAGTACTGCTCTTAAACACTCATACACACACGTCGCAATGTTTGAACCCTTATGCTGTTGTGTTTTTGGTATGACTGGTCTGACTGCAGCCTGTGACCCCAGATGACGTGCAGACGCCCCAAGAAGTTTACGCAGAACTCCAAGGTAGGGCCGGGGTTGGATGTGTGAATGTGAAAGTAGGTTCCCCCATCAATAGGGAGTCGGCTAAACCGTGTACCAAGTATGTATGGGTAAGGCACCGACTGTCTTTTGGCCAACCTAACGCATATACAACAGCACCTGCCATGCCTCACATCTGTTTTTGCACTCAAAGCTCACAACCACGTTTTGTCAAATAAGCGCACAGATGGTGTAACACATTTGGCCTTCAGCCGAACTTATGTTGCACACGAACAGACTCCACCATTGAAACCCAAAGCAAAAGCCTGAGAGATTTTGACATTGCTTGCCTGCGCAGCTGATGGGTATAATGTGGACTACCTGCGAGTGCCTGTGACTGACGAGAAAGCCCCCAAAGACAATGATTTCGAGGAGCTCATTAAGAGATTATGGGCAGTGCCGGATGACGCGGGCGTGATCTTCAACTGTCAGGTGTGCTTGTGGGTGTGCGTGTGTATGCGTGTGCGTGCATATGTATGTGTATATGTGTGTGTCTGTGTGTGCATACATATGTGTGTGCGTGCGTGCGTACATATGTGTGTGCATGCGTGCGTGCAATTGTGCATGCGTGTGTGTAATTGTGTGTTGCATACATGCAGGCGTGAGACTAGAGAAAGTGAATATGGGGAACACGAGATTTATTGTGCTGTCACCAGTCCTGGGTACCATCAGAGACCATAACTGTCAGATGAGTCTATCCGGAAAAACTAAATTCAAACCCTGACTCCAAGAGCTATCCGATTATATATATATATGGGATATGGGTCGACTGTGAGAGGGGTACACGGTGTTGATACGATTTTGGAGAACTCCCCTTCAGGAGAATTTCTGAGGCACTTTCTTGTACTGTTATGTATATGCCAGAACTATAATAATGTGTAATTTCTTAAGCTCAAGCCCCGTTGAATGGCACCCTCCTTGTGGAAATTAACGAAAGGGTGGATACTGCTAGGAGCGTATGCCTGTCCGCATGGGTGCAGAGGCCAGGTGCTGAGTGACAGTTGACATGAAATATATGTTCCAAAATCACAGGATGCATCCCGAGCAACAATGATAAGGGAATAATGAAGTCAAGATGGGAGAATAGGGCGTCTGAGATCACTTCTGAGGCACTTTGTTAGGCTCCGTGAGCGCGATGACACTGGTTTCGTCCGACAGCTTGCCATCAAAATTTTGTGTGAAGAAAGAAGCTGATCATGCAAACGGATGCAGAAATCAAAGAGGAGCAAAATGGCACCCTGTTTGTACAAGTAGGGGCACAAAAAGGGAAGATGAAGGGGGGGGGGAGAGGGGATACGCCCCTTAATTACACATTGGGCCTATCATTCTTTGTACCCTCCTGTTGTCACCATATTAAAGTGAAAACTGTGCCACAATTACTGCCCTCTCCGCAGATGGGCCGAGGTCGTACCACAACGGGCATGATCATTGCTTCCTTGCTGTACCTGCGCAAAATGGGCGCGTTTCCGCTCAGCAAGGGCATGCAGCTGTCAGGTAAAGAGCTGGATAAAACATGCTTAGCTAATGTGTCAAACGCAAGCCTGCTCACTACGGATACAGCTGTTTTATAAAGTATGGGTGTGCAAGTAAAGGCATAGTTAGCCGACGATATGACGAAGGCCACCGGGTAACCAGGGTCGGCCAGGGCGTAAATCTGCACATGACCGTAAACACGTTTAGGCTTCCCTCATATAACTTTGGTGAAGCGCTCCATATTTTGGTCTGATTAGCTTTGACATAGGTAGTTGCCGCTCTCATAAAGTTGTGGAAAACACAGTGCGGAGCATGGCTCATTGCAGGCAAGCATGCACTCCTTGTCCGTACAAGTACTAATTAGCATGGATCTGAGCTTCCAATTCTGTAACAACTGGACTGGAACCATCAACTGCTTCTCCTTCCAGCTTTATCTATACCTTAAAAAAACCCAACGCAGAGCAAGTGCCTCTGTGGTTCAAGTCTGTGGCCACATCGCGACATGCCCCTCCAAAGGATGACCAAGACCAGCTCAAGGCCGGCATGTATGGCGTGGTGCGCTCGCAGCTGCGGGCTTTAGAACGGGTGCGTGAGGTGGAGGTGCAGGCTGTGCTAAATAAGTAGAATGTAAGCAGTTGCTGTAGGCCTGGGAATGGGTGCGTGTAATGGAGGTGCAGGTTGTGCTGATTGACGGAATGCTGCACTCAAATTGTGCTTTGGTACAAATGTAGTTACAAGGTTGACGTTCCCTTTTTGTGACCTCACCTTTTTGGCTTTGTGCACACACGCAGGGTCCTGAGGCCAAGTTGATCCTTGATGCAGTGGTGGATGCTTGTGCTGGCATGCAAAACCTGCGTGAGGGCATCTTCTCTTACCGTGTGCGCTTTTTGAAGGAGGCACGTGAGAAGCAGCGAAACACGCTCCTCAACGTGTGCCTGGTGCGTGAAGCGCCAATGCGTGGCGAGACTCAAAATGTTTCGTGAGCTTTACACCTGCATCTGATCCTATTGCTTTGTGAATTTGTGGTTTGTAGCTTATACTCTTTGCCACCTCTCTGGTATTCAGACCGCTACAGCGTTTGAAATTGGAGACAGACACAGCTTCCCACGCTTGATGTTTCACCAAATGTGTGGCTTTGCAACAAGTAACAAGTATGATGCGGTCCTACATGTGTGTGTTGCCTCAAAATCTTATTTTATTACTGCTTTGGCAGACCTGTTTTGTAATGCCACACACTGCAAGACAAAGGCCTCCCCTTCCTACACACCATTGTCCCTTTATGGTATGAACCTTGCGGCCTTTGGAGCACTACGGAGAGTACAGCACACCACCCTCTTCGCTTTGGGCGTTGTACAAGCCTCCCCTTCCTACACTAATACAGCACAGCATGCTCCTTGCAAATGGCCTTTCTACCTGTGCAGGAGTACCTGGAGCGCTACTACATGCTCATCGCGTTTGCCGGCTACCTCACTTCATCCCAGTTCTACCCTGGCTCCTCAAAGCATGTGCCTTTCCCCAAATGGATGGCTGAACGGCCAGAGCTGCGTAGGTGGGTACTAAGGTGGTGGTAGTGATGTGTGTGAGTGTGTGTCGTGCGTGCAAGTGCACTTTGTATATTACTGAGTGTGGGTGGCAGGAGTCTGATATTTAAGTGTGGGCAAGTACACGTAAACATGCCTTACCTCTGGCCGATCTGCGCAGCTGTTTTCAAATGGGTTGATGTGCAATAGGACCTAAAGATGCAACAGTGCTGACTTAATAATAAAATGGGCAACTCTTGGAGGGCAAGATGCACAGTGGTATGTTTTAGAGGGCTTGCTATCAAATAGTGTTTAGGCCACGGCCTGTATATACAGGCACCTACCCTGAATTATTAGGGATGTATCCTCCTGGTGTATGCATATATGTCAAGTACGCTTGCGCAGCACAGCGATGCCTCAATCTGGAAATATGCCTGCACTCAAATTTGACCCACACCAGCACACACACGACATGTGCTGATATCCTTACTTGCACATCACGCGTTACAGTATCTTGATCCGCCTTCTGCGTCGCAACTCCATGGCTGCTCTTGAGCTGCACCAGCGCACGCCTGTGAAGTCCAAAGGCCTTGAAGCGGAGGGGCCTGGGACTGACGAGGGCATTGGAGGGTTTACCGGAGACAAGGACGGGCTCGGCTCGCATGACAAGGATGTGGTGGCCACACGCACAGGTGAGGGAGGTGTGACTTTGGTTGAGTGTATGTATTTGCATGTCCGTATGCATGCAAGTCTGTTCAAATACTGGTTGGAAAGGAAGAGTTTCCGGAGGCAAGGGCGGGCGCAGAAAAGCACCCAAAACAAATGCATTGTACGAAACTCTGCGCATATGTAAGGAATCAGTGCTGGTGCTTTGACGCTTATTTCATTTATGTTTTCGTGGCTTTGGGATATTAGCAGAGGGGGCTAACTGAGGCCCAAAATGGGCAAGTTTTTATATGCTCATTGGTTTCTACGCCCCACAATTGGCAAGCTCGAACTTCTACAAAATATGAATCCCTGTCCAAAAATGTAGAGTTTGGAGTATGCCAATTGTGGGGCGTGTGCTTGATTTGCTGTGGCTTGCAGGCCATTTTTTACAACAAGTTTTTTATACCAAATCACCCACTGCACCAATCTTAACTATTTTTATTGGTATAGAATCCTTCAGATCAGATCAGAATCAGAAAAGGATATCATTGCAACAAAAATGAAAGAAATCGGCTGAGTGGTTGGTGTTTTATGAGAATTTGAGCCATTTTCCCATGGAAATCACCACATTAGGGTTTACGTGCACCATGTGTGCTTAGTCCAGTCTATCTCAGCACGCAAAGCGACCCACATAAAACTGGGCACATGCTCGGGTCGCTCTCAATTCCAGCTACACTCTGGTAATAAAGTGTCGTCGATCGGATGGAGCGGCTGTGAGTGGCTGCCTTCTGAATGCAAAAATGAGCATTTTCAGGCATTTCCTCCGTTAGCCCCCTCTGAGAAATTGGTGTGGAAATGCTAAAAAAAACACTTTTGTTAGCAATGTGTTACAGATACCCTTCTCCTCCAGTCCCTATGCCTTTTTCCCCTTGCATACCACCTCGCCCTTTTTGCAGCTCGTATCACCCCCAAACACCAAAAAGCCCTTTGCTCTGCCCCGTCCAGGTGCTGTGCTAGGGGCTTTCAGCATCCTGAAGGAGGACAACTTCCCAGGCATGCAAAGCAACAAAATCGCCCAGACCATTCCTGGCGCCTCCAACTTCAGGTGTGAGATCTGGTCCTTGCATACCTGCATGTGCTTTGCTCCATGTGCGTCTTCGTTTCCAGCATGCCCCTCTTTTCCACCCCTTTCCACCCCACAATTCAAATATTGTCAGAGCGCTCCCCTGAGTTGTCCGTCATACAACCCTCCCATGTCAGCCATAAGGATGGGGGCTCTGTACATGTCTGCAACATTTTGCACCCATATACTGCACCCATATACTGCACGCACCTGCACTCACGCTCATATAAAATTCCCTAACATGTCCCCCTTGAAACTTTGCGCGTGCAAATACTGGCACCTGCACGTACACACACATAACCCACACATCTGGATGTTCTCCTTTTCTGCCCATTCACAATAAGTATGTGTGCAAGCACTCAAGCGTATGCAAACTCAAATAAGCACACGCCTGTGCAGGGGTATCCCTGGCATGCCTATCTACGGAGTGGGCATGCCTACAGTGGAGGGTGTGCGTGGCGTGCTGCGCAGTGTCAGTGGGTCAAGCAGCCCTGGGGCAGGGCGGCGTGTGCATGCTCTGTGGGTGAACATGCGTGAGGAGCCTATGGTGTACATTAATGGGAAGCCATTTGTGCTGCGAGAAGAGGTAGGTCATGCTGGGGCAGGAGGTACAGTCAGTTGTTCGGATTGTGTGGCTCGTGTGTGTTCTGTGTGTGAGGCAGTAAGTCATGTTTATTGGTGTAAACGCAGGGTTTCTGTGAGCATGGGCAATCAGGTTGTGTAAGACTACACATGAGCGCATGAACGGCATTTGCATTGTGGTGCTCTTTCAAAAGCTGCATAGTCGACTGTAATATAGCGTTATTTTCCTGCACTGATGAGTTTGCAAGAAGTGATGAGGAATGAGCAAAGTGCATGCAACTGACAGCTTCGTCAGAACAGAGGTACTAAGCAACCAGGACCCTGGTGGGTCAAATTGGAACGTGCGTAGGTGCGGCCGCTTAAGAACATGATGGAATATGCTGGCATTGACGCTGTGCGTCTGGAGGCTATGGAGGATCGGCTGAAGAAGGATGTTCTGGCAGAGGTATGTGACCACTTATGTGCTTATGTGTGTATGTCTGTGTATTTGTATGTGTGTATGTGCGTGCATGCAAGAAGTATATGTATTAGTGTGCCTGTATTTCGTTTGGGGTTGTGTGGGTGTGTGCATGAGTTTCTCATGTATTCCGGTGCTTCTGTTTGTGTTTGCACATACATTGTTGTGCAAAAACATGACTGTTTTTTTAGCTAGCGAATCAGAGGCATAAGACCAGTGACCAGATAAAGTGGGGGGGGGATTGCTTGCGTGCACTTGCAATTTCAACTACTCTATTGGGGAATCATCAGAATGTAATTTGCCGTTTTCCTATATTCCAACGATTTCATTTCAGTCAAATTTTTACTCACTTAATGAAGTCCATTGCTGACGCTGACACATCGTGTGCTATTTCCTCACACACAGGCCTTACGCCATGGAGGTCACATCTTGGTGGCGCACGAGTCCTTTGAGCGTGGTCACTATGGAGAGCTGTCTGACACGTGCGTGTGTGTGTACTTGTTGTGGTGTACGCCTTATTGCATGTATGTATGCTGCGTGTGTTGTTGCGTGTTCGTGCGTGCCTGATAGTGTCCTCCCAGGCGCCAGCTTGCCTACTTGGGCTGAGAGATATGCTTGCTCATATCATATTTTGGCAGGGATGTTTCATATGATCATTTGAGACGTTCAATACTCATTCAGTTAAATATGCAATACGCGTATGATACGTTTGTTTTTAAAGCAACTTTTGAAGTGCCGATTTTTGACCCAAAATGGACTTGCTTCGCTCCAAAATCATGATAAAATGTTTCCAATTCTTTTCAAAACTTTTAAATTATTAATGTACCATAAAATGGCATTGAAAGCTCGTTGTGAGGTCGTTTCTGGGAGGGAAATTGCCTATAAAGGCCAAACTCGTCCAAAATATTTGCAGTTGTATAATACAGCCCAATTTGTTCAATACGGTTAAATATGATGCTGCGTATGAAACATCCCTGTATTTTATTAAAAAAAGGAGCAAAGATGTGACGTGATATGTCACAAGTGAATAAATTAGCAGAATTTAGAAAACTGCCCCCTCATCAACGTGATTTGACTGTTGACAGTGCTAAACATTTCGCTCATTGTGCAACTTTTCGCTGAAACCCATCCCTAGATATATCTTGCACTGTGCTCTGAGCTACGTTTCACTGTTGAATCCATTCCTGACGGCTTCGTTGTGATGGCAGTTGCACTGCAAGACAAAATGCTATTGCCCTATATTGTAAGGAAGGCAGATCAGGTAATGGGAGAGCATCGTATAATGAAAAGCAGGCATCATTGCACAAAAGCACATGTAAGACAGCACTTGTATACTAAGCTGGACAAGAACAATCTCAGCTGAATGATTGGCTTTATGTAGAAAGCACAAAAATGATGGCGAGCAATACAAGTTCTTGTTAGATAAGGTACAACAATCGCCAGACATCTTCCACCTTGCATCCCCGTCCCCACCCCAAAACCCGGTCCCGCACCCGCACCTTCACTGTCTGCACTCTCACACCCTTGTCTGGGTCATTCAGGTGGGAGGAGATTGACCACCCTGATGCTGTCCAGACCCCTGCCAATGTGTACAGCAGCTTGGCGTACGAGGGGTTTGCAGTCAAGTATGTGCGCGTACCTGTCACTGATGGCACCGCCCCTTCGGTAAGACGAAACACAGTTTGTGTTCTGGGCTTTTTTTTTGCACCTTTATAAGCGTGTGCGTAAGTAGGTCGTGTTTGTGTCTACCGGTATAAAGGAAACCCGTCGTCGATGGTGCTGGATGACACAGCACACATCTGTTTGTTGGAAATGTGACATTGTGGCTTCATAAGTTACGCATGCTCTCTGTCACAGTCAGCTGGTACTGACTTCTTCACGCAGAAAACTTCACTGATAATTAGGCAAGGAGACCAGCGCCTACACATTGTGTAGATGGGGTGCAAGACATCGAAATAATATAATATTATTATTGAGATGCGTAAGTAACTGTGACAGTGTATTATTTTGTGGTGTAATGGGCATTGTGGCTATGTTGACCTTAATTTAGTCGTCTGCTCCTAATTTCAATAACTTTGATTTCTGTGGCTATTACCGCTAGTCAAGATCACTAGAGAACCACCTTTCTACCAAACTTTCCTCGACCTTTGAAACACCAACCAACCTGCTAACCGTCCACTTTTTTCTCTGATGTCATTATCTTGCGTATTTATTCTTCTGTTCTGGAGCATCAATGCCGGCAACAGTCAGGTGTTTTAGCCAAAAGTTTTTAGAACTCGTATCTCTGCAACAGTTACCACCTTGCGTACACAACAAGTGTTTTACTTTCATTCCTACAAACAACACCTTCAGCTCCCAAGCAGCTGTTTTCAAGGCACACGTCTGCAGTTGAGCATCTGGTTCTGTTTATGCTCGCGCAATGCAGCACGTGAATGAAATTGATCCTCTCTTGCTTTCCTATGTGCACGCATGCAGTATTCTGACTTTGATGCCATTGTGGCTGCCATGATGGAGTGGGGCAGAGATGACCCCATGATTTTTAACTGTCAGGTGGGGTTGTTGGTCGAGCCTGCTTATGGGGTCTTATCAACCAGGCAGTAAGCAGCTGGCCAGCTGACAATATCAGACTCTTCTTAAGGCTTCATAGCACCTTTTTTTGAGGTCTCGCCATGCTCAAGCAACTAGGTGGCACTTAGTCGCAAAGGACACAGGAGCATGATCGCTGGCTACACCTGTATCTTTTGTCCTTTTACAAGCTAGGCCTGTGACACTGGCCTGCCCAGTGCCACAGCCTCGTTGTGCAGGGGCATTGCGCGTAGTAGTCCATCCTAGAGCCATTGGTCAGGAAGTCATGCTGCTGTGAGGCTGCTGTATAAGTCTGCCTGCTCAGATATAAGCACATGGCTGTGTTGCAAGGAAAGTGCAATGCATAAGCGAAGAGGTCATGGACCTTGCTGTTCGCGCCTACAACTTTTTATCCACGCTGCCTATCACACATCTGTGGATTTTGTCTAGCTCAAATTCATTAAGAGGAACCTCGATGCTTAGTTTAGCTTCCTTTTATGTTCCAAACCATCTAAACTAACCAGCGTGTTCATCAACGTCAGTCAGTGTGGCATAGGAAGGGCAATTTGGCATACGTCATTGTCTTAAATAAATCACACAAGTTAGGCGCATTGCCTATCAACGATGAGGCCCACATCAAAGTGCAATTGGATGCATAGTACAAGACACAAATGACTAAGACGCATGCATCATGTCTGCCATGAATTTCTTCATCACAGATGGGCATCGGTCGAACCACCACCGGCATGGTTGTAGCAAGCCTTGTGTACATGTACTCGTTACAGGCACTCGCACAGGCACGGTGAGTGGTTGTAAGCATGTGTGTTTTTGTGTTGCTTGTGTGCGCTTGTGTGTGTTTGTGCTTGCTTCTGATTTATTAAACCAGTGGTTGCAGAAATGCTCCTTTGTTGCTGTCCAGTCAAAGTGCGAGTGAAACACTGCCGTGCGCATGAGCAATGGCATTTGCCTGCATACTTGAGGGCTGCCCCCTCTTACATCCCGTTTTGACTTAGGTGTACGTGCACAAGCACACAAAAACGCTCACACAGCCACAATGCACAGACATGCTGTTTTGTGAAGCGCCCTTATGTACGTTTGATACTGTGAAACTGCCACGCCTCATGCACTGGACGAGCCTTTTCTGCATCTGACCTTGAATTCACATCGTGAGCTGGCTTGGGAAAGCTCTTCCTCAACTGACCCTACCCTACGCTATTAGCACTCCCTTTGAGCTAGCACCCTTTCCCCCATACATTCCTTGTCCCTGCAGGACTGCACCAAACGCGCTGGAGGAGCTGTTCCCACATGATGCGCACGGCCTGCAGGGCTACATTGCAGCCGGAGTGAGCCCCCGCTCGGACCAGGAGGATGAGGATGGTGACGAGTTTGGGTTTGGTGTGCAGGAGGACGAGGATGACAAGGGCAAGGCGGTCCAACACCTGAAGGTAAGGAAGGTACATGTGTGCTTGTGGTCGGTCAATGGCCAGGTGAGGAGGAACACCATGGGCCTGGGTATGGCACGCAGGAGGATTAAGACAGGATAAGGACAAGGTCACAGCTACATGCATTTATCCCGTGTTCCCCTGTATGACCTTTCTCAGGGGTTGGGAAGGAAGTGGATTTGTGAGTTGTTGATGGGTGAGTGTGTTGTGTTTTTTGAAGCCACTCATTGCGTCACGGCTACAAAATGGAAATGTAATCTTATTAAATATACCCCACGTGCAGGGAGACGGGTGTTAGATAGATAGAAGATCTTACCCTGCACACAAATGCAACAGGAGAGCTCACACTCAGTTGTGCTGCCTGACTCTGTCCCTCCCTCCCTTCCTCCCCCCCCTCTCTCTCTCTCTCTCTCCTCTCTCTCTCTCTCTCTCTCTCTCACACACACACTCACACTCACACTCACACTCACACTCATACATAGACACCACAGCTGTCCTGTCCTTGTTAACCTTCCAGGAGTGGGACTTGCAGCCAGAGGAGCTAGAGGAGCAACGCAGCTTGGCATCAGGCGGTTACGTGGGCGTACGCAGAGTGGCACGCTTGTTGGAGGTGCGCCTTTGGGCACCATTGCATTACGTCAGTAACGTACATTGTGATACGTCAAAACAAGGTTGCTGGAGCCAGGTGGCTGCTTTTAACGTGCTCAACCTTGCCTTTAACGAGAGTGCCTTAAGATGCGATATTACATTAAGGTACCAAGCATAGTGTGCTGATGTACTTAAGAAGACATGTACTTTGTTCAATACCAACCAACGCATGATCTCTTAATTTTGCTTCCACAAACGTCGACTCCTGACCCTTCCGTCTTTTTGTCTGCAAGTCTTGTTTGCTTTGAAAAGTGTGTTAATGCTACTGCCTCCTTACGAGAGGTCAACTTAGAACACATTGCACAATCATGGAAGTCCATGCCTATTCTGGATACCTCACCTTGATGAACTGTATAGGAAGGAGAGGCTGCCAAGCGGACCTTGGATGCCGTCCTGGACTCTGCATCTTCACTCCTCAATTTGCGCGTGTCCATCATGAAGTGAGTTGACGTTGTGCTTACCAGCATTCTAGCCATCGTGTCTATGTGCATGCTCATTCGCACATGCATTTTAAGGGGCCATGCCCTGTCGCTTCTCTTTGTGTACCTTTGTAAGTGCTGCCTTTTTATAATAATCGTGTGAGACCAGGTTTTTCCCCGTAAATCAGCATGCTCTCTGCAAAGCAGCTCAAAAACGCTTTTCTGTCTACGCACATTTTCTTTGCACACATATAAACACGCAAACACACACAACACACAGCACAGAACACACTGCACACACACATAAGCACAATCACACACAATATATGCCAACTTGTGATTCGTACTCACCCACACACCGCTCTTACAACACACACCATGCGTCGTTGATCCCTTACCTGCCTCAGGTACCGCAAGCCCCGCTCTTCCTACAAATACATCAGGCCAGAGCTGCAGCAGCGCGATGCCGCCTTCAAAAAGGGTGGCGCATACCTTGAGCGGTACTGCAAGCTCATCGCGTTTGCGTACTATTTAGAGCACGTCGGCCCAGAGGGTGAGTGATTGTGTCAGATTTGTGTGAATTGTGGCTCACTTACTTTGAAGCAGCAAAGGTGAGCTGCCTGATCATAGATTCCATTTTTGCTCTCTCTAATTATGTGATTGCCAGACTGCTAATTGCTTGCAAGTGCGGACGCTCTGTCCGCATAAGGGCTAGTGAGCATGAGCGTCACATGGCCCTACATGTGCACCACCTGATCCCGTTTTCTAGAGCCATGTAACATCTTTTTAAGCAACAGCACGCAGTTGGCACTGCAATCTAATTTTTTATAATCGACATCCATACCCGCTGCTTGAGTGCATGAGAGCAATCGGTCTATTTTGCCCACTGTATGCGAGGCCGGACCTTTGCTCAGTATCTTCATCAAAACATTGCTTCTGCCTGTGTGTCACATGCGCAGTCATCCATTAATATGCTACAAGCCTGTCTTTCCCTCTGTGCTTCCATCAAGCTAACACGCACTTGAGTACAAACTCGCTGTTGACAACAGCGTAGCACGCGACCAAGTGACAGAGTGCCGCAAGACCAACCCTTCCAGAATCGCTTCACTAAGCTTGTGCACATACTTCAATGCTGTGGCATGCAGTCAAGTTTAAGGACTGGGTGCAGAGCCGCCCTGACCTCCAAGCTGCTCTCTCTGCCATCCACCAAAACCCGGGAGCAGCTCTGGCCCCTCTGCCTGTGGCCACACAGCCCACTGTGCTGCTGGTGGGTGTCACTAGCTAACATCTATGGGGTGGTGGCATCAGTACGTCTGTGTTGCTGTGTGTTTGGGGCCACATCCCATTGCTTTCATTGGCAGTGCCCTAAATGTCCTCTAGATGTCGACCAGAATGTGTGAAACTAATGAGAGTCATTGTTATTTGTGCTGCAGTGGAAGCAAGAGACTGCCCTTGGTTCTGTGTGCAAAAATCCTGCTAAGCAGTTATCAGCAGTTGTAACACTGACATTCTCGGCCACTGCGTCCATTCCTAATCTCACAGTCGTCTCCTTGAACGCCAAGAAACATTGACTTCAAAACCGATTATGAAATTCAAATGCTCACTAGACATTCACGACCCATACCTTTAGGGGTATGAGCTAGAATCAATTCCACCATTTCTCACCAGATATTCACCATGGCACACACGACCACCCGGAATGCAACACAGGGCAGCAACGAGGAGCACAACGTGGGTGCTGTGCAGATGGGGGTGCTAAAGAAGCGTCGTGGGAGGCTGCTGAACCGCCGAACTATCCTCAAGTCCTATCTCTTCCATGAAGATGAGGGGCTAGGTCCCCCGGAGGTGAGGTATTGAAGGACCAGAGACAGCCCTGCCTGATGGACTAAGAACTCGTGTCAGCTGTCTTACGCTTTTCCATTCAAACAGCTTGTTTGGAAGGGTGGTTAGCTCTTACGACCTGCTCCAGCACAGAAGGTACTTGAACAATGTAGCCCCTCCCCTGGCTATGCCTCCTAAATCCTGACACGGTCAATCATCTGCACTGCTGCCGCTGTCACCTTTTTTGTCCGTGGCCTCATCTCAACCAAGAGACAATAACAGTGGTGCTGCCTAAGTGCTGACGTCAATAAGCATCGGGGCAACAAGGCTCACCTGCAAGGATTTAACCCTCCGTTCCTTATCAGGTGGAGAACTTCTGCAAACAGGAGCAACACACGTCCAACAAGCATGCATGCACTTGACTTGCGTCTCTATGCATCGCCGTGCAGCTGCCCAGTGCTCCCGACTTGCGGCGTGTGGTGGCCGGGCGCCAGAGCATCCTGTCGTGTGGAGGAGTGACACTGCAAGGCACTCGAGATTTACTGAGCCACTTGGGTGCAGGGCCGCAGGGGAAAAAGCATGTGGTTATCACTGACCTGCGAGAGGTGCGCTTTTGCGGTTTTTTCCTGTGTGCTTATACAGCATGTGATTGAGTCATCTCCTCGTGGTGACAGGGCTATAGGAAACAGGCGTGTGGTCATTTCAGGCTTGCAAGAAGCAGGGTATTTATTTTGTTCTACTCCCCCCTTGCTCGTCCCTCTTTGTGTTATGGAGGGTTGAGAAGTGTGTTGCCTTTTTCCAACTCGCAAGTAGGCTGCTGCAAGTGCACACTCCCACCAGTACGTAGAGGTATTCAAGAAAGAAGACACTGCGTCTCAAAAGTGCATTTGATCGTCTTTCACGTTCAGCATTCATGTATTGCTTTGAATATGTGAGGAATTATTTCCTTGTGTTGTGTTCGTTCCTCACTGATCTGGTATTGTGCCATTGCTGGTATGGCAGGCAGGAATATTTGTGTTCCTAATAGGTTCTGAGAATACTTAGAGAGGAAATAATAATTAACGAGGTAATTACACATTTCAGAGTGTCTTCATTCATTTGACCGTATGAGATCTATAGTGGTCACTCTCGAATTAAATTGGCAGGTAATTCATTGGGAAAACACTTTTAAATGCACTGCTGTTGAGCAGCAAGCAGTCAGCACAGCTCAGGCAGGCATCCTTGTCTCAACCAATTATACCTGAATCAAAAATACAGCTCACGCATACACATACACACACTCCCACGCAACACATACACACATACACACACAGCACACATACACACAACACGCACCTACACACAGGAGCTGGTGGTGTACATCAATGGTGTGCCCTACACTCGTCGTGAGCTTGAGATGCCTGTGGCTGCACTTCATCATGCCGGTGTGCATGCAGCTCAGGTGTGTGTGTGCATGTATGTGTGCGTGCCTACTTGCGTGTGTTGTACAAGAGAGTATTGAGTTTAAAAGATGTCCTGCCTTTAGCCTAGTTGATACTCTCCAGTCCGACACTTGTTGACTGAACAACCGTGCTTGAATGGCAGACAGCAGTGATGTTTTGTCAGCTAGAAGGCTTGGTGTACCTGCCATGAAGCTCATGCCTGTGCTTATTTCATGGGGAATGTGGTGCGCCTGCAGCTTGAAGAGCAGGAGGCCCTTCTGCGAGAGGACGTGACAGATGAAGTCGCCCGATACTCTGGCCAGCTCATGCTGCACAAGGAAGTGGATGCTGTGGTGAGTTTTGGCAAGGCAAGCGTATTTTACAATTGAGCGACTGCAATTAAATCTAGACTTCACAAATAAGAAGGGGTTCAATCGCATCCCCAAGCAGTGTGTGCAGTGATGAGAGAGCCTGTTAAATGAAGTCATCAAGCACTGATAGTTGTGCTTAGTCTGGTCAAAATGGACGATGCAAAGTCCGTGTTTTGTAGGCTGGACCTTCTACAAAGTTGGTGTCAACGTGCACTGTCCACCACTGCACAGTAACACACCCGCAAGCATCTCAATGTAAAGTGCACCTCAGGTCTTGCAAACGTGTGCAGTACTAAAGCAAGGCCTGCAAACGCGCTGCTCTTGAACTGCTGCCCTTTGCATCGCTTACAAAGCCCGGCACAGGGATCCCTTCTGCAACCGCAACTTCAACCGCAACCTCAACCGTAACTTCGACCGCAACTTCAACCGCAACGTCAACCGTAGCTTCAACCGCAACTTCAATCGCAACGTCAACCACGCAGTCATCTACTGCTTAAAAGCACTTGTTATGTATGTGCAATGAGGACACACCTCATGAAAGCACATGTTATGTATGTGCAACAAGGACATGTCATGAAAGCACATGTTATGTATGTGCAACAAGGACATGTTATGTAAGCACATGTTATGTATGTGCAACAAGGACATGTTATGAAAGCACATATTATGTATGTGCAACAAGGACACACCTCTTGCGCGCTGCAGACAGCTGCTGAGATGCCCTCCCACGCCCTCAAGGTAACAGCAGGCGGGCAGAGCAGGCGATCATTGGACCGCAGTGCTCTGACCTCTGCCATTCGGTCCTCTTCCGGTGTCCTGCCGCCTGCCACTGAAGCTCCAGCCAGGTGAGGGAACGGATGTGGCTGCTGTAATTTAGCTGCTCTGTATAGGGCAGGGCCGTGTGGAAAAGAGGCAGAAGGAGGGGAAGGGGGGAGATTTACGAGCTGGCATTAGGAAGCACATTTAAAGCGCCGGGGGGCACACAAGGTAAGTGCGAGGGGACACGCATGTGACACAAATAAAGTGCTGGCGAGTACTGCGTGCTCTTCCATTCATTTCTCAAAGTATAGCAGAGCAGAAAGGGGCAAGAAAGTGTCATTTCAAATGTGTTGGGGTGTAGGCTCAGTATCTACGGGGGGTGTCCTGTGCACGACAAGAGAGTGTCGTTGAGGCACCTACTCTCTGCACTCAATGCTTTTTGAGATGCACGAGTAAAGGTGTCAATAACACCCCTTCAAGGCACGTAACCTTAGTGAGTATTGTAGATATTAGTGTTGGCTTGTAAAGGCTTCCTCTCAAACATCCGCAGCAGTACTTGAGGCATATCCAGTGCACCGCTTGTGCCAGCAAGCGCACACTTCCCCAATCCACCACCCACACCCCCAAAACCTGCGCCAAGGACCTGCAGGCCATCTAGGAGTGTGTGGTACAGCTGCAGCTGAACTACACATACTCAGCACAATAATGGGCTCTTGCCTGCAGTTTACTCATTAAACCATTTACCCTAAATCAATAATCCCACACTCAATCACAGACACAAGCACACCTTGGACACATGCACACACACACACACCTGACTCCTCCTCGTAGTACCCCCAGCACCACCCAGGACCCTGCAGATACTATCTTAGCAGCTTACCGTGCAGCTGAGGGCCTGCAGCAGCAGCAGCAAGAGCTCAACCAGCAGCAGTGGGGGTCGCCCATGCTCTCCACCAGCAGAGGATCTGTAAGCGGGCTTGCACGCACACCTTCCACAGGACTCAACAACACGTCTTTGGGGCTGGACATGACAGCACCCGTGGACATATGCCCTGGGGCACAGGTGTGTGCGTGTGTGCGTGTGTGTGTGTGCGCGTGTGCGTGTGCGCTTGTGTGCGTGTGCGCGTGTGTGTGCGCTTGTTCGGATGGGTGTTGGGGTGGGATACAAAGGTACTAATACTAATATGAGGGGGAAAGGATATGCATGTATGTGGGGGTATTCTGTGGGTGTGTATGTGCTTATGTGGGAGGTGCGTGTGACTCTACTTTTGATGTGCATTTGTGCTTGTGCGTCAGTCTACATGACGTTTTTGTATGTTGTGTGCAAGGATGCGTATGACGCTGGCAGGGGGATTTCGATGATACAACGGCAGGAATCCTACAACCTGAGCTTTACACGTCAAACCTTTAACCCCCAAACCCTACATGTTCAGCTGGCGTGGTGTCCAAGTACTCAGCTAGCACAATCCCTGTCATAGGTCCAGCTTTTTCTGCCATGCTTGTGTTTGAGCCCCCCTCCCCCACTGCCCACTGCGCACATCAATGGTGCCTCAACCCCTCACACACCACACCCCGCTCACCAGGTGGCTGCATTCTTCAACCACGTGGACTGCAACGACCCACTGGCCTTGCTGACCCCCATAGAGGTGAGCAAGGCACAGCACAGTAGCTAGTGCTTCCTTGTCAGTTCGCAGTAGGTCTGTACAGGGAAATTCCAAATGTCCGTGCAGAAGGGTTGGCGTTTTTGCACATTGTTTCATCCAGGAGTGCATTGGTGTGCCCTTTGTTAGGTAACAGGTACAACGTTTGGCGCCGCTGTGTAGGATCAGACACCAGAGTTTGTGCAATGGAGTTGAGTTGTGCGTTTGCCTCCTGCATACGGATTTTTACAACCGTCGCCCTTGAACTAGGAGGTGAACCAGTTCTTCTGCTTGCGTGCATGCAGCTGATCAACCATTTGGTGTCATTTGAGGGATTCCGGGCGTCGTATCAGCGCATCCCTCTGTCACGAGAGCGCACTCCTGAAGCTGTGGACATTGAGCAAGTACATGCCCAGGTGTGTTTGCCCACAGAGTTGTATCCGAGTTTGTGCCAAAAGTCTTAACTCTCTTGGCAGGCAAGCACAGTGAAAGGAAGGGATACCACTCACTCATAAGAGGCTGATCTAAGGCATGGTTGGCAGCGCATCCAGACAGTCTGCGCAGTGACTTACACAACACCAGTGCAAGGAACTATATCAAAAGCACGCTCGGGCTGTTTGTGTGGAAGTATGCAAGCAATCAATTTTTTTATTTTCCTTTTTTTCTTCTTTTTCTCTTCTTTTTTTTTCTTTTTTCTTAAAGGCGTCCAAAACACGGAATTTGTCTTACCTCCCCATGCGCACCTGCATACGTGTGAGGTACCCATGAATCGTCAAAGCACGCTCTCGAATGTTGTTTATCGTCAAATAGTTTTCAAAGTTAGTTCTACATCTGGGAGGAGTAGCGTTGATCGCCTGTTTGACATCCTTGCCAGAAATGCTGCCCACTGGTTCAGCATGGGTACACACACGCTCAGAGGACGCCTCGCACGTATTAAAGGATACCGACCATTGAATGCAGCTTTGCTATGCCATTTGAATTCATACTATCATGTTAAACCTTCCCTCCACACCCACAACACACAAACATGCACACACACACTACGCATAACGTGCATGTAGATGCTTGATGCCCAACTGGAGCATCGGCCGAGCACACTTTCTGTAGAGGACGATGAATCGATCGCAAGTGGAGATGAGTCACCCTTAGTGCACCTCATCCTTTCTCGGACAGCAACTGGGTCGAGTGCAAGGTGGGGTGGGTAGGGGGGCCTCAATTATGGTGGCCAGAGGACCAGCCTGCTAGTTATATCAAGCATCTGTATTGCCCTGTGCGCACTTCATCACTCCTGCACCCTTCAGTCCCTAGGTCGCATCTCCCTTGTGTCAAGCACACAGACCGAGATGGATAGGAGGGTTTGTCATTAGTATGGACGTGGTCGATCGAACCATAGGAAGCTGGTGGGTATCAGTGTTGCACCTCGTTTCTCTTCTGCACTTCTTTCAGGCTTGTTTCATTATGGTGAGACTTGAAGGAGCAGAGGAGGGTCTAAGTTTCGCGCCTCTCAGGACTGGCAGTACTTTTATCAGTGTTTATTTTAAGGGCGACGCGTCGCTATTTAAGTATTGTGTGTTTTGCTTATTAGTGCTTCAACAGTGACGCACCAAGACGTCGCGGGATACCCTGAGTCACAAAGCCGCGACATCACATTTTTTTGAAAAGTGCCCTGCGTAGCATTTTTGAACTGGGTGTAATTTTAATCTTAGGGGTATAGCGAGCAGGATACAGAGCAATGTGACAAGATGGGGTGCTTCTCCACTAGGGGACTACCCAGCCAACCAAACCAGCAGCAGCTTCCCCATCCACCCCTGTCAATGCAGCAGCAGTCGCGTGTTCCCTCAAGCATGCAGGTTAAACAAGCATGCATGCCAAACCTGCCATCCCGCACACAGACAATGCACACATAAGCAACACACACATGCATGCACGCATGCGCACGCACACACACACACACAAATAGACTTAAAATGCTACACACACTAAAACCTGATAAGAAACGCTAACTTGAATGACTTGCGCCTTTGGTTATTTGTACACATAAGGTCCCAAAAAGCGCAGGGTCCTGAATTTCAGCATGCGTGCAGCGCCCTTATATGTTAGCATACAAAAAGACACCCGTGATCGCCTTGTAGGTTTGCAGCCCTGTTGTCAGCTAACAGGCTTTGAAATGCGAGGCTTGGTCTTAAAATTGCATTGTACATGCGCTGCAGTAAAACGCTGCCTCAAGGCTGTGTGTGTAAAGCTCCCTGCTCTACACTGGTATGCTGCAACTGCATGCGCACACACGTACACTCTTGCATCCTTTGCTCTACACGTGCAAGCAATGCATGTGTGCATGCATGCATGCATGTTAGTACGCTGCAATGCTGCACTTGCATGCACACATGCTTGTGTGCATGTGTAGACCCCTGTGGGTGTGTGGCCTTAGCACTTGCTCGCTTGTTACAAGCCAGCCCCTTTTTACGGCGCTGTGTATCATAAAACATGTGTCTGAAGCTCCCTGCGCTACACCTGATGCAATACTTACATTAAACACACACGTGCTTCCTTGTAGGTTTGTGGCCTCTGCACTGGCTTCCTTTTACATGCAAGGCTCAGTGCGTGAATCCCAAGCAGGTTCCAGCTTTTGGGCAACTGATGGAGGTAGCAATTGTCTGTGTCCATTGTGCAAAGTGTGCTTGTGTTTGTATCTATGCATCTTCGTGCATGCGTATGTGTGTGCATGCGCATGTCTGTATGAATGTGAGTATGTGTGTTTTGTGCTTCTTGCTTGTGTGTGTGTGTGCACTTGCGTGTACTTGTCTGTGTGTGTGGAACCGGGGGGGGGGGGGATATAGCGCAGTTGTGTGTGTGTGTGGTGTGTGTATTCTAGTGTATGTGGCTGTGTGTGTATGTAGATGTATGTGTGGGTTCTTGTGTGACCACACACAATTTTATACCTGCATACATGCATTGATGGGATTGAACAGTTGCTGTGAACGTGCTTGATATCGCACTTTGCTGTGTACGACCCTTTCAAAAAAGGGAGTGCCACGGAAATGTCATCAAGTGCATTACATTTTGGGGGGAGGGTCCTCCTCCTTTTCAATCACGTGGACTGCTTTGTTACAATCTTGTTTCCTTGTACGCTTTATCACGATGCCATATTTCATACCTGCATGCACTCTCTGCTGCCAGGGTATGCCCCACCAGAGATGGAAGCCACACTGAGGGTGTTGTGTTGCACCACCTTGGTGTTGTGTTGCACCACCTTGGTGTTGTGTTGCACCACCTTAGTGTTGTGTTGCACCACTCAGTGTTGTGTTGCACCACCTTAGTGTTCCCTGCTGTGGTGAGGTGTCTACCTGTCTTTCCTCTTTTCTTGAGCGTGCTTGTGCACACGTGGCCCTGCTGTAGGAGGTGCCCCCCCCTCTTCTGTGTCGCGCACGCTAGACCATGGATGTGGAGAATACAGGGGCATCATGGCGCTGTGCCGACTGCTGCCGGGAGGCTCGCATGTGAGTCTGACATTGTGTTTGATGTGTGGAGGCCTTTATGTTGAAGTTGATGACACAGTGCCAGCTAGCTGCTGCCAGGGTCCAGCGCTGAAAACATGGTACGAAAACTGCAATGTGGTGTGCTAAACATAGAGTAAAGGGGCATCTGTCGATTGGCATTCCCGATCGTCTAGCCTTTAAAGGCTTGCAGGATGATTGTGAGAAAGGGTGCCTTATTGGGTTAGAAGAATGTTGGGTAAAGGCAGGTTTTTGTCCCTCCTCTCTCTTCCCTGAACATGCAAGAGTCTGATGAGAATGCATAAAGCAGCTGCGTGCGCATTGAACTGACGAATTTTCTGCCCCAAAACCCCTGCAGGCCAAGCACATAGTGGACCAGTCCATTGTGGCTGTGGGGTCGATGGGGAATATCCTGGAGGATATAAGACAGTGCAAGGTAGGATCCTGTGTTCATCTGAACCTGTCAGGAATACCAGCCTGCTTCAAAGCAGCCATTACTGTAAATGAGTGTTCTAAGAAACACAAGGCAGTCGCGGTTGTCGGAGCCTTTTAATGAATTCCAGCCTGTTTGAGGCACTGTCATATATTACGCGGGTCGCCTTTCCCAGGCTCCAACCTTATAATCTGGTGCTCATCTACATAGGGCGACATTTTGTTGTAACACACTTCTATGCATGTTTTAGGCGTAATTTATGCGTAATTTTCAGGCGTTTCAATGGGCAGACCTGTGTGGGAGTCAAACGTAGCTCTGACAGCATGCAAAGCTCAGTGAGGTTGTGTACCGGCCATGTTGTCTTTGAGAAGCCTTTTGTCGTTCCTTTGATGCGTACCTGTACTGTACTCTGCTGCAAAAAAAACAAAGTTGTTGTTTTTTCTGCTAAGAAAGAAAGAACGTTGTTGTTTATTTGATACGCCCCCGTACTGTACTCTGCTACAAAGAAGCCATGTGCACTATCCTTGCATGTCCTACAACACTGTCATACAAAAATTACACATAGGAAAATGCACACATGTGTATCCATTTACGCGTATAATGTTGTGTGTAGAAGCGTACACAAACGCACATAGTCATGCAACATTGCAGGAGCCCTCACTCACTCACACAAACACTCAGCATACGCACATGCCAGGCACAAGTATGCACACACAGATACTCACACCATACCATGCACAGGCACATGAACGCACACACAGATGCTTACAAACACAAACACATTTGCACGCACACACACAACACACACAACACACACACGCAGGAGACTGCAGATGCTGCTCCAGACACCCTGCTACAAGCTGATCCGCAGTCCGTGATCAACTCATCGCATTCCGCTGCACGCCAACTTGGGCTTCACTACCTGAAGCGCTACTTTCTCCTCATCGTGTACAGGTGAGTTTATTTTCTGTCATGCTTTTGGAGTACACATTAGTACGATAGGTGTGGTGGGCCAGGGCGCAAAGAATATAAGTCATACCTTACTGCGTACCCCTTATATGGACCCTGTCCCATCCGTAACTCGCTGTCCATGCTTGAGTTTTGTCTGCATGCTAGCTGTACAGTTGTGTGTGTTAATCAGCATTTTCTGAAAGAATGAGTGGTTTGCTTTCCTGACCAGGTGCTACTTGGAATCAGGAGGTTCAAGTCAAAAGGGCTTTGACAGATGGATGAAGCAGCGCCGTGAACTGGGACACCTATTCTCACACTTGGCTTCTGAGATTTGATATGCCTATCTGGTCTTGTAGCATTGAACTGTACTTTAAATCTAACGTCCTTGAAATTTATGAGTCTTCATCATGCTTTACCCCTAAACACAATAAGTCGTCAATGTGTCTATTCATTTCTGGCCTACCTCTTCCCTTGCCCCACCATTGATAATTAAAAGACGGCATGACAAGCATGTCCTTAAACCCTCCTACTTCACTCGATATCTCACCTCTGTTGTTATGGTGTTCAGGGTGACTTCTTTGATTTTACTTTGTAAACTGCCAGTTTGGTAATGGAATTCTGGTATTGAAATGCTCAATGCCGTGGAAGTTATTAAATAAATTGATGGTACTGAATCAAAAAATTTCCGCATCCCATGCAAAATATCAAACATAGTATAACTCTACTTCTAAATCACATTAACACAGAGTGAGAGAGTTCTAACAAATAGTGCAGCTTTTCCTTAGTTGATGTGTGCAGTTGCTGTCATTGCCTGCATAATTCCTCTATTTCGCCTGGCCCTTCAAAGGCTTCAAGTTGTTGATGCGTGAAGCAGCGAAAATGCTATCTTACGTCATTATACGCAAGGCAAAGGAATAAGGTCAAAGGCCTGCTTTGATATGCAACCAACTAATCCACGTGTGGACATCATTCCCACGGGGCACTATGAAGTTTGGATCAGTACGGTGGACCTTGTCCGCCTGAAAGATGATATTGCGCAAAACAGATCGTCGCTGATAAACGCCACACACAAGGCTTCCCTCCCAAAAGTGTATGAAGCTAGAGCGGCCTGCATACATAAGCCAGATGGCAAATGCATAGGCATGATGACTCCTGAGCGCTTCCACCTTTTAAGAGAAAGGTTTCATGAAGCTCATGAAAATGGATCACACCAAAATATGCCCTCTCCTGTCCAGGCAGTGCCTACCCGCAGACATCGCAGGTCTGCTTTAAGACAACCAAGAAGCAAGCCTCAAAACCCCTCAAGCAAGCCAACTTACGTTAGAATCTTACTCCCGTATCCTACCCCAACACACCAGTGCAGCACTACAAACGGTGGGCCATGGTTTCAAAAGAGATAATGGCATGTGCTCTGGACTTTGAACTTGGATACTCCTCATACTGGAGCGGACGGTACCGTGACATAGTTTTTGGTGCCGACTATATTGCTTTTGCCACCAAATTTACAGGTTTCTCAGCTTGTCACCCAGTGTATGATGACACAAAAATGCTCCAGTGCGTGCAACACTCCCTGCTACGATCCGCAATGTGTAGCGAGCTACAACTGCCACCTTCCTATTACTACCTATCCAATTGGAAAACAAAAGCATCAATGCTTACAGAGCATTGGTGCGAGATAACCCCAAATACTGCACCACGCTTGGCTTCATCCCCAAGACAAAGCTCACATTATATGCAGGGCTAACCTCGTGAAAGGGTGTACAGCGCAAACTCTCCAACCACACCTGGAGCATGGATATTTTTGCTGTCTGGAATAAAGAAGCAAAACAGTATGACGTGTACTTTCAGCCTCCAGCTCCAGACGGTAATGCATACACACACCTCTACTGGCTTGCGGCTAAAGACACTGATGAGAAACACAACGGAAGAAGAGGGGCAAGTACACCTAGGCTTTGTGCACCCTGTGATGTGAAGGTCAAGCTAAAAACAGAAGTGTGCAAATCACACAGACTGGTGAGTGCCAAAACAGACACAAAGTGCTCCAACTACTGGAAGTACCTCAGACCGCTGCTCAATAAGCCAGCAACAAATATTTCCTGAAACAATAGTAACCACAAGTTTTATGAAAAGCATAATGTTATGAGGTACCGCATTGGTACAATCTTAAATGAAAAGCAAGCCTTCCGATACGGCTTTTTTCCCAATGCAAACTGCCCCATCTGCCACTGCACTGACAGTGCGCTCATATACTCTCTGGTTGCCAACACACTAAAACGAGGAATATGATTATAAAACGCTAGGCTAATATGGCAAGTGTACTGATAGCCCAAGCCCTACAAAAGGGACCATGCGGCGCCACCCGAATTGCCTACACTGGCATAGGCAGTGCAGATAATCTAGCAGAACAGGGCCTAGATTTGAGAAACTCTGCCAACAAGACTTTGCCCGGTTGGTTGCTACCAAACCTAACAACACGTGCTTCAAAAGTCTCTTCCCGTTCCAACGCTGTCTTATTTTTACCTAGTGCTGTGTTCTCTTCTTGGGTAACCACCCGCCACTCAGAATTTCAGCAGCTTGCCAAAGACAAGAAACTGAATCCAAACCAGTGGGAGGTTCACCTGATTGAGTTTGGAATTTGTGAAGACACTAGGCCCGATCCCCAACTCCAAAAAGCAAAAGCACAGCACAGCATGCTTATTGCCTAAACAGACAAGGAGACAGGGAAGTCAAGCTTCACGTGATCCTTGTTGGAGCTATGGGGACTATCTACAAAGACTACACAGACAAACCTCTGGCAGACCTTAATCTAGACTACCATAAGACTAAAAAAGCTGACACACAAACTGAATGAACACTCCATCAGACATGCATCTACACTCATAAAAACAAGATATGCACCGCAATCAACTTAAATAACAACATTCAAGGTGTGGATGTGGGTGCCACGACATACAACCCCCCTGACCCACACTAATTTTTCCTTTTGTGTGTTTGCGCGGTGGGTTGCCTGGCACGGGCACCTACGTAACCCCCTCCCTTAATCATGCCGGCTGTGTCATAACTACCAGCGGAGTCTTATCTTTTCTTTCTTTTTTTCATTATATGCTGGAGTAGGAGCTCAGCATAGTACTGTCAGATAAAATCACCGTCACTGCAAGTTATAGGGTTAAGCACATCATGCAGCGTCCACGCCTGCTAGACTGCTCCTACCTCATGCTTTCAGGCTGCAGCCATCCCAATCAAGAAATTTTAGTAAGTATAGACACCATTGCTAGACGAATGAATTTGGAAGCGATCCTATAAGGTGCACAAGGTGTGTGCATGCTAGCACACGTAGGCAGCCGTGCAACAAAGGTGTTATACATACGCCCTTTGTTGAGACACAGCAGGGATGAATCCTACCATCTGATCTCAGTGTGCAACACCGGTGAAAACTTAGCAAGCCAAATGCATCCTCGACCCAGCAACCACGTCCCAAACGAAACTTAACAAACACGTATCAAACTAGGTCTGCCAATAATGCAAGGAGAGATGCCCATAACCTGACAGATGGCGGCCCTGCCAATCCACGTCCTGGCTATGAAGCCAAGGCCGATGTAGTACACCTGATTGAATTAAGTACTCGTCAGAAATCTCCTGGCTCGGTTGAAATGAAGTTCAGTAACTAATTATGAGGCTAGCAGGGCACACACGCCCACACACACGCGTGCACACACGCGCAAACACACGTGCACGCACACACAACACACACACATGCACACGGGCACACACAGGTGCACACACACATGTGCGCACATGCACAAGCACACAGACACGCACACGCACAAACACACAGGCACACACACAGAAAACATATACACGCATGTGTTGCACAAACAGCGGATGGCCTCACCAGCCTTTCAGTGTCGCTTGCAACACCCACCCACTTGACGTTCCATGGAAACATGCTCAGATCTGATCTTACACACGAATTTCAATACACTCTCTCCAACTGTTTTGAAATGGAGAAGCGGTTTCATTCCCTCTTTCACATTCCTGCAGCTAACTTTCATTTGTTGGAACTTGCCAATTAATCTGACCTACTTCAACTAGTCACTTGCCGTCTCCCGTGTTCATGTGCTCAGTGAAATTTGGGTATAAAAGGCCCTACCACTCAGTCAATTGTGGTGCATGCTACACAATTTTGGTTATACATAGCCACTTGTGTCTTCTTGATCTATTTTGGCTCCCTGTATATTGTTAAGTAAGTACGCGTGCCAGACGTTTGTTGGCGAGCTGTGTTTTGCTTGAAATTTTTCCTGCAGCAAGCAAAGATCTGGCCGGTACAAGACTGCACGTTTTAAGAACTGCATCAAGTTGTATTTTGCATTGACCCCTGCCCAGATTCCCTGCTCTTTTCATTTTTAGGCACATTAATGGAAATGAAAAATTGAAATGGAGAAGTGGCTCCTTTTCCTTAATCAATGTGGGGAGTGATTTTTTCTTTTTCCATAGGCAGCCAGGACAACCCCACACACATGAACTTGATATCCTTCTCCTTTCTGCAAGCAAGCTACGCTTCTCCAAACTTGCCGTTTTCTTGTATTGCATACTTGTCCTGCACACACCCAACTGAGCAGCAGAGTAGAATGGCCTTTCACAAACGAGCATCTACAGGCCCAAGAACTTTGCCCTTGACAATAACCCCACCAAAAATAGCCGGCTGCTCTGAAGCATCGCCACATTGGGTAAAGGCTTTTTTGCTTGAAAAGGCTGTGTAACCTCCAGGTACGAACAGCCTTGCCCTGCCATGCACTACTATTGCAGGCTTCTCCTCCTTGCTGCTTGAGACCAAGCTGTCCCCTGCAACCTGCATTCGATTTGAAATTTACTCGCCAATGATGAATGTGGGATAAGCCTTGAAGGGCATGCAAAAGCTCTACCTTGTCGTTTGAACAACTCTGGAACAAGCATCAGAAAATAGGGTGAAGCTTGTGAGATTTGGGTCCATTTCCTTAATTACAAGTTCAAGACGACTTTTGAGTTTGTTGTTGGAAATGACATACCTTTCCACAAGCACTCTCCCACAGCCATACACCACCTCCACAATCTTGTATTATACAGCTCGACACAAAAGCCTGCAGATTGAAGTTGATCACATGTTGATGTGATTGGCACTTCTAAGAATAACATGATCCACATGTGGCGCGCTCTTGTTTTGAGCAAGTTTCCTAGCAACATGCAGGCGTGATGAGCGACAAGCAGTACTTCTAAGAATGACATTATCCATTACCTGCGCAGATCCACTGATGTCCAGCCCAGGCCCACCGCACTGCTCCACTTGCGAGTCTCCCAAAGTGACACATCCAGCATCCGACGCCACCAAGCCTTCTTGTGCACAGCCACTGAGCACGCAGCCGTCAAGCTTGGCTTTGGCTTTGCCTGCAAGTGAAGAAGGCCAGTGTTCCTCATCATGTTGCATCCTTAATGAATAGCAAGTGCCAAGATATAAAAAAATACTTTGGGCTGCAAGAAAATTATACACACATACACACATGCACACACACATACACATACACATACACACACGCACACACACATACACATACACACATGCACACACACACATACACATACACATACACACACAGCACACATACACATACACAAGAAATTTATACACACATACACATACACACATACACACATACACACATACACAAGAAATTTATACACACATACACACATGCACACACACATACACATACACACACAGCACACACAGAGCACAGAGCACAGAGCAAACGAACTAAAATACGCACATGCACATACATGGACAGGCACACACACAATAGTGCTTTTATTGTGCCAGACTCGTATTTGCAAGCACTTGCAGGCTGTAGGTGAACGCTGAGGCATGACAGCTTCAGCTCCAACTGCTGATGTGTTGCCTATGCCTAAGCAATACATGCAATGCCCACACATCATGCATAACTGTTGAGCCTTAATTCATCAAGCATCATGACTAATTGTACCCCATCTCAACCACCTACACACCTACCTGATACATGGACAGCAACCTCCCCTCCAGTCACATGACAATTTTTGATCAGGACGTGAAGAGAGGCGTTCGTTGCTGGTGATGATGATCGCTGCTTGACTGACTCAAAGAGGCTTGGAGAGCTGGTGTCTTCTTTTCGGGTGCCGCTGCCAAGAATACGAAAAGCATACTTGCCAACCTGTCGTGTTTTGGCAACACAGAGTTAATAGTGCTTTTGGTGTTTGTAGTGCTGCAGATCTCTCTTTCTCCCATCACATCAATGCCCTTCTGTATTTAAAAGACCTGCATGAATTCAGGCCCTGACCTCAGCGCTGTTTTCTTTTACCTGTATCTCGCAACCCTGTAGTAAAGCCGACATGTCGCCATTTACAATAACTCCATCCCCGCGGCCACAGATGTTCACATCCACCAACAAGCAGGAAGGCAGTGGCAGACTGCTGCGCAGTCTTTGCCCTTCAATACGTACAGCCTCCCTGCGCGTATGAATTATAAATTATTTGGCAGCTGTACAGGTGCCTGTACGTCTGAAACTTAACAACTAGTCTCAATACTTTTGCGCTGTCACTCCCCGCGCTGACGTATATTTCCTACTGGAATTTGGAAAGGATGGAAGAAAAAATAGGCAGCAATCTACACTGCAAACCTGACATGTAGCTTTCACATGAAAAAATAACAATGACATGAAGGTGCTTTGCAAAATAAAGCTGCTGATTTGCGCTCATACCGAATCGAAAAGGCACCTGAATCCAATCACATCAATCTTGAATCCTTGTAGAACCACTCCTCCGTGGCGTATTCGAAATACTGGGTGGTTAGAGCGATGTTCCAGTACTACCTGCTTTGGCAAGGCAGCATCCCTTTGCATACACATAAGGATATCGCACACACAACAAGCAAGCATGGTCAGGAAACTGAGTTCATTTTGAATCGCTTGAATTCTAGTCCTTGGAGTGAAGCCAAGTGGTATCGCTCACAACACACTTGCTTTGTTATCTGTGTTCCTCTCGAGTTTCTCCATCTTTTACTTCCTAAATCATCATGATTGCTTTTCCTATTAAGTCTGAGTTTAATAGTTTACTCTACCCCTTCTCTTCCAGTCTGGGCAAGTGTGAAGACCCTAGCTTCTGAGCAGTTGCGTTCCGTCCTTGTAAATATTCACCACCATCTCACAATGCAAACAAAAGCATGCTGATCTGAATTCGACCAGATCCAGCACCTGTGCTGGAGTATGCTCTGAGGTAATTAGATTTTGCAATATTGCTAGGTAAATAGTGAAATCGCGTTTGACCTGTATCAGTGAAAGTGCTTTCATCCAACCTGTTACCTGCTCTCTTCCTGCATCTCCGGCACCTTGAATCATGAGCCGCTTGTCAATCAAGATACCAGCGTCTGTACCAGTTCCTGTGGGGTGTATTCCTGGAAGCAAGACAACGCGGTCACCGCTCTGGCTTGCCCTCACCGCGTCCGACACGCTCCTGCACAGCATACGTGTGTGAATTATTATTAAAAGCAGTAAACGTTTGATTAGGATTTTGATGCAGAAACCTCTTTGCCGCCATCAGTTTCACGTCAAGAGTACACGGACAGAGATCCATATAACAAGCCTGCAAGCATCCCGCTACACGCCACAAAAGAGAAAGGCTAGTCACAGCTAGGAATGCTGGGAGAAGATTGTTAAAGTGTTTTATCGACAGATTGATACCTGTAGCCTCTGGGTCGGTGGTGCTTGCTAATGCTCAAGTCCGGCACTGTATTGCCTGGAGTCGCAGCCGTCAATTGAGAGGGGGGGCGGCTCCCCAAAAGGGAAGCAGCAGGATTGGTGCGGTCTTGGGGGCTTGCATCTCCACCTGGCACACCGTAGAATACTGGGTCATCCAAAAGCGTGTCTGCAGCAGCCCCACCTCCCAGCCACTCTGTTCCGGGCTCAGGTGGACGAACGAACAGGGTTGTGCCACGTCCAGTGCCTGTACGGCAGCAGCAAGAACAAGGCGGGCTTGGAACTGTGTTGTTCCATGGTGGAGGATAAGCAGACACTAGAGAAGTAAATTATCGTGTTTATTTTGGAAAGGAAACCAGAAGACAGTCAGCTGTGTATCATACAAGGTAAATGGCAGAGGCGGAAAGTTTGTTAAGCACAGGATGGGGTCCTCTCTGTTTTTCTGCAATCTTGTGGATCTGCAAATATGTGGAAAGGACTGTAGATGCCGACATATCAGACTCGCTTCGAAATTCCTAACAACCTGCGTACCCATCGTGCCTGATTAGTATGAACGTACCAGCTGCGGTTCTACCTTTAGAACTACCGATGGCTTGCTGAAGGAAAAGAACATCAGACAGCTGCCTCAAGGCAGAGGACGGCCTGGATGGGTGCAACCAGCAGTTATTGTCAGTTCTATGCTACAGTTCGCTGTAGGCTTCATCATTACACCAAGGCATAAAAAGAACTCTCACTACGTTCACTACGCAAGAACTCCAGTTCTCCAGTTCTACAGCTGAAGCAGAGAGCTGGTGATTTTCTTGTTTTGCCCCCCCGCACGTGTCCTGGTGTTCTGTTCGTCTTTGTGTGCTGCGGCACAGCACTGGAAAGTTGTGCTCTGCTCCTTTACGACTGGCTTCTTACCTCTTGCACTCAGTTTCCAGCGTGAGGGCGCATTGTAGAGCAGACAAGACATCACCTTGCTGCATGGATGCCTGTAATTTTTGCAACATTGCTGAACCCGCACCAATATTTTTGAAATAACGTTGAGAAATGTTTCACTTGTTGTGTTGTGCTACTCCTAACGCGAATCTTGGAATGGCAGAGAGAGTTTTTTGTGATTAAAGTAAAAGGAGCGACCCTGTTCGTGTATAAAATTGAAAACGTCGACGGGCAAGAAATGCGACTGAGATCTCACCACACCTATATTAATTTTCTTGTTTTTATATATAATTAAGAACAGCACAAAGATCTCTGCAACATTCTCCAAGGAGCCTCCGTTACTCTCCACATCATCCTTTTGGGTGTGGGCGGCACCATCTACAACACTCACACTCTGAAGCCTTTCAAGGAACTGGGTCTCGATTCTCAAAGAGTTAAGAAGCTTGCCTCCAAGCTCCATGTGCACTCTGTGAACTTCGCTGCTAAACTTGTCCATACCAGACATGCCCTTTCCAGTACTGTTATCAACTCTCATCAGGAGTCGGTTTCAGGCCAAGCCTGCAACCCTCTTGATCCCCATTGAATTTTCCTTTCCTTTTCGCGGTGGAGGAGCTTTACGGTACTCGGCACCAAAGTGGCTCCTTTTCCTTGATTAATGTGGCGGGGAGTGGTTTTCACTGCCTGCGTAGTTTTTTCTTTTATCTTTTTTTTCCATTATGATGCACTTTGTTTTACCAGGGACATGGGATGTTGTTAGGTAAGCGTTGCTAGCGGCTCCATTGCTTGGCAGTACCAGGATGTCTGATGAGGGTCTGGTAGTATTCAGGGTAATTTTGCTACATTATTTGCATTGCCTAGTTTGCAAAGAGGGTGCATGTGTGCTTGCAGGGCGTTGCGGTAGTTTGATAAGTACTAGATCCTTAGGGTAGGTGACTGAGCCGTGTTTGGATGATTTAGCGTTTGTATAAGTTGATGATCTCTTCCTTCTTTTGCAAGCCAGTAGATGCTGTTATAGCAGAGGCTTCCCTCAGGCCCTGCTGCTTTTATGGAGGTATCGACAATGTCGGAGTGATTTGCTTTCTAGCAAGAGCGCCAGCAAATTCAAAGCCAGTAATGCCAGCGTGGGACTTGACTTTGCAGGAATAAATGAGCGCTGGTGACTGGTGGATTGCTTTGGCAATGGACAGGGAGACATGCATCTCCCTGAATGCGGTGGCCATGAAGGTTTGGGTGCGAGAGCTGTTTTTTAATTTGTTGCATTGAGGTTGGACTCTCTGTGGCTATATGGGAGTACTACTAGCCATGAACGATTGCGGCTGCTATAGCTGCTAGCTCTGCATGTGAGAGGGTATTGGTTATATTAACACCTCTTGGGTTCACGTAATGGGGTACGTTTAGGCAAGGGTGGTATACACCTGATCCGGTGTCTTGCCCTTTTTCGTGTTTTGTAAGACTGCCATCATCAGCACAGGTCCAGCTCCGCCAATCTTGTACTTTACGGGTCAGGTTTGGACTGGAGCTGTGTTGGGTTGCTGCTTCGTCTGAGCTCTGAGGTCGGTTCAGGGTACTGGTTATGTCTCGGGGGCCTTATTAAATTAGTAAGCGACCACCTTCATCAAACCTCATAAGGCCTGGAGTATTTTCAGTACTAAGAGCAGAGGGGTAGGGGTCGATAAGTATGCTAATGATTTCCCACTTTGCCTTAAGGATCTCTCTGCGTCAGACAAAATAGGAATCAGTTGAAATGCGGTTAGAGCGGTTGAATTTAATTGCGGTTAAACTCAATGTGGATTTCAACCGCTCCCCTCGGTTGAAATGATTAGGAATTTGCAGTTAATTTCAACCCCCTCAACCGCAGATTTCAACCGCGGTTGATTTCAACCGCTCCAGTCCGCAACGGTTCTACGGTTATCTTATTGTTTTGCCAATTTTAGGTGGTCCTCTTGTAACAAACTCGCTCTTCCTCCCAGAGACATGTGGCTCATACTTGCAATCCATGCTTAAGCTGGCACCGTGATTCGTCGTGACTGACAGAGATAGTACATGCATCCTATACCATGGCAAAAAGTCCCTGACCCACATTGATTCTTATATTTACTGTTGGCGTGGTGGGGGATTGCCTGGTGCAGGCGCCAGCCCCTGCATGCTGTGTTATCATTACCGGCGGAAATTTTCTGTCCCTGTCATTTCCCCTTCTTGTTCCTCCACTCTGCTCTACCTCTAAGCAGCCCCCCTCTCACCCGCCTTGTGTGCACCCCTTTGATATCTCTCCTCCCTACTCATCCTCTCTTATTCCATTCCACTTTTGATCCGGGGGGTTGCAGAAAAGGAAAGGACACTTACATCATGATGCCAAATAGGACTGTGTCTTCGGCATCTCTCTATTGGTGGTTGCAATGATTTTAAGAAGCCTCTCAACATCCCGAACATACAACACAAAATTTTTTAGCTTATTTATAACAATAGGGACCATAACCTGTTAAATTCCAAAAGTACAGCCTCGATTGAAAAGCGGTTGAAATCAATTCAACCGCATTTCAACCGCTTCAACCCCATATTTCAATTGTGGTCTTTTGTCTGACGTGGCAAGCCCTTTTAGCCATTTGGGGGGCGATGTATGAGCACCTCCGCGTGGTGCCCCCTGGAAAACGCCTTCGTGTGCCTTCGTGCACACGCCCGGAAATACTCGGGAGCGGCTAAGACTCATACGGCGGAGCAACACGGCAGCC
>Ga0307968_1000193_pt1 | contig 38767 bp, 26 predicted proteins | sample OrgLakmetagen650_FD_201834 | JGI IMG/M metagenome (GOLD analysis project Ga0307968, IMG submission 201834) | Saline water microbial communities from Organic Lake, Antarctica - #650 | ecosystem: Environmental > Aquatic > Non-marine Saline and Alkaline > Saline | place: Antarctica: Organic Lake...
GGTGCATGTTTCTGTGTGTCTGTGTGTGTTTGTGTATGTGTGTGTAATGTGTGTATATGAAGGCTATGTGTCCGTGCCTGTGTATAGATATGTGTGTGACAGGGGTGGGGGGGGAATGTGTGAACATGTGTGTGTGCACATGCGTTTATGTGTGTGCGTACATGTATGTGTGCTTTTGCTCTGGCTGTGGCCTATCGTTCATTCTGCTTACATGCCCTGGCTGTGCAGGCGGTACTGCAGCGGCTCCAGATTGACGACGACCAGGAGCGTGTGTCTTTCGACCAAATCAATGAGGGGCTAGAGTACTTAGATACGTGGAATGCGGTGGTAAGGAGTGTGTTGTGTTTTTTCGAATGCGGCGGTAAAGTGGGGAGGTACCTAGGTACGTGGAATGCGGCGGTAACGAGCTTGGTGTGTTTTGTGGAATGTGGCGGTAAAGTGGGGAGGTACCTAATAGGTACGTGGAATGCGGCGGTAAGGATCCTGGTGTGTATTGTGGAATGCGGCGGTAAGGATCCTGGTGTGTATTGTGGAATGCGGCGGTAAAGTGGGGAGGTACCTAATAGGTACGTGGAATGCGGCGGTAAGGAGCCTGGTGTGTATTGTGGAATGCGGCGGTAAGGATCCTGGTGTGTACTGTGGAATGCGGCGGTAAAGTGGGGAGGTACCTAATAGGTACGTGGAATGCGGCGGTAAGGAGCCTGGTGTGTATTGTGGAATGCGGCGGTGAGGAGGCTGGTGTATTATATCAGGCTCACAATTGTGGCTAGGTATGAGTCGGTACATGGAGCAGCATAGCAAGCTTAGGAATGTGTGATCTCCATTTTAGGGATTAGGGTTTAGGGTTAAAGCCTTAGAGTTAAGCCTACAAACCTGAAAGTGTGGGTGACAGATCTTTGCTCTTGTCTGCATTTTGTCCTCACTTCTCTTCCCCCTCCTCTGGCACCTCAAACCCAGGTTACAAGCTGACCCCCACTGACGCGGAGATGCTGCTGCGCGAAGTAGCACTTGGAGGGGACACCATCAGCCAGAGCTCATTTGTGGCCTCCCAAGTTGACTGGTGGGTGGGTGTAAGTACATACATGTAGGGCTGGCCAGGATCAAGACGTTCAGCTGTGCATGTGTGTTCATGCATACCCACAGTATGATGCACATATAATGTATGCATATGCCATGGAAGTCAGAGCTCCTTTGTGGCCTCATACGTTGACTGGTGGGGATCATACGTTGACTGGTGGGGATGCAAGTACGCAGGGATGGCCAGATCTGAGACATGCACTTGATTGTACAGTATTTAGGGTTGACCAAAACCATACATAAATATGTATATACGGTGTATATACGGTATAATTAGCAGGGAAATTACCATTCATACAGTCATATACGGTATACATATACGATTTTGGCCAACCCTAACAGTATTGTGTTTTATGGGGATGCAAGTACGTAGGGATGGCCAGATCTGAGACATGCAATTGATTGCCAGTGTTGTGTTTATGCACACCATCAGTCAGCCAGAGCTGACCTCATAAGTTGGTTGTTGGGTGCATGCAATCACGTAGGATTGGCCAGGGCCAAGACAAGTGTACAGTGTGGAATATAATTTAATAATTTAATAAACACTGGCCTATGAACTTGCATCGTTCAAATGTCTGTATCTTCTCCTGCCACCCAAGCTCACATATCAGATCTTAAAACACGTACGTGTTGATCCAGAAGAAGGTAGACCATAATTTGCCAGATCCTGCTAGAAAGCCCCTCTTGCTGTGGTGCCTTTGCTGTGCCAGCACCAGCAGCGGTAAATTTTCACAGACTTGAAGTGTCGATGCTGGCACGTGGCACGTGGCGCATGAGAAATTGCCCCCTGTGTGCCAATTCTATTCATCAATGTCCATGAAAAGTGCAAAAAAATGTTGTCCATGAAAAGTACAAAAAATGTAGATGCCAGTGTAAGGACCTACTTGAAGGGAGGTTTGACCGCGCTGCATTTAAGCAAAGAGTTCTGCACACACACACACACACACACACACACACACACACACACACACACACACACACACACACACACATACACACACATGTTTGCATGTGTTATGAAATCAGGGGGGAAACATATACATGCACAGCCTTGAATGAGCGAAACACGTGTGAAGCACCTCAAAAACTAAAATAGAAGGTTGTTCGGGTTCACCAAAAAATAGAAGCATAGACTAAGCAAGGCCTCCGCAAATCTGGTATTCTAGCAATGTGTGTCATTCAAAGGATTGGCATGTTCCTGTAACGCAGGCGAGAGTTCTCAAACAACTTCCGCGGGGAATGGCTGGACTGCCTGCGCAACGTGTTCCAAGTGAGTGCGCTTCATTTGCCACATGCAATGTGCCGCATCCTGCAAGTACATGCTTTGCAACACACTATGCGTTGCACCTTTTACCATATGGCACACATTTCAAAGCTTTAGAGGATAAAATGTTTAACTTACGAGGGTATGTTATCAGGCGCACCCTGGATATGTAAGAGGGTGGTTTTGTAGAAGGTTGGGTGAGGGCTCTACGCTCCTTTAGACGTATGAAAGTACACCATCAGGCGCACCCATTAGAAGATGACGGGAAGTTATGTAGTAAGTAGTAGGGCAAGCGCTCTACGGACTCTTAATTTGTATGAACGTATGAGTGTGCCATTTTAGAACAACAAAGAGTACTGGTATCAGTGCTATGCCCCAAATCAAGATTAAAACATGGGACAGCAGAAGTGATAATGAGTAGGGTTGGCCAGAACCGTATATACATACCATACATGACCGTATGTATGGTGATTTCCCTGCCAAAAATACCGTATATACACCGTATATACCTGTAGATGTATGGTTCTGGCCAACCCTAATAATGGGTGGAATTTGTGTGCTGCTAAGTATGTGTGCATTCAGGGCTATAGGTAGCAAAGGAAAAAGAGTTTGTACCTCAGCGAGGCCCTGACTTTGTGAGGGCACCAGTTTGGCATCTTTCCTATATCACTTGCCTTTCTTAAGGTAGACCTCTGCTTTAAACGCAAGCCAGCGCTCAAACCATGCAAAACACACTTTTGCCTGTGCTTTCTATTCCACACACATTCACACTCACACACTCGCTCAGTGCTATTCCTGAAGGCATCTTATATCCGTGCGCACAACCACGCGCTGCCAGAATATGCGCTGGCTCCTAATAACAAACAACACACGTGCAGTACCGGTAGATTGTGTAAAAAACAGGTATCTTATGTGAGAATTATATTATGGCAAGTGCTGATATGCTGCCAGTATGCAAGCAGGTTCGCCTGTCTTATACTTAAATAAGCTGCCAGTGTTCTAGCAGGCTCGCCTGTCTTAGACTCGGATATGTATCTTTGGCAGGCGTACGGATTTACCCCTACTTACATGCACGCCTGTCTTAGACTCGGATATGTACCTTTGGCAGGCGTACGGATTTACCCCTTTTTACATGCACACATCATGGGTCGTGCGCGTCAATGCACGCAGGACCTAGACAAAAACAAGGACGGGAGGATTTGCCAGGATGAGATATTTGCCCTTCTGCAAGAAAAGCTGCCGGAAGCAGAGGTGCGGCTTGTATCGTACACACGCACGTGCACACACACACACACACACACACACACACACTCACTCACTCACACACACACACACACGCATACACGCACATATATGCATCAACAGAAATAAAAATGTGTATTGTGTACTTGCAGGTAAACCAAGCAGTGCAAGACACACTGATGGACGCAGCAGTGGCCTCAGAAGAAGGGATGGACTTTGAAGAGTTTGAGGTAGGATATCACGGGCCTTGTGACATTTCTCCTTTGTCTCCTTTGTGGCGTGGTGAGACCGTGGTCATGCCTGCTTTGCTTCATCCACCATTGTAAACATGAAACAACAGAGAATTTTTGTGCAGCTTCTCTCACCAGCGGCCCTGAAACCTGCGATCTTCTCCCAGGCTGGCTCAAACCTGCTCCTGCTGTTCAGAGCGTTTTTCAAGCAGCGTGCATTTTTTGCGCAGGCTCTGATGTGATCTGATTTGAGCTCTCGGCGAATGTACATTCTTGTCAGATGCATTTTGCCTGTTGTAAGGATGATGTACCACACGGCCCTGTCACGGACCGCCAGCTAATTCATGCTTTCATCTTGCCCAGTGGAGAACATCCGCGAGATGCAAATCATCGCACACAAAAATTGCTTGTTACATGCAGCAGGTACCTTTCAGCTGGCCGACCAAATGGTTTTGCCTGAATAATTGGAGTATAATTATGTGATACGTGTGGTTCTGTGTTGCATGCCACATGCAGGCTCTGTTTCAAGCCGGTCTGACCTCTGATGGCCCAGCCTCCCTGCAGGCCTATTCCGGAAACCTGTACAGCAGCAGCTGCACACATTTCGTGGCTCTGAATGAATTGCATGCCACATGCAGGCTCTGTTTCAAGCCGGTCTGACCTCTGATGGCCCAGCCTCCCTGCAGGCCTATTCCGGAAACCTGTACAGCAGCAGCTGCACACATTTCGTGGCTCTGAATGAATTGCATGCCACATGCAGGCTCTGTTTCAAGCCGGTCTGACCTCTGATGGCCCAGCCTCCCTGCAGGCCTATTCCGGAAACCTGTACAGCAGCAGCTGCAAGAACTCTGTGGATTTGAGCAGGGGTGAAGCCCCAGGATTCAACACACAGGTGCATTAATCCGTGCTTGCTTTTTGCAAAGGCTTTGTGTAGGCACGGAAATCTGAGTTTGTTAAGTCGTCATAAATTATGTGGTGCACGTCCGATTAAGGTAATATGTGGTGCATGTCAAATTAAGGTATTTCGTGGTGCGTGCCGAAATGTACTGTTAATCTGTATGCTCCCCAGGGATACCCTGTCAAGTTTTATGACTTGAAATGTTGGAATGCTGGGGGTAGGCGTCAGTGGGCAGCGGGGAATTTTCATTTGAGAACGACCAAGGATCTGTACTCAGCTATCAAACACAAATTGCAAATTTGACTCAACCAGATGACTTTTTTGCAAGTATAATCAGAAATTACACGGTATTGCGTGGTGTAAGACACTCTACTGCTTTATTGTGACACTTTTTCACACTAACCCAAATGAATATTTGGCTCATACATCATTTTGGCAAAGCCTCCCTCGTGGGGGCGTGTGCGCCTAGCGGTGACTACTTCCCACAAACTCCACACAAGCTCCCCAGGCCCACTCAGGTCACCTCCCGAGCTGAAACTTGACACAGGCTCTTAACAACAACTCGTACCGTGCCAGAAATAGTTGGAGTACTGGGGTGCAGCGTGTGAAGTTTTAGAGCAACAAACTATGTTTGGAAGCTGCAGGAAGCTGCCCAGGATTCCTCAGCCAGGCCCCCAGGCCAATTACTTCTGGTGCAGTATCCATCAGCATTTTCTCCTGGCAGCAGATGCTGTGTCAGGGGGCCCGGGTGTGTTCCAGCTACAGAGTTCACGGTTGACCATGCAAGCAGAATCGAGTGATTCTAATTTTGATGGGCTATTTAATTTTAGTTTAGTCAGATGTTGGTGACGTGCGGAAGTTTGCTTGGACGGGACCCTGCAGGAATGCAGTCGTGTTGGCTTGGAGTGCTCGTGGGGCATGCAATAAAAGGCTTGCTGCACACTGTGTGTTGAAGTGGTGTCCAGACACTAAGCCAGCCCGGGCACCATGCTTGCACCTGCCCTGTCCTCTTAGCAGCAGCACATGCCAACACCTGCTTCTGCAAAGCCTGCTCCATGCACACCACTGCAGCGTCTGTGGGGCAGCAAAGCACACACACACACGCGTGCACATACACACGCACGCACACATACACACACACGCACACACACACTCTCATACACGCACACACACGCACATACACATGCGCACGCACGCACACACACACTCACACACAGACACACACACAGACACACAAACAAAAGCAAATACACACAGGCGTGCACAAACACACAGACACACACACGCATACAAACACACATGCATGCATATGCACGCACGCGTTGTATGTATGATGGGCTTCGCCTACTTCTCGGCCCCAACTTTTCACCTGAGCTTCAAGTCCATCAAAGGTCTGGAAGGCCAGGTGGCATCCCCTTACGGCTTGCGATCCTCTGAACACCCTTTATTCCCAGGGTCGGCCAGAACCATATATATTTGGTGTATATACGGTTTTTTTGGCAGGGAAATTACCAAATATACAATCATATACGGGTGTATATACATGGTTCTGGCCAACCCTAAATGTTTCACTGTAGCGACCAGCTTGCAAACTTGTCAATTCTGTTGGATGTAAGGCATCAATAGCTTAGCCATGGATGCAAGGCATCATTAGCTTAGCCATTATCCATTCTGTTGGATGTAGGGCATCGTTGGCTTAGCCACCGCACGTCCTGTGACATCTTGCTGAATTGCAGGGAGATCCTTTCTTTGCCCCCATCAGCCCCTGCAAGTCCAACAGTGGCTACCATCCAATGCTGGAAACCGTGGAAGATGCTGACCTAGAAGGTGAACTCGCTCGAACAAGTAGGCCCAGCGTTCGTGCCTCTGGAGCACTTGATGCTTGATGGGCTTGATTGCTGGTTAGGAACGGTGGAAGATGCTGACCAAGAAGGTGAGCTCATCCAAGTGAGCAGTCCCAGTGCCCGCACCTCTGGAGCACCTGATGCTTGATGGGTCCGGCTCGCCGGCACCTAATCTGAGCAGGTCTTTGTCTTGCCATCTGGTCATGCAACCAGCAGCAGCACTGTGATACAATCGGTAGGAATGCATCCAGATGCATTGCTACATAGGGTTGCTGCGTTGCTGCACCCTGCACATGCTTAGTGGCTGTGCCAGGCATTGCCTGCACGCAGCATGCACGCTTTGTACAGTTGAATTACAGCAATTTGCGGAAACAGTTCAAGCCGCACACCCTCCTCTGTCAGAGGTGCGCAGCTCGGGCACTCGTAGCTGCACACTCCTGGAGTGGGCAGTGAGTGGGTGCTGATATGGTTTAATATACGACCCACAGTCAAAAATCATCGAAACACAGCCCTTCAGGCTGCGCAAGGTCTTAGGATTTAATAAATGCATCCTCATGTGAATGCTTTTCATCTAGTTGTCATGACTGGATCAAGCTGTTGTCGTGATTGGATCAAGCTGTTGTCGTGACTGGATCAAGCTTTTTATCTTGTTGTCATGACTGGTTCAAGCTGCCTGTTGGTTAAGTTGGCAATCTCAGAGCAGATATCGCTGGCGGTGTAAAGCCTGGTAATCCTTTTTAGTTATGAGGCTGGAATGTGCATTGAAAAAAAGGAATGTGATGAAGTAAGTAGGCATCTCCTTTTGTATGGCTTCCTGTGTCAAGAGTTGGCTGAGCCCAATCTGTGTCTAGGACTGGCTTATCAAGACAAGACTGTTCCAATGTTTGAGTATATCTGCTTATGTGTTTTTGCAATGTACATTAAGGCACTCACATAAGCGTCTGACAATGACTGTCTCATATCTGCATAAATGAAGAGAGCAAAATGTCTGATGTGTTCCTGCAAATTAGGTTAAGTGCGTGTGGGCGTGTTTGTGTATATGTGTGTGTGTGTGTACGTGTGTGCTTGCATCGAAGGAAATATGATAAACCTTTTCCCCTGGTGTTAAAATGTGGTGAGATATTCATAAGGATGAAGCAAGCAGGAGGAACTGCTGCGACACCTTCAAAAGATATTGTGGAATATGGTAATGTCTTGCGGCTAAGAAATGTCCTCAGCAGGCCTGCAACATAAAGCTGCACTTGATTAAAATAGGTGTTTTGTCATGCAGCCTAGTCTCACCTGAGAGACCAGGCATAGAAAGTAATGGAGTTGTACTACAACCAAGTGGGAGTTATATGCACGTTCCTTCCAGTCAATTCATTTTTTGCACACGACTTCTTTTTAGGCAAGAGTGTGCGCAGCACGGTTGCCTTGATACTCTACAGTATTCTCAGGTCGGTCCGCAGTCGTCCATGTTGCTCAACTCAGAGCACCTAATGCTTTCAGTGGGACCTTGTCTTGTTTGAAGTGAATTTTGTTTCTCTATTTTTGGATTGAAAGGAACATGTAATAGCTTGATCAATGGGCAAAACCTGTCATTCGCATAAAAAGGTTTCCTCAGCATGAAGATTAAAAAACTGCTGCTTTCCGTTTTCAGGCTTGCGGCCCAAACGCGGCTAAGTCACCTACCTCAAGGTTTTGGTATTCACCCATTTACCTTGTGACCAAAAGCACCCCCTCCACAAACTAGGAAGTGCTAGCCATTACTGTATCAAAGTACTATAATTACTACCAGACCCTCATCAAAACTGCCAATGGAGCCGCTAGCTGCGCTATTCAACAAATCTTATTTCCCTGTTTTAACCGAGTGCATCATTATAAGAAAACGAACGCAGATAGTGTAAACACTACCGGCATGGATTAGGAAAGGATGTTGTTTTGTGTTCTGCACCACCCAATGGATGCAGAAGCACACAATATCCCACCTGGAGAATACATTAACAGGAGGTTTTCAGTGGGGGTCAGATGGTTGGGAGGCAGAAGCCTGCACACCACCAGGAGTATAGCTCATCATCATTAGCATCATTATGAAGTAATGAACAGGCTGACACCTCCATCAGAATAGCAGGCCCTGGGGGAAATCCCTTCTACGACATCCACTGGCTTACAAAAGAAAGAAAACCAAACACAAACCCATAATTATACCCATACAACAAACATGGCCCATTCTCCTCCCCCAAAGCTCTGGTACCTACCAAACCACCGTGACGCCCTTCAAGCACATATGCATCTTCTCCATAAACTGGGAAATGCCAAAACTGAAGCAAACTACCATGCGTACTACCAGACCCTCATCAAGGATGGGGCAACGGAGCCACTAGCAATGCTTACCTAACATCATCCGATGTCCCCTTTAAGACCAAATGTATCATTATGAAATACAGAACAGACACTATATAATCAAACTCTTAGCTTGTGCTCTTGCGAGCGTGGGCCAATTTCTCAGACTGTGGTTTTTCAAGGAGGGTTTTTCTGTTTAGATAGGAGAGGTGTCCTTTTCCCAGTCTTATAGGTTTTTTCCTTCATTCTGTCAGGCCCTTGCTGAGGACCGTGTAACAACCCCCACCCAAAAAAAAAAAAAAAACATGCGGTATTGTTTAAAACCTCATCAACAAGTCAAACTTGCCCCCTCTGCCCACAAGTAGGCAGTGCCCTGCACATCCTTTCTGGGTGCCAACCCACGCAAACAAGGAACATGATCACCGAAAGACACAACTTAGCATGCCGCATGATCTTTAAGGCTATCAGCAAAACAGGCTCTTTAGGAGCATGCGTTGTTTCCATGGATATAGGCAGCAACAAACGGTTGACCATGCGGAATCACCAGATTCCTGAAACAGCCGAAAGTAGAATTGTTCCGAAATGGCTCTTCCCACTCCGTTTCTCAGATAAAGACAGATATACCTCCAGTCACTAAACCCTTACCTTCCCTTACCTTACCTTACGTAAAACAACAAACTAATGTAGTGGGGTGGGTTGCTTTGGAGTGGCAGGGGGCAACTGAGGGAGATTGGGAGCACCGCCAGCGCTAGCCACTAACAAAACCACCAACCCCAGACAGCACCGACCCAAAGACCTCAGCAAACCTGGGCATGACATACACCTCATCGAGATCAAGTACTGTGAGGACACCAGACCTCAGAACCAGCTGAACGCCGCAAAGGAACAGCACAAAGACCTTCGCAACATTCTCCAAGGAGCCTCCGTTACTTTCCCCATCATCCTTTTGGGTGTGGGCGGCACCCTTTACAACACCCACACTCTGAAGCCTTTCAAGGAACTGGGTCTTCACTCTCAAAGAGTTAAGAAGCTTGCCTCCAACAAGCTCCATGTGCACTCTGTGAACTTTGCTGCTAAACTTGTCCATACCAGACGTGCCCTTTCCAGTACTGTGATCAAATCTCATCAGAAGCCGGTTTCAGGCCAAGCCTGCAACCCTCCTGATTCCCATTGATTTTTATTTCCTTTTCGCGGTGGAGGAGCTTTATGGTACTCGGTACCAAAGTGGCTCCTTTTCCTTAATTAATGTGGGGAGTGTCTTTCACTGCCTGCGTAGTTTTTTCTTTTTCTTTTCGTTTTTATCTCACAAGAAGGGCCAAAACATAGCATGAAAACAAACAGCGTTGCTTCCTGTGATCGACTTGTCACCGTGCTCGCAAAAATTACAGCTTAACTAGGTAGTAAAAACCATCAGCATCGATTAGGATAGACAGCAATAAAGACAGGCAATATCACCTGCCTGTCACGTACCACAAGTAGCAGCCAGTGAGGAGGGAACTTCCAAACTTCCTTCAGTCTATGGAAAGCAGGCTACATTGTGTGGGGAAAACGGTCATGGGTATTGAAAATCACCATCAACAGATTAAGATGAGTTTAAAGAGAACAAATCACCATCAAACAATAAAGGAAGAAGCAATGAGTTTGAAAATACAATATATTACAAATTACAAGAATTTGTAGTCTCCCCCAATTCATTACACAATGTGATATCCAATGATTTGGAGTTCTTTTATTGACTCAAATCGGGTTGGAATTCATCACTTGCACTGCTCTGTTGCACTGCTCACACTCAGGAAATACCATGAGCAGCCTAATCGAGAACAAAACAGCTGAATATAAAATTAACCAGTTCCCGGGATTAATAATCTATGATGGCATAGATTATTAATCATCTATGCTAGTAGCTCCTAACAAAACAGTTTATCCTAAAGAAAGTGCCGAGCCGCGTGGGCATAGTAATATTTTGGTTTGATCAAGCATAGCCTACTCCTCCAGCCATGGTGTGCCAACGGGAGATGCAAACCATGGGAATTGCAGCAGCTCCTCAGCATCACGCGGCCTTTTTTCCGGCCGCAGCTGAGCAGCAGGGAGCGTGTGTGTGTGTGAGTGTGTGTGTGTGTGTGTGTGTGTGTGTGTGTGTCTACGGCAAATTGAGCTTCTGACATATGTTCTCTATAAATACATCAATACACAAGCTGGAGCGCAGATTGCCAAAGGGCTGCTCCTGGTATCACCCAAGCTATGGTATCACAAGGCATCGTGAGGGAAGTTGAGCGATTCTATATGCAGATATGCAGGGTCGACCATGATTAATTGTGTCCGGTGTATGTACGACATTATTGGCAGAGGCTCACCAGACGTGCAGTGACACATGCAATGGCTCTGGCCAACCCAACCAACCATGCAATAGTAGAGTAAATTACAGGGCAGCTACCCAAGCCTAGGGTGCTAAAGGAAAGGCGAGAACCCTCAAAAAATGTTTACCCAAGACCTCATTCCCTATACCTCATTACACTTCGTACCTGCAGGCATGCACTAAGGACTGCAAGGCACTCAGGTGAGATAGCCACGCCGTCGTGCAAGGCTGCTTGCTTCAGATCACTTAGATCGGAGGGCTTATTTTTGGAGAGCCACTGCTTGCGGGCCTTGTGGCAATCAGGGCCGTGAAGCTCCCTCATTTTGACCTGCAATTGGAAAGCGAGTCCGTCAAATAACTTATTAGGCAACTTAACTTGTGCTGCATCTCCTGGGCACAATGCTTGGACATAAAGCGGCTAGTAAGAACCTTGTACAATGATTTGCCTTTCAGGAGCTCTACTCTGGATCTCGAGGTGTGAGATTATGGTCGCCCCCGTGAAAAAACCCACCCTACCAATCTCATTTTAACTCTCCACCCAACTCAAAGCCCCCTATTCCTCACCTGAGTGCAAGATACTTTATATTATATACAAACCTTTGACATTTGCTGGAAATTTGACATTCCGGTGGGTTCTGTGGGACCCGGTGCGTAGTTTGCACCCACTTCGGCTGGGAAAAGATGCATTTCTGAAATTGCCCCGATTGACCTCTGCTTCAGGATATAAGCATTATAAATGTTATGTAACAATGTTGCAATGTCAAATTTGGGGAAGGGGTACTGGGAACGCCGGCGAGTGGAAGGCAAACAAACGATGATTTATGAATTTTAGAGGGTGCGGATTGGTGGACTGGTGTGAATGGTGCCTGTTTTGCCACCTGACATTTCCAAATATCTTCTGCACCTCCCAAACCTCCAAGCACCTGGTGAAAGAACAAAGAATCAGCTATCCAATGCATGTCTCAGGTCACGAAATGGTGGGGTGGGTGCAGAGACATGCTTGCGCAAAGTTAAGTGAGACTGTTTGGCTGGCAGGGGGGTGAATTTTTCACGGGGGCGACCTTATATCTACCTGGCAATTGGCACTGTAGACCACCCAATTATAGCCTGTGCACCCCCCCCCCCCCCCCACACACACGTTCACACACCCTACCGCAAATTCAGGCAGCTGTCCAAGGAGTAGTTCCAGTAAGGTGACACCCACGGCCCAGACGTCTGCACGGCAAGCAACCACAATGGGGTAGTCAGGGCAAAGAGGCAAGAACAAGGATCAAAGGTGTGTGTGTGCGTGCGTGTGTGTGTGTGTTGTGTGTGTGTGTGTGTGTGTGTGTGTGTGTGTGTGTGTGTGTGAGGATCGCAATTTTGGGTGACCTAAGGCGTACTGTACAACTCGTTTGCAATGGATGGATGCAAGAAGAGAGCAGTGGTTTCAGACACAATGAGCATGCGTAAGTTGGCAATGGCTGGAGGCAAGAGGTGCGTGGTGGTAGTTGTGTTCAGGTGCAAAATCATGTACAAGTACACTTTGGCAGATATGCACTCCTTCCAGAGTGGAGTTAGTTGTTCCTGCTACAAAAATTGACTAGGCCTGGCAGGAAGCTGATATCTCTGAGTCCAGTTTTTTCATGCTTGATGCACAACACGCCACTGTGATGTGACACGTACAAACATTCCAGAGGCATTATTTCACAAGTCGAGACACACACACACACACACACACACACACACACACACACGAGCAACCAAACACAATCAGCAATTAGCAGAGGTCAAAGGAAATAAAAAGGCTGCGTTTAGTGCAAAACACATTCCAGTTCTTGTGGTGCAGCAAAAGTGATATGCAAATTACCACTCTTGTTTGATTATTCCCTTGGGTAGCAACCCCCCGCCTATTGCATCTCACGGTGCAAACAAAAAAAAAGCAGTTTTAAGCTTGGTTACAGAGCAAGCACTGACCCGATGGCAAGTGAGCTTTGGCTGTGCCGTACCGCAGAGCCTCAGGGGCAGCGTACTCTGGCGTGTACCTGTGAGTGTGTTCAAGAATAATGGAGAGTGGCTGTGAGTGTTGTGTGTGTGTGTGCGTGTGTGTATGAGAGTGTGTGTACTACAAGTTGCAGAGCCTTGAAAGCAGCTCACTCTGGTGTACCTGTGGTGTGTAGGAGTTGTGTGAGCAAGTGTGAGTGAATGTGTGGTGTGTACTTTTTAAATTTGACGTGCGTGTGTTTGAGTGCATTTGTTGTGTGTGTGTGTGTGTGCGGTAGTGTGTACGCAGAAGTGTGCATGTGGTTTGTGTGTGCGTGTGTGTGTGTGTGTGTGTGTGTGTGTGTGTGTGTGTGTGTGTGTGTTTATGCATGCATGTGAGTAAACGTGTGGAGTGCAGGAAAGTGGCAAAGGCAGAGGTGAAGCTGGGTATGATGGTGCTGCATCATGAGCCGTTCCAGTGCACACAAATCTCTCTCCAGTCGTATGTGTGTGTTTCAGAAGGAGTAAAAGCAACTCTAACTCAAAGCTCGGTAAAGCAATCTTGAAAACTAGAAAAGTAATCTTGAAAAAGTAATCGGAAAAGTAATCATAGCTTCTCTATAGGCAAAGCCGAATGAGCTGCATAGGAACGGCGGCTGTCAGATGCACAAACAATACAGCCAGCCTTCATAAATGCAAACGCAAGGAAAGCGTAAGTCCGTTCAAGGGCACACGGCATCCAGCTGCGTGTGTGATTTTTAGGAGCACCACCTCTTAAAGAACACACTAAAACCCAGCCTCTCTTATTGAGCCACCTAAAATAGGCATCTGCTGCTTTGAGGGGGCAAAGGGACCGCATGTGCCACGTCCTGCTATCAGGCATGTTCACAAGGAACGACGTGTTTAGGGTTGGCCAGAGCCATATATATATTATGATGTATGTACGGCATTTTTGGCAGGAGAATCACCAATATACGGTGTATACATGCGATTCTGGCCAACCCTGTACGTGTGCTGCTTTTATGCAGGTGGTTTCCCAGATGGCATCCCTGCCGCGCAACATGTGACTTGTTACTTGTCAGTGGTCTTTTACTGCCGTTAGTCTGCTCCTCTGCCAGTTCAATACCATACTTAGGTGATACCATACTGTATGTGACTGTATACTAGGTGATTTCCCTGCTAAAGTTACCGTATGTATATATATGGGGCTCTGGCCAGCCCTGGTCATTCTTCACTGTGTACATGGTGGCCCATTTCCATACAACAATGTGAAAGTAATGGACCACCAAAACCATAATATGTGAGGGATGGCCCAGTCCTAGACAATAGTGTGTACATGACGAAAGTATTGACCCAGTCCTATACCACAATGTGTGAATGATGGCCTGGCGCACCATACAGTGTGTAAAAGGTGGCCTAGTCCTACACGTACCATGGAGTGTGGAGTGCGTAAAAGATGGCCTAGTCCTATACGTACCATGGAGTGTGTAAAAGATGGCCTAGTCCTATAACGTGCAATGGAGTGTGTAAAAGATGACCTAGTCCTATACGTACCATGGAGTGCGTAAAAGATGGCCTAGTCCTATACGTACCATGGAGTGTGGAGTGCGTAAAAGGTGGCCTAGTCTTACAAGTACCATAGAGTGCGTAAAAGATGGCCTAGTCCTACACGTACCATAGAGTGTGTAAAATATGGCCTAGTCCTATACGTACCATGGAGTGTGTAAAAGATGGCCTAGTCCTATAACGTGCAATGGAGTGTGCAATTGCCGGCCCAGCTGCCCTGTGAGTCCACCCTGTTGATGAGGTCGACCAAAGCATAGACGCAACAGCCAACAACAAGATCGCAAAGGGTGTGCAGACGAATGCTACAAACCCTACCAAGCGGCCCACTCACCTGAAGCCTGGCACAAAACAGTGCAAATGAGTGCCCCCCTTTTACCATGATTCACCCAAATCCTGACACAAAGCAGTGCAAATGGGTGCGCTCTTTTTCCTTCCACTCACCTGAAGTCTGACATAAAACATAAAACTGTGCAGATGGGTGTGCCCCTTCTCCGTCACTCACCCAAAGCCTGACACAAAGTAGTGCAAATGAGTGCGCCCCTTTTCTCGGAGCGTTCCCTGAGCGGATTTGACATAGGACACAGGGGCAGAATGGTGAAGGGATGCGCACGCACACATGGAGCTATATACGTGCAATAGTTGAGCAACTGTGCGCACCCAAGATGAGCCGTAACGATGATCTGAAGGGGTTGAGAAGTGTTTAAGACCAGCTATATTATATAAAACCAAGCACTAAACAATACGAAAGATCAAGCAATTATTTGGGACAGTCACAAGAAGGCGCATGCACATTACATATCCTTGGTAGAGAAGTATCTCTTCATAATTTTCTCTTTACTTGTATGAACTCCCTCTAACAAGGCTTTACAAAAATGCACACCAGTACAGACTTCCGGAGGCTTGATTTTGTCTGTTCTTCTCTATTAGATCCTACCAAGCCCACAGTCTTCACAAACACTCAAAATAGCAACAACAATAAGCCTCATCAACACAAACACACACATACGTTAGCGGCACCAGGTCTCACATAGTCACCAATTTTGAACAGCCTGCTCCGCTTCCTCCTCAGCTTTGCTCCGCTGCCGCTACTGACGCCCTGGCTTTTGGATGGCAGCAGCAGCCCCACGGGGGAGGGCACAAAGGCTACGACCTGGGGCGCCCCATCACTGCTGCTGCTGCTGCTGACACTGGCACTGTTTGCACTGCTGCTACTGCTGCTACTGCTCCTGCCGCTGCTGCTGCTACTGCTGGTGATGTGTGGGCTGAGGGCGTCCAGACGCTGCACCACCACCACTACTGCCTCCTCCTCTTCCATGCTGGACTCCATGCTGGCGTCCATGCTGGACTCCATGCTGGAATCCATTCTGGCGTCCATGCTGGACTCCATGCTGGACTCCATGCTGGCGTCCATGCTGGACTCCATGCTGGATCCAACGCTAGCGCCGGCAGGGGCCGTCCTGCTGCTACTGCCTGTGCTGCCGCTGTTCATGCTGTGGATACCCTGGAAGTCACCAATGCCGCTCATATTATTGCTGCTGATGCCATCAATCCTGACAACACCATCATTAGTATTGCTACTGCTGCTGCCGCTGCTGCTGCCGCCGCCGCCGCCGCTGCAGCTGCTGCTGCTCGCTTGGTAGCCGGATTCATGCAATCCGGCAAGGTGTGGCTCGGAAGGAGCCATCTCATATACCGAGCTGACAGGCAATTTATTGTCACCGACATCAGCATTGCGTGGAAGCAGCACCCCTCCTGAGGGGATGGCAGAGGCCATACCACCAGCACCAGGGGGAAGCAACACACCCCCATCAATGACGGTACCACACTTTTGTTGCTGCCTGTAGAAATGAGTATGAGGCAAGCTGCAAGATGTCTGACGCTGGCTTAGAGCAAGGGGCTTCAGCAGTGCAGAAGCAAATCGAGATCAGGATCGCTTAGCTCCACCTGTGCCAATCGCTTATCTTGATGCCCTTTCGGACGATATGGACCCACCTGTGATTCTTTCTATCCACACCATACCTAACTTACCTAACACTCACTTGGATAATATTTGCCCTACCTGTGATTCTCGAAGTCTTCTGCATGCATAGGGTCTGCAACTGTTGCAGAGTGGGCGGGGACTATCAAGCGGTCTGCTGCTGGCTGCTTCGTTGTTGCTCCGTCTATCCCTGATTGCTCGTCTGCGGTGGGTTGAGCGCTGGTGTGCTCTTCAAAGGACACAAAGCAGTTGGAGGGTTTGATATCTGTGGACAAAAAATCGGTTGACAATGAATAGTGAGGAGGAGGGGCGGGTTGAGGGGGGAGTTGGGTTGCGGTACAAGCAGAAAGGGCGCTTCTGTCTTTTACGAAAGGGACAAAGCAGTTGGAGGGCTTGATATCTGGGGATGAGGAATGGGGTGTCGGTTGTTTCATAAAGAGCAAGCAATTTGAAGTGGGATGTGGGTAATGACAAAAAGGCTCGATGTCTGGGCGTGAATGTGCTGATGTATTTTTAAAGGGTACCGACCTTGTAAGTCACACATGTTACATTTACCCTCCTTGTCAGTCACACATACTACAAGTTAGCATGACCCACAAATTGAAGGCACACCACTTGCTGTTGCTGACACTCACGAACAGCACGCATAGGCCTACCCACCTCTTCATTAGTTTGCACATACTACTACAGATGAAGCCACAGACAGCACACCTTGTAGTGCATAAATATCATACAGGATCATCAAATTGTCAATTGTATATGTCATACTGCCTCTGACCTTCACCTCCCCGACCTTGCTTGATTAGCCACACAACAATAAGATCAACGAGATAACGCAACATAATGCCTCTCACCCTCATCACCGCGCGTGATTCAATCTGTCATCTTGCTTAGTTAGCCACGTCACAGAATTTGTATTAATAGGCAGAAAGACGCAGCACACCTCCTCTCTGATCTCACGTCCGTGCGTGCAAAGTCCGCCGTCTTCCTAAGTTAGCCACACACTACACCCTAAAGTGACAGAGCTAACACGACAAATCATCTGATTCCTTTATCCCTTGCTTACTTACCCACACACACACCTTTTACTCACAATCAAGCAACATAAAAAACGCATACGATCAAGCAACACACAAAACGCATACGATCAAGCAACATACAAAATGCATACAATCAGGCAACATACAAAATGCAAACGATCAAGCAACATACAACGCAAAAAGTCATCATCCTCACCTCCGTGCGTCAGTCCACCTCTGTGGAGTGCAGCTAGACCGGCAAGCATGTCCCTCGCAACAAGAAGCAGCTGCAATCATTAGCAATCATTCGCCCAACGGCGCAATCAACTAAAAACCAACTAAAATATTTTATGAACAAACGCTTGGTGTTGTGCTCAGTAGCTGGGAGCAGAGATCATTCTGTGTGACAAGCACAATGAGCAAAGCATGGTGGAGACGACTTAAGGCTGGCCTCTAGATGCGCTGCTGACTTTTTGTCATTCATGAACTTAGGTTACTTTATGACCAGGCGAGCAGTCATACTTCTTGACTGAAGGCCTTTTTCCTGGTAATCTTGTAATCGTGATGCGCTGCTGGATGGTGCGCTACGTTTTGAAGTTGCGAGGCAAAGGGCAGAGGCAAAAGAGCGCAAAAATCCGAGACCTGAGAGGGCCTCGAATTGTAACTGCCTTCACCCAAATGCTGAAATCAAACTTGTGATTGGCCCACGACTGTGGGCTTTGCAAAAAGCTCATGCCTAATAATCGTGTACACGATGTGTTTCTGGAGCCAGCTAACTATTGCCAGGACTCTGTGCTGTTAACGCAGAAAGTGGCTTTTGAGCATGTGTAGTGTGTAGCTTTTCATTTTGCTACCTTTTGCTCGCTCAATCCATTAAGCCCCCTCACACGTGGATTTGCAGATAGCGTGCCAGGCCCTCTGCCAGGCTCGTCCAAATTCATCTTACCCTCCTGCAAAAAATTAGGCAAGAAGCACGGCACAAATTTGCTTTACATACTCACGAATCCGTGCTCTTTACAGACAGATTTGAAATTCAAAAACTACATGCTAAGCACCCAAAACAAACAAATAAAAATAATGGATAATGAGGGTGCAGCATGCGCAACTACGCACACTCTTTTGAGAAACTGTGGTCGACACAAGATAATGAGAAATGCCCTGATAGATTACAAACAAGTTGTTTATAATGCTGTGCAATTTGTTAAGCCGAACAAGACACAATTTGATCGTCAACATGTATTGAACCCACACCACTCACTTTTGTATCCGGTTTAACAACACTATAGCAAGGAAGCTGCATTTGCTGCCAGACAGAAGGATTCATCAATGTGATATCAATTTGCCAATCCTGACTAGGCGTGACTGATCCACACAGCAGTTCATAAATAACTGCAACACACTCCAGCATTCAGAGAGTTAATGATTGGAGCTCAGTTATAATGTCAGTTATAACTACACACCAACAGTTTGACAAGAACCGCAATGAGAGCTGTAGCTAGCATCCAAAAGTTTCCTGTGTTTCCTATAATTACAATTCAGGGTGTGCACAGACAGGGTCAACCTGATGAAATACGACAAAAACCTGAACAGAATCTGGGCACAAACGCACCAAGCAGCAGGTGCAGTCACATATCAGAAAAACCCCTTAATATCTAATATGGTATTTGATATTTGATAAATGGATTTGGCCACGCACAAGCAAAAAACATAAACACACACCTGGCGAGAGGAACGCAGGCGTTGCTCCTCATTCAGCAGCTGCAACAAGTCCCCCCCCTCACTGAACTCACTCAAAAGTGTTAAGCTGCTGCCATCTTGTGCACGTGCACTGCCAAGCATTTGCACCAAGTTCCTGGGCACGCATGTGTGCGTGTGTGTTTGAGTGTGTGTGCGTTGGTTGTGCGTGTGTGTACGTGTGTGTGTATGTGTGTGCATGTGTGTATGTGTGTGTGTGAGTGTGAGTGTGTGAGTGTGAGTGTGAATGTGAGCGCTGGTGTATGAATGTGTGTGTATGTATTTGTGCGTGCGAGTGTGTGTCAGCTTCAACATCAGACCTAAAAATCTATGCTAAAATCTAAGAGTCCAAAACAAAAGCGGACATGATGACAGGAAGTGTGGCTTTGCAAATAACCACCTGTGCTGCGTGTGCTGAGCATGCTTCACAAACGCGTCGTACTCATTTTGGCAAGCAGCCATCTTGAAGTAGTCGATCTTGCCTGTGTCTGGGTCTTTGTATCTGAAGGCAGGGCAGTAGTTCAACCAGCAGCTTTGAGAAGAGGGGATGCAGTCTGGCTAAAGGAGTCGGCCTCTGACAAATCAATTGTAATTTGTGCACAAATTCCACACTGCACATTCGTATCTTTTGTCGGAAGCCTTGCTTGACACGTGGCTGTCAATCTGTTACGCCTTTTCTGCAACTCCTTAGCGTCACACATCTTTAACGCGAGCCTACCTCTGCGTCTTCTGTATGTTTGGTCAAATCGCTCCACTTGCTTGCGTTGCCTCATTTCGTAATATCATTGTAAGCCAGGGCCTGGTGCCTCCTTACAGTGCTTCTATTTGTCTTCATCACTTGCCACAGACCAAACACAAGCTTTCAAGCCCCCATCCCTCCTTTCACCTTACCTACTCAGCTTGCTCACCACCAGCATACTGCCGCCCTTTCCTGCAACATCCCTGCTGCTCAAGTTCTCGTCACTATTACCGCTACTGCTGCTGCCACTACCACCGCTATTAACTGCTGCTCTACCACTGCCCACCCCACCTCTCTCAAACCCCTGATCTTCCCTCTTCACTTCCCCCTTTCTTGCCTCTTCTCCTCGAGCACCAAAAGACTGCTTGCTCTGCTGCTGCTGCTGCTGCTGCTGCTGCTGCTGCTCAGCAGTCCTTGTAGCCCCACCCATCCACCGGAGCACCACATTACGCACCGCACACATCGTGCATTGCACGACAGTCACTGCTCTCATCACCCAGTGCATAACCCAGCGTGCAATTTGCTGCTGCCATGTGTGTGGTCCTTCAGAGCTGGGGCTTGTGCCTGCCTTTGGATCTTGATCCTGCGCAACGCATGCACACACGCAAGTATTGCAACTTTTCCTAATACAGCCCCTCACAGAGACACACCCACACCCACACCCACACCCACACCCACACCCACACCCACACCCCACACCCACATCCCCACACCCACACCCACACCCACACCCACATTCCCACACCCACACAACTGCAGGCCCCCACCCTGGCGTCTTTCACGGCTAGCAATAAAACGCTCAAAGTTGCTACTTTTGCACCACGCACGTACGTACATGGATGAGTGCAACGCCGGTCCTGATGCAAGCTTTTTGGCCAACTACGGCACGTTGAAATAACAACCGCATTGCAAATGTGCCAGATGTAAAAAAACAACTGAACCATAAGAAGCATGTCAGTACTACCATTGCCCTTGCCCACCTCTCTATATGCACGCACCCTCGAACCAGCACATGAATGACACACTCAAACTGTTTATGATTGGTTGATCACTGTAACCCTGGCAAGTTCCTATTTACATCAAACTTGACCACTCCAAAAACATGCACAGAATCACACACCTGCCGTCTGTCTCTGCTTGAGTTGCTGCTGCCTGCTCCCTCCTTGGGAGAGGGGGCGAGTTTTGGTAGGTGGCTTAGAGCGTGCATGGGTACGCTCAGGATGGATACCCTGTGCGTGTTGTGATATGCGTGTGTTGATGTGTGTGTGTTTGTGTTTATGTGTGCGTGCGTGTGCATGTGCCTGTGTGTTGGGAGAGATGTGCCTGCGTTTTGGGAGAGATGTGGCACTTTTGACATGTATGCATGTCAAAAGTGCCACATGCTTAGGTGCACAAAGAAGAGCACCTTGCATTAGGGAAAGCAGGGTTGCTGTGGGCTTGAGCTACAACATCAAATCAGCCGCTTTTGGAGAAAGTGGGGGAAATGGGTGCACTTAAGTGGCAAACATAGGGCAAAACTCAACTTCTGAGTATCTCTTAAGAACATTTAAACAATTGTGGGCACAGCTGGTGGGTGGTTAGACTTTGCCACTTGATTAATAAGAAGAGTGAAGCTGTCACAATTGCTATTCTTGTTGCTTTTACAAGGAAGCAAGAGAAAAGCCCTTGATCTTGGCAGTAAATGTAATTTGTGCAAAGTCTCGTTACAAAGAAATTTGGTGGCCTTGAGCATTTGGTTGGCGCCTACCTATATTTCACCAACATTGACAGAACAACAATGCATACACACCCGTGCACACACACAAGCCCCCCGCCATGCTAAGCACACACAACAGGCATACCTGTCAGCTGTTCTAAAGCCATTACACGTCTCCTCTTCTCCGGTCTCCTCCTCTGCCAACGCCTGCGGTTTCCACAGTGACAAATGTGCAAAGAAAAAATAAATTTTAGCTTTACAAACAAGTTTTAAACACACACCCAAACCTACAGCCACACCCACACCAGCACAAAAAGCGGACGTCCCCCACCCCCCCCTCCCCTCATACAGCATGCCCTCAATCTCAACTCACCCACGTACAAACGTAACCACTCGTCCACCCATAAACAAAACACACACGCACACAGCACACAACACACTCACAAGCCCTCCTCCAAGCATACCTGTGACTGCCGCAGCGCGAGGGCTGCTGCTGCAGCAGCTGCCACAGACGCAGCAGCTACAGCCTCAGCAGCAGCAGCCACGGCCGCTTCTGACAACTTTGTCGAAATTGCATCCGCACCCTCTCCTCCCAAAATGCCCCCGGGTGACGTCACGGGGGGCCCAATGGCCACGCCAGCAGCAAGGACCGCTTGCGCAGCTGCCAGGGCTGCTGCAGCTGCCGCTTGCTCTGCCGTGGCTTGGGTGCCTGTTGTGTACGTGTGTGTATGTGTGTATGCATGTGTGTGTATGTGTGTGTGTGTGTGACCGTGTGTGTGTGTGTGTACATGTTGTGTGTATGCGTGCGTGCGCTTGCACGCCACCTGTGCTTGCACATCATCTGCGCTCGCACGTCACCTGCTGCCACGGCGGCGGTGGCTGCTGCCGTTGCCTTGAGGGCCGCGAGGGTTGTGTTTGTGGCTGCCACGAGGGGTACCTGGTGTATAGGTACCAAGGTATAAAGCTGAATCATGTTAAATCATAATACAATGATTGCTCCAGTCATCATGCTGTTGTCAAGGTCATACACCATGCACAAGCCAAAGCCGCTCAATCCTTCACTTACAATGTCCCTGAGCCACACCGCACTCTCAAAGCAGAAGAGCTCGGCTGCGGGTGTGTTAGGTGTGCACATGGGTTGGACATGTACGGTTAAACATGTCCTTGGTGCGTGCGTGTAAGTGCGTGCGTGCGTGCGTGTGTGTGGGTGTGTGTTCAAATGTGTGTATGTATGTGTATTGTGTATGTATGTGCGTGTGTGTGTGTGTGTGAGTGTGTGTGTGTGTGTGTGTGTGTGTGTGTGTGTGAGTGAGAGTGTGTGTGTGTGTGTGTGCGCGTGTGCGCGTGTGCGCGTGTGCTTGCATGTGTGCTTGCGTGTGCATGTGCGTGTGCGTGAGCATGTGCGTGTGTGTGTATGTGTGTGTGTGTGTGCGTGTGTGTGTGTGCTTACGTGACACGGACTGTATCTTGGAGAATTCTTGGAGTGGGTGCACTACTTGTGCGTTCGCAATGTTGCTAAGCTTGCATCCAGCATGCCGCAAACGAAAGCGCAAACGAAAGCTGGTTGTGCGTCCAAGTACGGCTTGCTGTGATTTGCCCAGTTGGATTGAGGGCGAGAAACTGGAGACAGTAAGCCTCATCAAGCTGTGGGAACTTAACTAGGGTTTTGACTTCCTTTCAAAAACATGAATAAATGTACACGTTCTGCTTCATCGAATTAAATTATTAGTTTAAACTACAAGATGAGTCCTATAGCAGTTCCATTGGCTGTCCTGTTATTCTGCATGCCCTTGCATTGCCTAAGTGCCAGGGTGCAGCCAGAATTCAGCCAACATAAGATAGCTGTGGATAGGGATGAGGACCCTGACATTATTCGCCGCATTCCTGGGTTGGATGGCGAAACGAGAAGCAACCACAGGGTGAGTTGTAACGAACCCTCTTTACAGTCGTGGTTGCATTGCGGATTTCACTCCAAGGATACGGCTTCCAAAGTTGGTTTGGATAGATTAATGCCCGTGCGCACCATCGCACCACACAAAACGATTGTGCGCTTCAGGGTGGATACATCAGTCTCGAGGATCCAGGGGTCCCGGGCAAGCATTGTGAGTGCTTTCAATTTTCTTATGTGTAGATGTGTTTGATTTTGGTATTCAAGAGTTGACTGTATTTTAACCCCACTCAGCTGCCCGGCTGTAAGTTTTTGAGCAAGTTATTTTCCTCTGTATGTGTGCACCTGTGTGTTATTGTGTCTTTGCTCTTTGTTTGTTGGTTTGCTGCAGACTTATCGCAAAAATCCGTACATATTTTTAAGCTGTGCCCTTGCTAGAGCTAGCGGCGTCCAGTAAGCGCTGGAGTTAAACTCCATTCTCCAAGGTGCTCTAATACGAGTGTGGTTAAATCTTCTCGCCTTCTCTCCTCCGCTCCAGTGTTCTGGTACATGGCTGAAAGTGAGAGCCGCCCAGCATCAGATCCAGTGGTTCTTTGGTTGAATGGAGGCCCCGGCTGCTCATCCTTTGACGGCAAGTCATGTTGATGTGCCTACGCATGTTCTACTATCCTTTAACACCACGCTGGTCTCCGTGCGCAAGAGCAAAGGACGAGCAATAAGAGTGGCTGTTGCCCTGCCCGCTTCAAACCACTGACCCACCCCTCTCATTTGTCCATCGTTTCCAGCTCACAGACACAACCTTCTCTCTGCAGGCTTTGTTTACGAGCACGGGCCATTTGATTTCAAGTTAGGAGGAGAGCGAGGTTTTACGTTGGAAGACAACCCACACTCATGGTACGTTCCAAGCGTCTGAATGCTTGCAACTCGCACTTCTTTATGCGTGTATCAAAGCTTCATTCTGGCAACAAGCTGATCGAAAACAGCCAGGGTCTATGAAGCTCACATGCAAATGAATGGCTGCTGACAAGAGCCAATCAAGAGAATTAGCTGCTCTCCTAGTGAAAAAGTCCTGCCTGGTCACACAGGAACAAGATTGCCAACATGATCTACCTTGACTCCCCAGCAGGTGCGGGTGCTGCTTTTCTCTTCAGGTCTATGTCAAACCAACTGTTATAGGCAAGCTGCCCTTTAACAAATATAAGGATCGAGTAGATGTGGGTGTCACATATAGTTTGCTGCAGGGCTCGTGTAATTTTATCGCGTTTGTTTATTATCGCTCGTTTTATTATTTTCTGCAGGAGTTGGGCTGAGCTACAGTGACAGAGGCAGTAAGGATTACTTTACAAATGATGACACTGCAGCTTCAGATGCAGAGATCATGCTGCGCAAGTACGTAAACAACACAGGCAGTTTGTGCAAGTCACGGGACTGCTTCTTTCACTACCGTGCGTATAGTGACTTTCAAGTGATGACTGCCTTGTCCAACCTAAATAGATTGAAATCTCTTTTAGGATGGGCTTCACGCGCTCCACGACAGCGGCGCAAGAGGGTGTTCAGGCTAGGCTTTGTGTTATGTTTTGATTTACCTCAGCAACTCCTAGTAAAAGGGTGTTTGCTGATGCTTTAAAACACAGGCAGCAATCATGTGACCATGCCTGGAAGGCTCCTTTGTTTTGTAAACAAGGCATGTGCATTAGAAGCCCGTACACTCTGCGGATGCTTGCCGCCCACAGCTTAGTTGTGCACCTACTCTCTCTTTCTTTTCGCAGATGGTTTGCAGACCACCCACAATTTCAAGGAAACGATTTCTTTATATCGGGAGAGTCATATGCAGGAGTGTATGTGCCAAATTTGGTAAGCCGACCTTTGTAGATGTGGGCTGCAGTTCAGTAGAGGGGGGCTTCCGAGGCCCAAACGGGCATGTGAACATTTGCTCATGTGCAGCCTAATCGGCAAGCTCCATTTTTTCATGTTACAAATCCTTGTTTTTAAGTCTGTGGGTACATAATTTGGGGCTTGCCATTTACGCCGCACGAGCTTAATTTGCTGTGGCGTGAACCCCACAGCTTGCTACAAAATCCTCACAACATATCACCTACTGCATAACTTCCGTATTTTTGTGTTCTGGAATCCCCAAAATTCAAACATCATTGCAATAGGTATGGAGTGAAAAAGTTGAGTGGTTGGCAAGATAGTATGAAAATCGATAAGCTTTTCCCATGGAAAGCATCCTTTTAGATCTAAGAAATCCCATTTTTAGTCGTGTCAATCTGTACATAGGGACAGTTTACTAAATCTGAGGACATTCTCTGGTAGCTTCTAGTGTCAGCTGTAGTTTGGAGCTAATTCATTCCAAATTGATGAAGTGGTGTGTGAGTAGCTGCCCCTCGCATATTAAAAAGGAGCTGTTTGGGCACTTGCTCAGTTGGCCCCCTCTGGCAACTTAACGCTTCCTTGTAAATGTTACGATTCTTGTAATTATTTAAGCATAGAACTGAAGCTGGCCAGTGATTGAGGCAGCAAGAACCAGGTATCACTGTCAAACACAGAAATGTAAACCGTGTTTTGTGTGACTGCAGGCTAGGGCAGTGGTAGAGGGAAACGAGGCCGGAAAGAAACCATACATTAACATTCAGGTACGCATTGCGCTTGACTGTTTCTGAAGGCTAAATTCAAAGTAGTTGTCCATAACTGAAGAAGCAGAAAGCATGGCCTTCTTGCTTTGCCTTTGATTTTGTTTAAATTCTCTAATCATCAAAATCTCATGAGCCACCTCTCTTGGAGACTCTTTGGAAGTGGCTCATGGATTCTGATGATACGAGAATTTGTGCTTCTTTCACTTCAACACCAAATTTTGCATTGACTAAGTCTAAAATTTCTGACTTTGGTTTCTCTTCCAGGGCTACCTTGTGGGGAACGGCTGTACCGACACAGAAATAGATGGTGCGTGTGACAAACTTGCACACAAACAAGCCCTTTGTCACCTTTTCACATTTCCAGTCCAGCCAATGCAACACCTTTTCCTAAGGTTCCACATGCAGTACTTGCTGCTGCTACACTTCTCCTAGGACTACTACTCGTTGTCCTGTGACCCCCTGCTGTCATTCTCTCTATAAATGCTATCATGGAATGCTATCTGCTTCAGGAGGAAAATGCAATTCTATTCCCTTTCTCTATCTTATTCACCCCTGGTAAATGTCCAATACAGGAAACGCTTTGCCCGCTTTTGCCGCTGGCAAGTCTTTAATCTCCCAGGTGCAACAGCAATCCCTTACTGCAAAGCTTTGTGACTTGTGCTACTTTAAGTAGAGCCTGTTTGTCTGCAGGTTTTATTATTATGCCTTTCCTTTGTGTACTCTACAGCAAGCCCAACAATGTTGTTCTCTTTAATTACTTCCTATAGCGCCAACTTCCATCTTCTCCCCTGTCGTGCCTTGCACATGCAGGCACAGTTCTCTAATCTGAACTCAGCTTGCAAAAAGAACTTCTGGAACTCAACCGCGGGTAAGCACCAGTACATTTGCAATTCGCATCCACCACATGTGATTGCACGTGCCTTATCTTAAATTTCTGTGTTTCCCCATGTCTGGCTTTGTGCAGGCTCTGAGTGTGATAAGGATCTGGCGGGCATATTTGAGGACATCGCTGATCTGAATGTGTGAGTGCACGCAACTGACATGGCCAACACCAGGATGTGTGCAAAACATCAGCTTGACCGGAATCCGTGTGGAGTATGCATTCAATGTGTGGATTATGCTTTCAAGCAATTCAATAATTTCTGATAGCACAGCTTGCTGGTCTGAACGCAAATGTACGAGTTTGAAGGACAGTGCCTATTCTTGCACTGAAACAAGAACGTGTGAGAAGCCTTGAAAACCTGAATCTATGTCGTGAGTTGGTCTCAGGTACGACATCCTGGAGGAGTGCTTTATGGGTGAGATGACCACAGGGGCCAACACAGCTGAGGGCGCTTTCCCTTCCGCACATATGCCAACGGTGGGTGGATTTAGGGAATAGGGGTAGCAGGGCCTGAGTTACTCAATTGTTCAGACTAGCCATTGCTATGCAGAGGTATTTGCATAGCAGTGCTGGGGTCTTAGCGCACGCACAAGGATTACACGGCGACTGGACGATGGCTTGAAGTCGCTTGTGTTATTTCAACCTCCAGCAACCCAAAGGGTGGGATTCTGATATACAATTTAGGTTTGTAAGTGTCCCTGCAGCTTTTGCCTTCACAGACTCAGTTCACAAGAATGCACTCTGTGGGTAGCACAGGTTGCTGCACAAACACGAATGAGTCAGGCAATCTGGCATATCACAAAGTCCGACCCGTCCTTGACGCAGGCGCTGAAAGAACATGGCAGGCACTGGCCTCTGCTAGGAACGACACCTCGTGTAGGGCCTGTGAATAACTGGGCTCATCTGAAGTTAACGCCCCCATGCACAGATGCCCGGTGCGTGCACATTGTGTTATGATCAGGTCTTGGATCAGGTCTTGGATCAGGTCTTGGATCACAATGTGTTATGATTAGGTCTTGGATCAGGTCTTGGATCACATTGTGTTATGATCAGGTCTTGGATCAGGTCTTGGATCACATTGTGCTATGATCAGGTCTTGGATCTTAAATATCATTTTCCAGCTGCTGTCATGGACAACACTCTGAACACAGAATTGCATTCATGTCTCCCTTTTTGTCATACACGATACGGACAATACGTGTGCTGCTACTTTTGCAGCGTTGCTGGACGATGGCTGAACAACCCAGATGTTAGAATAGCAATCCATGCTGCCCCTGTCGATCAAATCGGACAATGGTCTTTGTGCTCTGACAAGGTGTGTGCTTTTTCTACGGAGTAGTCACACAGGTGGTGAGTTCCATTAAGCTTGGCGATCATCCTCAATCACTGTGTTAACCGCACCCCTTTTCATTCTCTGACGCTTCTGCGTCGCTCTTCCTCTGGCAGATCCTGTATGAGCGAACAACGCCCACACTCATCCCAACGCACGTGGACTTGACACAAAAGCATGGTGGGTGAATACAGCGCGCCTTGGTACAGCTCAGCTGCTTTACTTGCAGTGTTTTTTGCAAAAGTTGGGGAGGTGCTGCTTGTGCCTGCGCATCAGTTGAGACCAGGCAGCCACGACAGGAGTGCTCCGTGTCCTTGTACTATCTGAACGCGCATTGGATTCAGCCAGTTTGAGGATGCGTGCTTCACAATTTTGTAGCAGGAACAGGGAAGCTGAGAGCATTAGTAATAGGTTTGAGTAAAAGTAAGGATCTAGGAAGGAGGAGGAGGAGGAGGTAAATTGAAATTAAGCCGACATCCTTCAAACAATTTTCTTGCAAGTCGCATGCAATCAGTTTGCCCATGTGCTCCACCATCTTGGTGTTCTAGGACTGCGTGCTCTGATCTACTCGGGTGATCATGACATGGCGGTGCCACACACTGGAAGTGAGGCATGGACGAGCGGCTTAGGACTGGACGTCATTGCTGGGTGGCACCCATGGTACCTGGGAAACCAGGTGACAGATTGGAACCCGGCAAGCTGTTAAACATTTTCTTGATACGTCGCAGTTCAGTAGGTAGTCGTAACTTCTAAGATGGACGTGACGTGTGTTGGTTTTGAGCAATAAGTTGCGTTGAAAACCAAGGCCTTTACGAGATGTTGGTACCATGTTAAAACACGTGTCTCTCATTTTCTGCCTACCTACTGCAGGTTGCCGGTTATTCTGTGGAGTACAATCACCTGACATACACGACCATCAAGGGCGCTGGGCACATGGTGAGTGCCAGGCGCCTTGTCAGCTGTTTTTTACTGTCGCACACAGCATCAACCGCAGCAAGCAGTGGCACAGGGCATCAATGATGTTTTAGTGTGATTATGGATATGGTTCCTTGCTTGAGATTGCTATGATTCTACACATGTTGCTGCAGGTTCCTCAGAATAAGCCTCGTGAGGCGCTCGAGATGTTTGAACGTTTCATCTCAAAAAAGTCTGTCTAGAAGTTTTTTTTGAAACAGGGTTGGACTCGACTGCTTAGAATTCAAAGACTGGACGCCTTTTTCTTCACGTTGTGTAGACAATATCCCTTGTATACTATTTAACGTTTTGCTTGTGTTTGCTGTTATTAAATATTATATTATTAAATGCCTAATCGACATGCTTCTCATCATACCGAAAATCGGAAAATTTATTTGATCGTAGGCGGTACCGATGCACATGACAAATTCAAATTTTAGCTATACCTGTAGGTCTAAGCAGGAGTTTTAACTCCTGCTCGAGTCAAAATCATACAAGCATATTCGTGATAACTAATAATTAATAATTAGTCATTTGATGCCCTCGGCAAGGATGAAATACAGCAGGTAGTTTTAAGCGGCCAATGTTGCGTGCTCCAGGTGGGTGTTGGTGTGTTAGCATGCATCATTTAGATCCAGATGTGATGGTGTGTTAGCATGTATCATTTAGATCCAGGCAGTATCACCCATCATTCAAACAAATGCAAGACGTTACACTAGGTAATTACAATCCAGTCACAATCGCTCCGTGTTTGTGATGCGGATTGAAGTAGCAGCAGTTAGAGCATGCATGCTGTGTTCTTTTCCAGCTCAGTCATCCTGTCTTGTGTCCAGGTGCAGTCCCCATACCGTGTTTTGAGTTTAAGTGAGCAGCAAGTTAGTGCCACAGAGTTTTTTAACCTGAGTTTCTGCTCGGGGGGCTAAAATGGGGGCGTGCAGCAGGTGCGAGAGCTACTGCCTTGCAAATGTGCGCAGACCGTTTAAAGTGGTCAGTTTCTTGCCTGAACAAACCTTTTTATGGGGCATTGCATCTCCATCCTCTGTTCCAATTCAGGAATTTCTTGCATGATAGTGACATTGTACTGCACTGTGGACAAATTGCGTGTCAACCCTGACCCATCCAAAGTGGCGCCCCTCTGAAACCTGTGTGCCACAGAGTGGTTACTATTCCAGCTGTAAACGGCATGCTTTTACCCATGCACTCAGTCGTTTACACACCCAGGACCAAGGACTTGGCCATTTTGGCCGGAGTGGGCTTGCTTTTGCCGTGCTGTGCATTCTTCGGGATCGATGACCCCAAGTCGCGCCTGCTCCTGGCCACCAGCGCACTTGTCAGCCTTGGGGGCTTCCTAGTGACCCGATGGCTGGTGCCCCTTGTGGGAGCAAAGACAGCTTCCCGCGGGATCTGTGGCAAGGACTTGAACAAGCGTGGCACTCCCATGGGCGAGGTGCCCGTCCCCGAGGCAGGAGGCCTGGCCGTGGGCTGCGTGTTCCTGCTTTGCATCATCTGCTTCGAGCTGCTGCACTACTACGACATTGGCAGTTTTTTGCTTTTTGTGGGTAGTGGGTTCCAGGAGGGGGGGATCATGCTGGAGCAGACCTCTGACGCCTGGCTGGTGGACTACAACGCAGCCATGGCCACCATTTGCTTCATGCTGTTCCTGGGGTTTGCTGATGATGTCTTAGACATCAGGTGGCGTGTGAAGCTCGTGCTGCCCTTCTTTGCAGCCCTCCCCCTTCTCGCAGCGTACTCAGGGGGTACAGGCATTGCAGTGCCCAAGCCGGTGCAAGCGTGGCTGGGCCTGCCCTTTTACTTAGAGCTGGGTGTTTTGTACAAGGTAGGTCGCACTGGCAAGGGAAATAGAAAGTTTTGAGGTGTCTGAGCACGGTGCTGTGGGTGACAGTGAACTGAGCGCTCAGGAGGAAAACGTGCTGTTTGTTGACTGCGCACAGGTGTTCATGGTCATGCTGGTCATCTTCTGCACCAATAGTATCAACATCCTAGCGGGTAAGCCTTGTCTATAGGTTTCAGGGCAAATGCATCCCTTTTCACTCAGGTACGCTGTCAACTAAGGGTCGATACAAACAAGGGTGAGCGTACGAGGGTAATATGTTTACGTGATGAAAGCGCATGTTTACGTGATGAAAGCTTGAGCTGGCCTCCTCTGCTTCACTTCTCTCAGTTATAAATTCAAAAGCGCTTTTATTGCAATAGGCACCCTTGGTTAGCAGATTGTGCAGAGAAAACTATCAGGCCAAACCCTCGTCCCCAAAATATATTTCTAATTTTTGTATTCTTTTGCAGAAAATACGGAAATGCTGATGCTGGAAATGGCTCCTTGCCTCAGTGTGAAGTGGTAGTGCATTTCTTTTTGACACAGTTGATGACCATGACATACCCAGGGGTGAACGGCTTGGAGGCAGGCCAAACATTTATCGTGGCGTGTGCGACTCTGGGGCACAACCTGCTCTCCATAGCAGGCTACGCCGCAGCATCACCTGCTGTGCGTGACGGCCACCTGTTCAGTGCGTACCTCATGATGCCCTTGGCTGCCACTACGATGGGCCTATTAGTGCATAATTGGTGGGTTGAAGGGCTGGGGGTGTTGAGTTTGTGCGTGACGGCCACCTGTTCAGTGCGTATCTCATGATGCCCCTGGCTGCCACTATGATAGGCCTATTAGTGCATAATTGGTGGGTTGAAGGGCTGGGGGTGTTGAGTTTGTGCGTGACGGCCACCTGTTCAGTGCGTACCTTATGACGCCCCTGGCTGCCACTATGATTGGCCTGTTAATGCATAACTGGTGGGTTGAAGAGCTGGGGATAGAGAATTGGAGTAACCCGAGTAGGCCATTTATGGAGTGCTCTGCTTTGAACTGCCCGTCTTTAATACAGAAAGCATGCACTGGTTGCCACAACGGCGGGCCTTTTGTTGATGCGCAACTGGTGGGATAAAAAAGAAAAGGCCTCCAAATCAGGATTGATGCAACTTCACAGAGAGTTACGATCACCTTTAGGAAAAAGCTAGTTGGAGGGTCTGTTGTCCTGATCAAGCAAAGGGTGCAGGCTGAAAATTGCAAGCAACACAGGCTTGTTGGGAACAACAGTAGTGCAGGGCATTTGAGTGATCTGTGCTTCACATCAACCTTGCAGACAGACTAAAGGGAAGATCCATTAATCAACAAGCAAGTGTTTTCATTTAATCTTTTTTGGCAACAAGGAAACAGTGTTGCTTGTTTTTTCTGAGAATTAAAAGTTTCCTGGTCACCCAGGTACCCCTCGCGTGTGTTTGTGGGTGACACCTTCACCTACTTTGCGGGCATGACCCTCGCCGTGGCAGGCATTTTAGGGCACTTCTCTGAGACCATGCTTTTGTTTCTTCTTCCGCAGGTGAGTTTCCTTGTCATAGCAAATCACCGACACTGCAAAGTATAATACTCAGCACAACAACCAATGGTTTTATTGAAGAGGTGATTTAAGCCATGGTCGAGTCTCTCTCGAGCAAAGGCTGGGAACTGCACTTCTGACTGGCAATTCTCCTTCGATTCTCTCTCTCTTTCTCTGCTGTTTCTCAAATCCAACTTGCTTATCACACTGACATATACCGCATACACTCTTCAACCATCTGGCTGAGCATTGAGTAGTTTACTGAGCTAATTGAATACTGCAATACCAAAACCAGAAAATGCTACTGAAATAAACTGGCTTCCCCAGCTTATTGAACGAGACTAGGCAAAATAACCAACTGAAAATCCAAATAACCAAGTCACACCAATTGTCACTGCCAACAATTGGGCGTGACATCCTGCTGTGATCTTTTGAGAACACAGCGTCCGTTCCTAATTCATGCCATGTTTGCACTATCTGCGTTCTTTTCTAGTTTCCTATTGATGGTGTCAGGATGAGTTACTGCCTGCCAGCTTTGTCCGTGTTGTTACAAGTAGGGCCTGCACATGTTTGGCCTCATCCGCTTGATGAATGCAAGCATGTGTGTTTGTAATGACAAAACATTATTTCCAGTCATGGATGGTCAAAGCCGAGCCACCAGACAGTCGCAAGCTTGATCTTTTAGTCATCTTTAATTATCTTAATCCCTTTCACAAAGAGCACGCTCAAATGTTGCTCAAGTATTGCAGTAATGAGACTTTCTTTTGCCAGATGTTTTGTTCATTGGGTAAGCGAGCAACATTAAAACCTTTATTGTTTTCTGTGCACCTTGCAGATCTTCAATTTCTTGTACTCCCTGCCTCAACTGTTCAAGATAGTGCCCTGTCCACGACACCGACTTCCAGTTTTTGATCCAAAGGTGTGTAATCAGGCCTGGCCAGAATCATAAGAAAAGAAAAGAAAAGACTCCGCTGGTAGTGATGACACAGCCAGCATGATTAAGGGAGGGGGTTGATTTAGGTGCCTGCACCAGGCAACCCCCCACCACGCAAACAACCAAAAAGAAATTAATGTGGGTCAGGGGGGTTGTGTGCCGTAGCACCCGGACCCAATCCTTGACTGTTGTTGCTTGTGTTATATCGCAGTGCATATCTTGTTTTTATGAGTGCAGATGCATGTGTGATGGAGTGTTGGACCCTAGGACACGAAGTGTCTAGGGCCTATGGTTTGCTTGAGAAATTGAGAGTCTTATAGCTTAGAAAAGATTGGCTTTCTCCAAAAACTTTAACAGCCAAATCGAGTAAGAAGCTCATGCTGAGAAGGATGGTGCTTTCCGATTGGCCTTCGACGCCCTGGTTGGCAAAGCTGACGCTTTTTTTTGAGCTCCTCGATATAAAATTGATACAGCTGGAAAGAAGACTTAATTATAAGACATACTGGGCCTTCCCGTCTCAAATGGCGATGCCGCGAAATTCACGTGCGTTTCCCGAGCGGAGTCATGTTGTTGTATTTTCGCGAGAAGTAGGAAGTTAAACTTAATATCGCTGCAGCACAATTGCATTCCGGCCACTTGTTGTGGTGACGCGTCGCGCGGAGAGGGCACTCACTACCCGGGATTGAGAACGGAGATTCAGAGTTGCAAAGTCTCAGCCCCATAGAGCCGTCCTCCACTACAGGCAAGGGCGATTGCAACAGGCCTGCACCAGCCATCTTACTTGCTTTGCACTTTCTTTGCATGACACTAGGCACACACATCAGGTCAAACACAGGATATTGAGGATTTTGAGGATGCAGGTATGCATTGAGCACCAGCATTGGGCAAATGCACAGCTCATGCATTTGCACATGCAAGGCTAGCTGGGATGAGCAGGGACCTAGTTCCAAGAGCACTATTTTTGCACACAACTCTGCTTAGGGCAGCCAGAATTGCCAGGCATAGGTATAGGAGACCATGCCATTTGGGAATTCAATAAAGGGCAAGAAATCCCTTGCTCATCGCAGACCTTTGGCTGTCACGACGAGGTTATGGTATCCAGCTTATGCATGGATTGCAAGTATGGGCTATGATGGATTGCAAATATGGGCTATGAATCCATGGTCTCTGACCTGTTCCTAGAGGCCTTAAGCACAGCGCCAGAAAAAGCTATGTAAATTGAATGGACCTAAGGTTCCCAAGCGCAGCGCCACTATTCATTCAGCTTGTGTGTCAATATTTTAATCTTATGGTAATCCAGATTAAGGTCTGCCAGTGGTTTGTCTGTATAGTCTTTGTAGATAGTCCCCATAGCTCCAACAAGGATCACGTGAAGCTTGACTTCCCTATATCCTTATTTGTTTAGGTTGGTAGTAAGCATGCTGTGCTGTGCTTTTGCTTTTTGGAGTTGGGATCAGGCCTAGTGTTTTCACAAAATTAAACTCAATCAGGTGAACCTTCCACTGGTTTGGATTTAATTTCTTGTCTTTAGCAAGCTGTTGAAAGTTTGGGTTGCGGTGGTTACGCGAGAGGAGCAAACAGTGCTAGGTAAAAATAGGCCAGAATCACACATGTGTTCATTGGGTGTAGGACACGAAACTTCATCCTTTCCTAGTTCATGCTGGTGGTGATTACACTACCCTTTCTTTTTATGCATATATTCGTGTATGCAGTGTGTATACAATATTTCTAGCAGGATAATCTCCATGCATTCCATTATGTTCGGTGTATACATACAGTTCAGGCCGATTCTGTAAGTATAAATTAAAGTCAAAAGTGGCGCTGCGCTTGGGGTCCTTAGGAACTAGTCAGAGACCTTGAACATGGCCCATACTTGCAAATCATGCTTAAGCTGGTACCATAATTCGTCGTGACAGCCAAAGCTCTGTGGTGAGCAAGGGCTTTCTTGCTGTTCAATACATCCCAAATGGCGTTGTCTCCTATGCCTGTGCCAACTGCCTGGCAATTCTGCCCAAACAGAGTTGTGTGCACTCTCCTGGAAGTGGTTCCCTGCTCACCTCAGCGAGCCTTGCGTGTGCAAATAAATGTATGAGCTGTGTGTGTGCTCAATGCTGGTGCTCACTGCATACCTGCATCCTCCTGTGTTTGACCTGATGTGTGTGCCCACTGTCATGCATGCAAAGAAAAAGCAAAGCAAGTAAGATGGCTGTTCCAGTCCTGTTGCAACTCTGAGACTTGCCGTTCACCATCCCTTCCTGTGCTCTCTTCGCGCAACGCGTCATCACAACAGCAAGTGGTCGGAATGCAGTTGTGCTTCAGTGACAATAAATTTGACTTCCTGCTCATCGCATACATGCAACAACATGACGTCGCTTTAGAAACTGACTTGTAATCCCAGTGTCACTGTTTGCCCTGGCCTAGGGCCAGTATGTCTTAAGATTGTCTTCTTTCCATTAATCTAGTTCTTTTGTCCAGGAGCTCAATAAAAAGCATCCGACTTCGCATCCAGGACACTGTTTGACTATCGGAAAGCACCATCCTACTCGGATGAGGTTCTTACTCGTTTTGGCGATACAAGTTTTTGGAGAAAGGTCACAATTTCTAAGCTGTAAGACTCAGTTTCTCCAGCAATGCAAAGGTCTAGGACATGATGTGTCGTAGAGACCAAAATTATGAGTAAACAAGCCGTGTAAGGAAGGAATGTCATCCAACAGGAGCCGATCTCTGTCATCTGTGCTGCTAAGTACAAGATAATGAGAGGAGCTTCCTATAGGTAAGGTATATAGTCTGGAATGTGCAGATGTGCTGGCATTTCTAGCTCACACTTCTTTTGCAATGAAGAGTAGTGATAAACACCACACAATTTTATTCTGCAAATCATTGTTGCGTGATGTTTTCTCTTGGGGAATTCTCAACGCAAAAAGACACCCCAAAACGTCAGCCCAAGCGCCCTAAACCCTGAGTTCTGTGGATTTCTATGGAATTGGATACGAACGATAAGAAGGGAAAGGAAAAGCAGCATGGAAAAACGTGTTCATCATTTTCATTGCTCAAATTTAAATTATCTACTTTGTGAAGTCGCCATAAGCACACACAATTCAATACAAGTTCACAGACGAGGCAAATCTCATCTCAACACCATTAAAAAACATCCTTTTAAACTGCCAAAGCGAATATACTACACACATCACCTCTCTGTAAATAGCGTCCAGAAAAGCTACGCGAAAAAGCGCCGGCCAGAATTGTACATGCCTAGATTTGAACATGTGAGCTAATATTATTGTCTCCTTGCTTTGGCTCACAACACAGACTGGGCTGCTCCGGCCAAAGGACCAACCGGACTGGAACCTGGTCAACCTCACGCTCCAAGTGTTTGGCAACTGCAGCGAAAATGTGTTGTGCATACGCATTTTGGCGCTTCAAACTGCCAGCTGTGCTGCTGGTTTTGGCATCCGGTGGCTACTCACAGGCATATACAAATGAGTCAATGGATGGTGCAGCTGCAGGGCTGTCCTCAGAATTAGCGAAATGTTCTAGTTACTGTCAATATTAATGTTTGAACCTTGAGAGAACAGGACAGAACAGACATTTATTGCTGCTTTCAATGCAATTCCTGTGTATATTCAATTATGATATGCCTACGAGGACGTTAGCCACAAGAGGGTGGGACGAATGTATGATTCATATAGGATTACAATTCTGAATTGAACGTCTTGAGTATACCTTTTACAAGAGTTGCTACATATAATAAGGCAAACCCCCCCCCAACCAGTCTCACTGAGCTCTCCACCCAAATCAAAGCCCCCTAAACCTAATCAAATGCAAGATACTTGATGTTATATGTTAACCATTGACATTTGCTGAAAATTTGGCATTCTGGGGGCTTTTGTGGGGCCCGATGCATATTTTGCACCCACTTCAGCAGGGGAAATATGTTTTTCTGAAGTTCCCCATTAGCAGTCCACTCACTGGGTCTTTCTGCCTGACTTTTAATAGACATGTAAAGAAAAGATTAGCTATCCAACGCAACTTTTAGGTCCCAAAATGGTAAAGAGGAAGGGAAGATAGAGCCAAAATAGGCTTGTTGGGACTGTTTGGCTTGCAGAGGGGAGGGCCGTTCATGGGGACAGCCAGAAAACATGCATAAATAATGTCCCTGAGAGGTCACAATGACAAATGCGAGTATCCGTCTCTATCTTCTTGCAGTTACAAACTATTTGTTTGTGAATGCACTCACTGTACACGGCAGTCGTTAATGCAAGTGAGAATAGGGCTTGTTTTAAAATAGTTACCGAGTAACCGTCCAAAAAAGAAATCCTGACACACATTTGCAACATAGATTGTTGTGCTGAGTCTTATACTTTGCAGTGACAGTGATTTGCTATGACAACGCGTGTAAATTCTGGGCCTCCAGCCCAAAATAACCCCCCCCCCCCAACCCCCTTCCTGACCCCCCACACTAATAAAAAGGGTGTCAACCTGATCAGAATTCAAGCAGCTATCTGCCTGCACAGTTATCATGCCAAATATTGCAATACCTGACGAGCTATAGGGCAAAAACTGGTTTGCGCATGCTCTTGCACTGGCCACCTGTTTAGTGCACAAATCCAGCCAAAACCTTGCCAAAGCACTTTTTTTACTTCAATCATCAACTTATGCATAATGCAATGCGTAAATTGCAAGTTTGGAATCAATTGCTGGTAATTTGCCTGAACACACCCCCGCGGCCTACTTGGGGACATTCCATGCATTTCTATGACCAGGCACCCAGAACCCCCCCCCTTTAATCAATCACCCAACAAGGGTGCTAATCGACTGGGCTTGAGCTG
>Ga0307968_1000197_pt1 | contig 38585 bp, 34 predicted proteins | sample OrgLakmetagen650_FD_201834 | JGI IMG/M metagenome (GOLD analysis project Ga0307968, IMG submission 201834) | Saline water microbial communities from Organic Lake, Antarctica - #650 | ecosystem: Environmental > Aquatic > Non-marine Saline and Alkaline > Saline | place: Antarctica: Organic Lake...
GTCACCCATCGAGCTGTATCCCAGGCAAGATGTCATTCCTGCTGTGTGGCTATGTTTTGTGGTGTGTACGTGCACGTGTGTGTCACCCATCGAGCTGTATCCCAGGCAAGATGTCATTCCTGCTGTGCGGCTATGTTTTGTGGTGTGTACGTGCACGTGTGTGTTACCCATCGAGCTGTATCCCAGGCAAGATGTCATTCCTGCTGTGTGGCTATGTTTTGGGGTGTGTACGTGCACGTGTGTGTTACCCATCGAGCTGTATCCCAGGCAAGATGTCATTCCTGTTGTGTGGCTATGCTTTGTGGTGTGTACGTGCACGTGTGTGTCACCCATCGAGCTGTATCCCAGGCAAGATGTCATTCCTGCTGTGTGGCTATGTTTTGTGGTGTGTACGTGCACGTGTGTGTCACCCATCGAGCTGTATCCCAGGCAAGATGTCATTCCTGCTGTGTGGCTATGTTTTGTGGTGTGTACGTGCATGTGTGTGTATGTCTGTGTGTATGTGTGTGTCAAAAGCATATTGATAACAAGTTTCAGTTGGTTACACACCGTTGGTCACCCATCAAACTAAACCTCAGAAAGTGATTCTAAAGTTGTGTTCGCTGCAGAGCTGGATTTTACCCATTGAGCATGCTCCTGTTCATATTCTGTGTTCTTGCCAAGGGCAAGTTGCCAATCGCCAGATGAAGATCATGCTGCTGCTGCTCTTCCAATTCCTCAGCTTCTCCACAGGCAGATCGTACGTCAAATCAATATCAAATCAATATCAAATCAATATCGCATCAAATCAATATCGTGCGTCAAATCAATATCATGCATCAAATCAGTATCGTGCGTCAAATCAATATCGTGCGTCAAATCAATATCGTGCATCAAATCAATATCAAATCAAAATCGTGCGTCAAATCAATATCGTGCATCAAATCAATATCGTGCGTCAAATCAATATCGTGCGTCAAATCAATATCGTGGAAGCTGTGCAGTGGAATAGATTGGTGCATGCACACAAGTAGAGCTGGCCAGAACCATATATATACGGTGTATATACGGTATTTATGGCAGGGATATCACCAAATATACGGTCATATACGGTGTATATATACGGTTCTGGCCAACCCTACACACAAGACACAAGAGATCCTGGACTCCTAGTACTTGTCCGTCCAGATACTGCTCGGCCATGATTGAAGCGCTGTTTACCGTACCTTTCCTATATCACCCCGATTATATAACTAGCTTTGCCCTTCGGAATGATGCCGGCATTGTTTATTATTTATTATACATTTATTTTGAGGCTCCAGGGTTGTCCGGGATTGCCAAAAATGAAGTTTGGCGGGTGACTGATTGGTGATGAGCGGCTCCCCGGGGCCTCCCCCTCCTCGTCAGCAGCACCTGTTGCACCCCAAGGGGTGTACCAGCGGAAAGCAAGCAGCAGCCTTAATCTGGCATCGAAAGCCGACCAAGCCATTGATGGACGATTGAGGAAAGCAAGCAGCCTCAAACCGGCAGCGAAAGCCGATCGAGCCATTGATTGACGATTGAGGTTTGGGTTGGGTGTGGAGGTTGAGGTTTGGGTTGGTGTGTGGAAGTTTAGGATGAGCAAGCTGCTGTGGTTGCACATGCAGAGAGCAACAATGCAGCTCATCAGTTGACAAATGTCCAGGTGGGCTCATACAGACAAGGTCACGCACCCAGGCCCATGCCCAAGCTGCACCAACAGCACGCGCAAGCACAAGCAAAGCACACAGCTGCAGCAGCAGCAGCTGCAGCAGCAGCAGCAGCAGTGAGGAGAGCACCACTACACATTCAAGGTGCACACGCACAAATGCGCATGTGCACGCATACGCACACGCACACACACACATACACACACACACACACGCACACACACACACACACATACACACATACACACACACGCACTGGCTAGGCTAAATGTCCACCAAGGTTGGTGCGGGAGTGCCTAAATTAATTTTTGAAAGGGTTACGCGGGTGGAAGGGGTTAATAAAGGGTTACTTAAAATATTTATGAATTTCGGGTTCCGGGGTGGAGACTGTAAGGTACTTGACAAAATTGCAAAAAGTTTGTAAACATTTGTACAATCGCAATCATTTGTAAATTTGCAAAATTGCAAAAGTTTGTAAACATTGGTAAAACTGTCCTTCGCCACTGTGGCAGGATCCTGAACTTAAAACCTTTTTGTCCGTCTAGATGCTGCACAGCCTCTGGCTTAAAGCAACGCTGTTGCCATAAACAGCCTACACTTTAAACTGCTCTGCTCCACAGGATTCCAAACTTCCGACCTGGTCTTTGTCCATTGCCCAGCCTTTTTGTGCTCATGCTGTTTCAAACCCACACTTTAAACTGCTCTGCACGACAGGATCCCAGATTTTCAACCTGGTGTTTGTCCATTGCCCAGCCTTTTTGTGCTCATGCTGTTTCTAGCATACACTTTAAACTGCTCTGCACCACAGGATCCCAAACTTCCGACCTGGTGTTTGTCCAGATGCTGCAAAGCCTCTGGCTTAAAGCAACGCTGTTGCCATAACAGCCTACACTTTAAACTGCTCTGCACCACATTATCCCAAACTTACAACCTGGTGATTGTCCATTGCTCAGCCTTATTGTGCTCATGCTGATTCTAACCTACAATTTAAACTGCTCTGCACCACAGGATCCCAAACTTCCGACCTGGTGTTTGTTCATTGCCCAGCCTTTTTGTGCTCGTGCTGTTTCTAACCTATCTTTAGATAAGGTAAGGTTACATAGGTTACATTTCTAACTTATCTTGATCACGCTCTGCACCACAGGATCCTCAACTTCAACCCGGTGTCCATTCAGTCCTTTTCAATGACCCTCCCAAGAGATTGCATCTGCCCGGTGGTGCTGACCAGAGGCTCAGATCAGGTGTGCTTGTGACTAGTTCAGGTGTGCTTGTAACTAGAGGCTCAGATCAGGTGTGCTTGTAACTAGATCAGGTGTGCTTGTAACTAGATCAGGTGTGCTTGTAATTAGATCAGGTGTGCTGTAACGAGAGGCTCAGATCAGGTGCTTGTAACTAAAGGCTCAGATCAGGTGTGCTTGCAACTTGATCTACCTCTATGAATGCTTGTACTGTTGTGCTTATTTTTTTTTGACGACCCTCCCCAAGGTACAGCATCAGCCCAGTGGTGCTAACCAAGGGCCTATTTTGGTGTGTTCTAATGTGTGCGTGTTTGTGTGTTTGCGTGTGTGTGTTTATGTGTGCGTGTGTGTTTATGTGTGCGTGTCTGTAAATGTGTGTGTGTTTGTCTGTGTGTTTGCATGTGTGTGTGTCTGTGTGTTTGCGTGTGTGTGTGTGTCTGTGTGTTTGCGTGTGTGTGTTGATGTGTGCGTGTCTGTAAATGTGTGTGTGTACGTGTGTTAGTGTGTGTGTATATGTGTGTGTACCTGTAAATGCGTGTGTGTCTGTGTGTTTGCGTGTGTGTGTTTATGTGTGCGTGTCTGTAAATGTGTGTGTATGTGTGCGTGTGCTGTTTCTAGCCAGCCCTTCCTGTATCATAACCCACAATCACGCAGGTAATTCACCCCAAAGATTACACACAGCATACTACATACCATGCATATTTCCCACCTACACCAACCTTCCTGCCCTTCATCCAGATTACCCAAAACCCTGTCCCTCAATTTAAACTCTAACTCTGATCCTAGCCAACGCTACCTTCACTTCAACCCACATGCTCCAATTAAGCCACCCACTCAACATTCACCCAACCCATTCACTCCATTTTGTATCCCCAGATGCCCATGAGCACCAAATTTGAGATGAGAGGCGACCCCGGGGTTGTGCGCAACTACGGCCGTACTCTTGTAGAGCTGGCAGCTGTGGTGCCAGATGGGTTGGTGAGTTTGATTATTTGTGTGTGTGTGTGTGTGTGTGTGTGTGTGCGTGTGTGTGTGTGTGTGCGTATGTGTGTCTATGCATTTGCACGCAAGTATGGCCGTACTCTTGTGGAGCTGGCGGCTGTGGTGCCAGATGGGTTGGTGAGTTTGATTGTTTGTGTGTGTGTGTGTGTCTGTGCATTTGCACGCAAGTATGGCCGTACTCTTGTGGAGCTGGCGGCTGTGGTGCCAGATGGGTTGGTGAGTTTGATTATGTGTGTGTGTGTATGTGCGTTTGTGTGTCTATGCATTTGCACGCAAGTATGGCCGTACTCTTGTGGAGCTGGCGGCTGTGGTACCAAAAGGGTTGGTGAGTAAAAACTCTTGTGTGTGTGCTTATGTGTGTCTGCCACTATGACAGAGCTGTCAAGGGAGTTGGTGGCTGTGTTGCTGGATGGGTTTGTTTGTGTGTGTGTGTGTCTGTGTGTGTGTGTGGTGGTGTGGAGGGCCAGGGTTAAATGTGGGTGTCTTTTTGCATACCTATGCTTGCATGCTGGTATGCCCAAATGTGTGTATGTTTACGTGCACTGGTGCGTAGATGTGTGCGTATGTGTAGATGTGTGTATATGTGCACTGGTGCGTAGATGTGTGTGTACGTGTACGTGCACTGGTGCGTAGATGTGTGTGTATGTGTAGATGTGTGTATATGTGCACTGGTGCGTAGATGTGTGTGTATGTGTACGTGCACTGGTGCGTAGATGTGTGTGTATGTGTAGATGTGTGCATATGTGCACTGGTGCGTAGATGTGTGTGTATGTGTACGTGCACTGGTGCGTAGATGCTTACGGACGGAGGTACTGCGTTGTGTCAAGCTACCTGAGTAGCTTTGGTCCCTCACCACTTATCTTTTGTCCCCTCACCACTTATATATTGGCCCCACACCACTTATCTATTGGCCCCACACTGTTTATCTATGCTCAACTTGTTTTCTTCTAGTCCTGCTGTTTCAATTTACCTGTGTCGTGCAGGCCCATGCCCCTTCACGTATCTCACCTTTGCTATCGATTAATCCCTCGCATCTTTGCTATTCTCGCCTCCCCCACCACATGTGCTTGTGACCTCAATTGCACTTTTGGTATGCTTGTATCCCAGCCTACTAGTGCCGCTATCGTGGCATCTTGCTACTTTCACTTCTCGCCAAATATCTTGACACTTTTGAGTCACCAAATGTGCTTGTGACCTCAAATGCACTTTTGGTATGCTTGTTTCGCAGCCCACTTGTGCCGCTATCATGGCACCTTGCTACTTTCACTTCTCACCAAATATATTGGCACTTTTGAGTCACCACATGTCCTTGTGACCTCAATTGCACTTTTGGTATGCTTGTTTCGCAGCCCACTTGTGCCGCTATCATGGCACCTTGCTACTTTCACTTCTCACCAAATATATTGACACTTTTGAGTCACCACATGTGCTTGTGACCTCAATTGCACTTCCGGTATGCTTGTTTCGCAGCCTACTTGTGCCGCTATCGTGGCACCTTGCTACTTTCACTTCTCACCAAATATCTTGACACTTTTGAGTCACCACATGTGCTTGTAACCTCAATTGCACTTTTGGTATGCTTGTTTCGCAGCCCACTTGTGCCGCTATCATGGCACCTTGCTACTTTCACTTCTCACCGAATATATTGACACTTTTGAGTCACCACATGTGCTTGTGACCTCAATTGCACTTTTGGTATGCTTGTTTCGCAGCCCACTTGTGCCGCTATCATGGCACCTTGCTACTTTCACTTCTCACCAAATATATTGACACTTTTGAGTCACCAAATGTGCTTGTGACCTCAATTGCACTTTTGGTATGCTTGTTTCGCAGCCTACGAGTGCCACTATCGTGGCACCTTTGTACTTTCACTTCTCACCAAATATCTTGACACTTTTGAGTCACTCAGTGGGTGTGGGATATCTGCTTGCTGCCAAACCTGAATAATGTACAGACCTACCATCGGCTACTTTCAGCATTTTGGCACTTCTATAACCAATGCTTATTCAACTCATTTCGTGAAGTCATCTGGCTTGAATGCGAAAGCAAAGTTTCATTGATTAATGTCACTACCCCTGTACCATGCTGCTTCTTACACTCCTGTATTTGCGCAGGTGTGCTTTTTTGTGTCGTACCTGAACACTTGTGTATTTGCGCAGGTGTGCTTTTTTGTGTCGTACCTGTACCCTTCTGTATTTGCGCAGGTGTGCTTTTTTGTGTCGTACCTGTACACGTCTGTATTTGCGCAGGTGTGCTTTTGTGTGTCGTACCTCTGTACACTTCTGTATTAGCGCAGGTGTGCTTTTTTATGTCGTACCTGTACACTTGTGTATTTGCGCAGGTGTGCTTTTTTGTGTTCTACCTGTACCCTTCTGTATTTGCGCAGGTGTGCTTTTTTGTGTCGTACCTGTACACTTCTGTATTTGCACAGGTGTGCTGTTTTGTGTTCTACCTGTACCCTTCTGTATTTGCGCAGGTGTGCTTTTTTGTGTCCTACCTGTACATGGACGCCATCATCTCCAAGTGGCATGACATGGGCGTGCTCCAAGAAATAATGAACCACAAGCTGGTTTTTATCGAGACCCAGGTGCGTGAGTGATCGTAAATTGCATCGTGACCAAGATTTTGTGTGTTGTGTGTGTTGTGTGTGACCAAGAATCAAACCACACGCCGGTAGTTTAAAAAACCATCATCTCCAAGTGGCTTGGCATAACACACACAAGACATGAACCACAATTAGGTTTTCATGGAGACCCAGAAACTCCATAATGTGTAAGACCTTCAAACAATAGGCCACTGGCTATTCTTTAGCACCCAAGGTACCAGAGGGGTGGACTGAGCAAGTGCACAAATGTGCTCTTTGTTGGCATCTACAAGGCAGCTACTCACACACGACTTGGTCAAATTGGACTCGTTCTAGCTTTAGTTGTTAAACTTACATTATAAGCTTCCAGAGCATGTCCTCGTATCTGCGTAATTTGCTCTGTGTACAGGTTGACAGGATAAATCAAAGTAGTAGGGGTCCACGCCGTGTCTTATCAGGCATTTTCTGGTAAACATATGCATGTTCTGGTAAGCATATACATGTTAACGGCATCAAATTTCCGGGCTGCAACTCCCCCCTGAAAGGTACAAGCCACATGCAAATGAATTTGGGCAGACTTGTGTGACTTCATTAAATGAACGCTTATTAAGAAGCACTTGTGCAACTTAGTCTCAAATTCAGTAAGCTGCACCAAATGGCTGTCCGCATGTGTGCATGCATGCTGACTCTGCTGATGTGTATGGTTTGGTGAGGCTGCATCAAATGGCTGTCCGCATGTGTGCATGCATGCTGACTCTGCCGATGTGTACGGGGTTTGGTGAGCAGGAAGTAGTTGTGTGCATGCATACTGACTCTGCCGATATATACGGTTTTGTGAGCAGGATGTAGCGAAGACGACCTTGGCAGTCTGCATGTGTGCATGCATGCTGACTCTGCCGATGTGTACGGTTTTGTGAGCAGGATGTAGCGGAGACGACCTTGGCAGTCTGCATGTATGCATGCATACTGACTCTGCCGATGTGTACGGTTTGGTGTGCAGGATGTAGCGGAGACGACCTTGGCAGTCTGCATGTGTGCATGCATGCTGACTCTGCCGATGTGTACGGTTTTGTGAGCAGGATGTAGCGAAGACGACCTTGGCAGTCTGCATGTGTTCATGCATACTGACTCTGCCGATGTGTACGGTTTGGTGTGCAGGACGTAGTGGAGACGACCTTGGCTTTGGACAACTACAGGCGTGCCTGCGACAGCGGGCGTGGGGCTGTATTTATGTCTGTAGCAAGAGGGAAGGTGCGTGTGCTTGTGGGTGTGGGTGTGCATTTGTGTATGTGGGTGTGGATGTGAGTGTGTGTGTAGTGTGGGTGTGGGTGTGAGTGTGAGTGTGAGTGTGGGTGTGAGTGCAGTGTGGGTGTGCCTGTGGGTGGGTGTTTGTGCTAATATGTAGTGGCTGTGGGTGTGGGTGTGCTTGTGTGTCTGTGATAGTGAGCGCGGGGCTGGATCTGTGTCTGCGGCAAGAGGAAGGGTATACATGTGTGCAAGTGTGAGCTGTAATTTTGTCTCAATGTCGCACAGAAGCAGTATATCTCTGTGCGTTGGGAAACGGAAACTTCCCTGTCATTGAGAAAAATCGTTTAGCATGCAAACAGGGCACAGCTCACTTTATTTAAGGTGCAGGAACAACATGTCTATGTGCGTTTTTTTGAACAAGCTTTCTTCTGTTGGTTTCTGCTTTCTTCTCTATTGCAGTCCGCTTAGACTTTTCTGCAGACAGACGTTCCCTCTTATCTATTATAGGCGCTTCCCCTTTTGTTTAGATAGGTTTGGTTACAGGCTTTTTCCCAAGCTTCCGCTGAGATGCCCTCTGAGGCATATATAGTGATGTAACCTTAAACTTAACCTATGTGCGTTAGGGAACGGCAACTTCTCTGTCGTTGAGGAAAGTTTTCGTGCACGTGAACAGGACGCAGCGCACTTCATTCATTTTACAGGTGGCAGAGGGCATTGATTTCGACAGACACTACGGGCGCTGCGTGGTCATGTTTGGAGTGCCCTATCAATATACATTGTCGCGGGTGCTGCGGTCGCGCTTGGACTATCTCAGGGATACGTTCCACATCAAGGTGGGTGCATCGTCCTGTTTTCATTGTCGGCCTCTTTCTAGCGTGCGCTTGAGCATCATTGGCGTGCTATGTAACAAATGAAAGGGTGGAAATCGGTAGTGTCGTGGGTGCTGTGGGCGCGCTTGGACTGTTTCAGGGATACGTTCCACATCAAGGTGGGTGCATCGTCCTGCGTTCACTGCTGGCCTCTCCTACAGATAGACATGAAAGCTGTTCCTTGTAATGCCGGATTTGAGTTTTGAGGGGATGAAGTGCAGCGTGCGCTTGAGCATCGTCGACTCACTGTTAACAAACAAAGGAGTGGGAAGTGGTAGTGTTGTTGGATATGCTGTGCTCACTCTTAGACTATCTACGTTCCACGTCAGGGAAAATATGTCGTCCGAATATGTTGTCCCACATAGGGGAAATTAGTCGTCCAAACATGTTGTCCCATATCAGGGAAATATGTCGTCCAAAAATGTTATCCCACATCAGGGAAATATGTTGTCCAAGTACCTTTGTTTATTGCTGGTCTCTTATCTTTCTTAGTGAGCAATTGAACTCGTACAATGCGAGTAACACCCAACGTGAGGAACTACACTTAATGCAAAAAAGGATGCACGATTTTTCAAACTGCACTCAATGTAAGTCCTTGTGCAAATGAACGGATGGCGCTTTAAACAAACCATGTGTGTGATTCCATGAAGAAAAGGCAGAAGGCGCTGCTTGCTTGAGCCATGAGCCCACGCCCTCCGAAATAGCCTGCAAAAAACGCGACGGCGCTGATTGCTTGTGCCATGATTCCACGCCCACCGAAATAGCCTGCACGAAATGCAAAGGCATTGCTTGCTTGTGCCATGAGTGCACGCCCACCAAAATAGCCTGCACGAAATGCAAAGGCACTGCTTGCTTGAGCCATGAGTCCATGCCCACCGAAATAGCCTGCACGAAATGCAAAGGCACTGCTTGCTTTAGTCGTGAGCCTACACCCACTGAAAAAAACTGCACAAAATGCAAAGGCGCTGCTTGCTTGTGCCATGAGTGCACGCCCACTGAAATAGCCTGCACGAAATGCAAAGGCGCTGCTTGCTTGAGTCGTGAGTCCACACCCACTGAAATAGCCTATGTAACACTGCACAAAATGCCACTGCACAAAATGCACAAAATGCCAAACAAAATGCACTGCATCTCTCACTGGGGTTGGCCAAAACCATATATATATATACCGTATTATACACTTTCCTCTGCTTCCCTGCTATAATAACCGTACATATAACGTGAATATTTTGTATGTATGTGTGGTTCTAGCCAACTGTAACTCTCACCTGTCCTTACCACATCCATGATTCCACCTCCTCACACAAGCCTGTGCAAAAAATACGCTGCGTTTCTCTCCTTGCCACATCCACGAGTCCACGTTCTCACGCAAGCCTGTGCAAACCACGCTGCGTTTCTCTCCTTACCACAGCCATGAGTCCACGTTCTCACGCAAGCCTGTGCAAACCACGCTGCGTTTCTCTCCTTACCACAGCCATGAGTCCACGTTCTCACACAAGCCTATGCAAACCACGCTGCGTTTCTCTCCTTGACACACCATGATTCCACATTCTCACACAAGCCTGTGCAAAAAAATACGCTGTGTTACTCTCCTTACCACAGCCATGAGTCCACGTTCTCACACAAGCCTATGCAAATCACACTGTGCTCATCAAGACACACTGCGTCGTTAACCTGTCCTTACCAACAGCCACAAGCCCACGCCCAATTCAAAAAACTAAACAAAACACACAGCGTCTTCCACCTATTTTCGTCACACATTTTCGCCACACATTCGCGTGCTAAGATAGTGAGTTAGATGTGTGGTGCGTACACAATTAGTGATCACGAACGCACCACACATCAGAGTAACGTATACAAAAAAGCGTCGGTGTGCCATTGAATGTGACTAATAACATAATATATTATAGTGGATGTATCCATGCTTATGATCTTTGTGGTTCAAGGTTTCCACAATGTCTTCAATGATATATTAGCAATTGATTTCTGCAATGTCTTACATTATTAGCAGATGATGTCGTTAAAGATATCTTAAATAATTCATACAATGTCCTCAATGACTAGCACAATGATGATTGACCCTTCCCAGAGTTGTGTGTGTGTGGTCCTCCTCCAATTACACGTGCACACACACACACACACACACACACACACACACACACACACACACACACACGTGCACACACAGGAAGATGACTACCTCGCCTTTGACGCCGTTCGGCAAGCTGCCCAATGTGTGGGGCGAGTCATCCGCTCCAAATCAGACTATGGTGAGCACAGGCTGGGGTGTGTCCGCTCCAAACCAGACTATGGGTGTGTCCAAAAACACTATGGGATAGTGTGTGTGTGTGCTTAAGATGGGGGGGGGAGTCATCCGCTCCAAATCAGACTACGGTGCGCACAGGCTGGGGTGTATCCGCTCCAAATCAGACTGGGTGTGTCTACAAACACTATGGGGGGTGTGCACAAACATTATGGGGCGTGTCCGCTCCAAATCTGACTATGGGGTGTGTCCGCTCCAAATCAGACTATACGGTGAGCAGAGGCTGAGGTGTGTCGTCATGGAAAGTGTGTGTGTACCTGTGAACGTGTTGGTGTAAAGTAGGGGTTTGTGTGCTTAAGATGGGGGGGACGTGGTATTCGCTCCAAATCAAACTACAAGGTGAGCAGAGGCTGGGGTGTGTAATTTGGGAAAGTGTGTGTGTGTGAACGTGTGAACGTGTGAACGTGTGAATGTGTGAACGTGTAAATTATTGGTGTAAAGTAGGTGTGTGTGTGCTTAAGATGGGGGGGCGTGATATCTGCTCCAAATCAGACTATACGGTGAGCAGATGCTGTGGGGTGTGTAATGGAAAATGTACAGTGAACGTGATGGTGTAAAGGGTTGTGTGCTTAGGAGGGGAACATGTCATCCAATGCAAACTAGGCCGTGGTGAGCACGCTAGGGTGTGTTGTGTTTTCCTGCTCACGTGCTTTTTTTACTGTCCAACGTGCATTTTTGACTTACTGTCAAAACACTGTGCCTGTGCTGCGCAGGCATGATGGTGTTTGCTGTCACTGCTCACATGCATTTTTTACTGTCCAGCATGCATTTTTGACGTACTGTCTAAAAACTGTGCCTGTGCTGCGCAGGCATGATGGTGTTTGCTGACAAGCGGTACCAAAGGGCTGACAAACGAGACAAGCTGCCAAACTGGATCACACGCCATTTGCGAGACGCCCATTTGAACCTCTCCTCTGGTAATGGCCTTCAAAAAGCGATCGGTTGAGAGTGTGCGATCGGTTGAGAGTGTAAGAAAGATAGCGTGCAAGTGGCGATAGCATTAGCACTGTTTAAAGGAAACAATGACTGGGTGTAAGAAAGATAACGTGCGAATAATGATAGCGCCAGCACTGTTTAAAGGAAACAGAGACCCATTGTACACGGCAGCTCAGTGCCCATGTCACCAGGTGGATATACATACACTGTTGAGGTTATATATTGGAGGTCTTACACCCTATTGGCAAGCAAACGTGTTGGCTCTGTCAGCAGACCTCCGATATATAACCTCACCATACACCCACGATTTTAAATTTCTTGTAGCCCGATTCCAACCCATGTCCAAAACCCAAGCAGAAAGGACCCAGAGTCCTCCGGACTAGAGTTCCAAAAGTCTGGCCTGATTATCGCACCACAAGGCTTTCAGGGCAGCTACCCTGGGCTTGGTGTGTAATTTTTTACTACTTTAAATGAAGGGCCGCTCGTCGTAACCTGTCCAGAATGCCCACGTGGGCCTCTCCTGGTGATGCTTTCCTATTTCCTGCCTGGAATATGGAATGGGAATTTTTCATCCAAATTAATAGGGTATAATCCGATCGCGAAATGGTAGTTCTTACTGCACTGAAAAGCGCTTGGGCGTGGCTACAAGGCTTGTTGATTTTTTCAAGGCAGTGCAGACTGCTCACTCACGTCACGTGAAGGTTAAGCCGTCCTATCAGCAAGTGTACGACAAAAATCATGCCTCAGGATACTGGTAGTCGACTTCAGAGATACACCTTAAGAATACACGCACCCAAATCATATACCAAACACACACACATGCATACACATTAAAAAACGTTCTGTCACATACACACACCAGACGCTCTTTGCATACACGTGCGCATGCTTATACTTAGCAAGTGCGTGCTCTTGTGTACACGCACACGTGCACGCAAACATACACCGATGCATGCACACATGTACACACAAAAACACACACACACACGCACACACACACACATACACACAGACATGCTCCTGACTGTGGCGCGTGACTTCATGCGAAATATGGCTCAGCCGTTTGACCAGGTGGGCCTTCACATCCATGTTGTACATCTCCACACAACACATAGGAATGCAGGCGTGCGGATGCAGAGCACAGAGATGTACTATAAGTGCCAAACAGAAATGTGCTAGGTAGCAGTAACAGTAAAGCACCAAGTGCCAAACAGAAATGTGCTAGGTAGCAGGATTAGTAAAGCACCAAATACTTTGAAACAGTGATTTGCCGGGTAATTTATAACAAGTGATTGCCCGCTGCTCGAGCACAAAGGTGGGTAAGGGGAAATTTTCAGCTGTGTATGATCTGTGGTCGGTAGGTGTGACAAAAGCAGGTGCTACTATTAGCGTAGGGTTGGCCAGAAACGATTAAATACACCGTATACGACTGAATATGTGGTTATTTCCCTGCCAAAATACCGTATATACCCCGTATATGTAAGGTCCTGGCCAACCCTACTAGTGTGTCTGCTCATGGTCCACCTTACCAGAAGGCAATATTTTATATGCGGCAGTTTATCCTAGATCATATGCGGCAGGTTGTCCTATAAAAACCCAACCCTACGCCCTAAAAGAAGTAGGAAGGGTGTCATAATCTTAATCAGTAAAACCGAGGAGACCTAAAAGACGCTCCAATTTTGAATCATCTTCTCACGGAGAATGAGTCACCAGATAAATATCCATCTCAAGTCTGAATGTGCAAAGCTGGATGAAGAAAGAGAAGAAAGAGTAAGAAGAGAACCTTTTGCGTTCAGTGGAAACCAGTTCCCGTATTGATGAAGGAAAGGAACCGTTTTGGCACCAACCAGAGAGTGTAAAAAAGACGTTAAAAGTGTCACAAAATTTAATCAACACTCAAAAGATCCACAAACAAGAACATTAATGATCATATTAACCGTGCCCTCGGCCCGTTATTTTTACTCCTTTTAGCCCTGTCTTCCTAGGCAGGCTTTTTTACAGGTTTCCCTTTTTCTCTCTTTCCCTTGCTCGTCCTTTGTGTATTCGCTTTGCCCTTCTAGTCATTAACCTGGTTGCCCCCCTTACTGTCCTTTACGCTTCCAGCCTACCTCTCTTGCTCCCTTTCTTTTGTTTTGTAATTTTTGACTTGCCATTAATCGTTGCTGCTCCTGAGCAGGCATGCACTTATGTTAACATCGCCGTGACATGTGCACCGCAGTGGCCAATACTTTGACTTGCGTAATTTCATGATGCATCAACTGTTCCTTGGTGTTTGTGCTTATCTTGATGCATCAACTGTTGACGGTTCTTGACGTGTCTCCAATTATTGCTGCCCCTAAACATGCATGCTTTTATGATGTTCACCCCTCTGTGACGTGTGTGATGTCCACCCCTCTGTGATGATGTTCACCCCTCTGTGATGATGTTGACCCCTCTGTGATGATGTTGACCCCTTTGTGATGATGTTCACCCCTCTGTGATGATGTTGACCCCTCTGTGATGATGTTGACCCCTCTGTGATGATGTTCACCCCTCTATGATGATGTTTTTTTTGTTTTCCCCTCTGTGACGTGTGTGTGTAGGAGGCAGTGGGTCGCTCCTTGCTAAGCGAGGCCCATTGTTGCTGTCTCTAAACGTGCATGCTTTTTGAAACTTACACTGTGACGTGCGTGCGTAAGAGACAGTGGGTCGTTCCCTGCTGAGTGAGGCCCATAGTTGCTGTTCCTAAACATGCATACCATCATGACGTTTTCACTTTTATGACGTGTGTGCGTAGGAGGCGGTGGGCCGTTCCCTGCTGAGTGAGGCCCAGCTCAACGCTCTGCACCAAGCCTCTCTAGCTCAACCAGCAGCGTGGGGCACATTACAGTAATAGGGGTGCCTGGTTCTTCAACATTCATGCAGTTCAGCTCAACGCTTTGCATTGAGTGCTGGGCAGGGGTGCCGTGCTCATTGAGATTGTGCAGTTTGTGTACAGTGATGTTTAGCTCAGTGAGCTGCTGGAAGGGCTTCTGCCTTGCACCCAGCCTGCGCTGCGCAGCCAGCCGCGTAGAGGGTCTGTCATTTGAATGAGGAACTCAATTGTGTAGCTGTAGACGTAGATCAAAGTAGTGCTTGGGTTGGGTATGACAAAAAGTTTGGGTGCGGCAGGGGATGTGGATTAGTGACAGGGAGTTGCTCGGGTTGGGTGAGACAGGAAGAAAACTATAGGATGCCTATTAGTATCATGCACTAAAGTAGCAGCCTTGTGGTCAGTTGTCAGGCCAGGCTTTGCAATTTATATATGGAGGTTTACAGAGTAAGCCATTAATCCATCAGTCAAAACGTTTGACTGCTAGGACAGGCTTTGGGGGTTGCTGTCACGGCGAATCAGGGTACCAGCGTCGTCCTTGTCTGACATTGACTTCGCATGACAGTGCATGTTTGGGAACTCCTTCGAGGTCTACACACTGCATCAAGTGCAGAGCTAAGTTCTCAGCACACCCAACAGGGTTGAGTGAGTGAGCACAGTGGCTTGCTGCGTGTTTTGTGTCCTTGTGGAAATATATAAGGTTAGTAGGAGGTTTTGCTGTTAAAACAAGGTATGCAGGTTGTAGGGCCAAGTTTATTTGTTTTCAGAAGCACAGTTTGTGATAATTGACGACTGTGTCGTTTATATCTACGCCCCCAGGTCTTGAGGCTTTTTTGTACACCATAAGCTGAACACACTGCTATGGCACAAGCAGTACAAGTTCAGCTGAATCTTGAGTGTCTTCTGCCTGCGGTTTACCTACCGTACATTTTTTTGTGCTCCTTCGAAAAGCATTGTCTTTTTTCTTCCCCATTAAGAACTTTGCCAACACGTTTCGTTTTATCACTGACACATTGCGGCACCTCATTTATTACCTTGGCCTTTATAAGTAGAGTAGGCCCGAGAGTCATGAGGTCTGGCCTTTACGCTGCTCTATTTTTATGAGCAGGCTAGCAGCCGCGCTCTTTCTGAAAGCCTTTTTTGGTAGCGGCAGGGTGGCTTCGACTTTGCAACAACCATCAAATTGGATACATAAACCATCTTCAAAAATATACCAGCTGTTCTTCCCACAAATGATGCTCCCAACGACACGCCCAAGCAAGATGCTGGAAGTAGGGGGCTCAGCCTTAATGATACTTCTGGCATGAGAGGAATTAACACAGGCGTGATGGGTCCCCCTGCAATACCAACAACACTGCTTGAGTCCTTGGCCTTCAGTCAGAGTGCAATCTCATTTCTATATACTGCAATGGCTTGTCCGGACCACTCATCACAATCTGAAAAGATTCAAGAAATAGTAAAACACCTTTCCCCTTCCTGTGATTTGTGTAAGGCTGATGATGATGTCCAGGATGAACAGCATGCTGTTTTCCATTGCACACATCCCCATACAGTGTCTCTTCGGAGGAGATACGAGCCCTTATTTTCAAAGGCAAGAGCATAGGATGTTTCAACTTTTTTGCACCAAAACAACAACAAATACATTTTTTGTGCTGGTTGTGTCTTAGCCCCTTGTAACCCCTTGTTGTGTCTTATAAGCAGGCTAGCAGTCGCACGCTTTGACTGAAGGCCCTCCTAGCTCCTAGTAAACCTTAAGCTGCTCTAGTTGTCTGCCTCACTTCATACTAGTATTTGATTTCAGAACTTCTGTCCGCAATGCCTGCGCACTACCAAGCAGGTGTCTTTATTGCACATCATCAGGAGGGATGTAAACAGTAAAAGGGTATCATTAAGAATAGTAAGGAGCGCTATTTTGTCATGTCCAAGAACACCCTACACATGAAAAAAACTAAAAAAGGAAGACGCTAAACTACTTCTTGCCAGCCCCTCCGATGAAGCCCGCTTTTCTGCCTTCAAAGCCCGCGCGCAGAACCTTCTTGTCACCCTTGGCCTTCTTCTTGTCGACTTTGGCTTTAGAACGAGCCTGCAGGTTGGCCTTGCGCCTGGGAGAAGAGATGAAGGGTAAAGACTTCGTCTTAAAAAAGCTTCCACAAAGCACGCAAGTGTGATAATGTGTGGCTCTGCATCCATTGGATGGTGCAGGACACAAAACAACATTCTTTCCTGATCCATGTCGGTGGAGCTTCAGCTACCTGCTTTCATTTCATTTCCTTTGGCATCTAGCACGACACTCTTGTGTCCCTTCCCACCCAGGAGATCTTTCAGGCAGTGATATATGCATAAACACAAAGTTCTGGGCTTCAGCCACACCTAGGAGATATCCAACACAGCGTTATGGACATAACACACGAAACGTCAGGCCCAGGCCAGCAAAGACGCCCTGAACTCAACTATTTAAACACTACTCCTCAATGTTCTTGTGCTCCTAGTCCTGCACAACTTCCTTGGTCGACGCACTCTTTTGCACACCGAACCCCTCCTGCCACGAATTCTTGATCTTTGCTTCCTCCTACTACTCACCTACATCTCGTAATGCAACAATAGACCTTTGACCCAAAACCTCCCACTCAAGCATCCTGGATCTTCCTTCTTCAGATGCACCCTCCCACACTCACTTATTCTGGATCTTCTCCTGGTGCTCCTCCTGAGACGCCTTGCGGTCTTGCCAGGCCTTTGTATGTTTGTCCTTGCGCTTGGCCTGCAGGTCGTGTGTTGTTAACATACGTGTGTGTGCGTGTTTGAGTATGTGTATGTGTGTGTGCGTGTGCATACATGTGTTGCCAGGCCTTTGTATGTTTGTCCTTGCGCTTGGCCTGCAGGTCGTGTGTTGTTAACGTATGTGTGTGTGTGTGCGTGTTTGAGTATGTGTATGTGTGTGTGTGCGTGTGCATACATGTGTTGCCAGGCTTTTGTATGTTTGTCCTTGCGCTTGGCCTGCAGGTCGTATGTTGTTAACGTATGTGTGTGTGTGTGCGTTTTTTGAGTGCATGTGTATGTGTATGTGCAAGTGTGTATGTGTGTGTGCGTGTGTGTATGTGGGTGTTTGAGCATGTGTATGCGCATGTACAGGTTTATACAGGGGTGTGTGTGTGCGTGTCCTTGTATATCCTGTGTTTTACCGACATAAGCCTGTACATGAGTTTAAACATGTTCTTGGCCTGTGCCTGTGGGCCTCTGTCCATTTGGCTTCAAGTGCATGCATGTGTGTGAAAAGGAAAAGAATAATTTACGCAGGAAGTGAAGACCACTGCCCACATTTATAAAGGAAAAGGAGCCACTTTGGTACCGGGTACCGTGAAACCCCTCCACCAAACAGGAAGCGCCGGTTCCTGATGATCGATGGGGATCAGGATGGTTGCAGGCTTGACCTGAAACCGGCTCCTGATGAGAGAGTTGATAATGGTACTGGGTACCGTGAAACTCCTCCACCACACAAGGTGTGTTTGTAGCTATGTGTGAGCGATGCTTCTGGCACTTCACACATGGCTAGCCATATAACTAGGGTTGGCCAGAACCATATATATACACCGTACATGACCGTCACACACACGACCGTCACACACACGACCTCACACGCGCACACACACACACAACACTCATACGCACCTCCTTCTTCAAGCTGCGTCGGAGCAATTTAGGGTCGTCCAGCACTTTGTCTCCCCCAGCACGCGCCACTGCACTGCGCCAGGCATCTGCTGACTGCTTAGCCTGCACACATAAAGACAAGGTGCGTGCGTGAATTTGTGCGTTCATCCAATACGGTAAGGCGAGTGGTTTCCTCCCCCAGCGCGCGCTACTGCACTGCGCCAGGCATCTGCTGACTGCTTAGCCTGCACACATAAGGACAAGGTGCGTGTGAATTTGTGCGTTCATCTAATACAGTAAGGCGAGTGGTTTCCTCCCCCAGCACGCGCGCCACTGCACTGCGCCAGGCATCTGCTGACTGCTTAGCCTGCACACATAAGGACAAGGTGCGTGTGAATTTGTGCGTTCATCCAATACAGTAAGACGAGTGGTTTCCTCCCCCAGCACGCGCGCCACTGCACTGCGCCAGGCATCTGCTGACTGCTTAGCCTGCACACATAAGGACAAGGTGCGTGTGAATTTGTGCATTCATCCAACACGGTAAGGCGAGTGGTTTCCTCCCCCAGCACGCGCGCCACTGCACTGCGCCAGCAAGCACCTGCTAACTAAATCACCGGCACAAATGGGAACATGTTAAAGTGCATGTGTGTGTGTGTGTGTGTGTGTGTGTGTGTGTGTGTGTGTGTGCGCACAAATTCTTCCTCCCCCAGCACGTGCGCCACTGCACTGCGCCAGCAAGCACCTGCTGACTAATTCACCGGCACAAATGGGGACATGTTAAAGTGCATGTGTGTTTGTGTGTGTGTGTGCGCACAGGTTCTTCCTCCCCCAGCACGTGCGCCACTGCACTGCGCCAGCAAGCACCTGCTGACTAATTCACCGGCACAGATGGGGACATGTTAAAGTGCATGTGTGTGTGCGCACAGGTCCTTCCTCCCCCAGCTTGCACGCCACTGCACTGCGCCAGCAAGCATCTGCTGACCAATTCACCTGCAGGAATGGGGACAAGTCAAGGTGCGTGTGTATGTGTGTGTGCGCATGGGTTCTTCCTCCCCCGGCACGTGCGCCACTGCACTGCGCCAGCAAGCATCTGCTGATTGCTTAGCCCGCACAAATAAGGACAACAATACACAGAGTGTGCGCGATGGAGAAAGGCAAGTTGTCTCTAACACACATACACACACATACACACACACACATACTTACACACATACATACCTTAGCCTCTTCACTTGGCTCCCCGGAGGCAGCCTCTTGCGCTTTCGCCTCTGCCGCCTCCAGCAACTGCTGCTTGGTGAGCTTCTTCTTGCCGTGCTGGTGCCTGCATCAAGATACGTGTTTGCTCACATGTGCTTGGTGAGTTTCTTCTTGCTGTGCTGGTGCCTGCATCACAACACGTGTTTGCTCACATAGCTGGTGCCTGCATAAAAACACGTGTTTGTTCACATGTGCTTGGTGAGCTTTTTCTTGCTGTGCTGGTGCCTGCATCACAACACGTGTTTGTTCAAATTGCTGGTGCCTGCATCAAAACACGTGTTTGCTCACATGTGCTTGGTGAGTTTCTTCTTGCTGTGCTGGTGCCTGCATCACAATACGTGTTTGTTCACATTGCTGGTGCCTGCATCAAAACACGTGTTTGCTCACATGTGCTTGGTGAGTTTCTTCTTGCTGTGCTGGTGCCTGCATCACAATACGTGTTTGTTCACATGGCTGGTGCCTGCATCAAGATACGTGTTTGCTTACATGTGCTTGGTGCCTGCATCAAATTACGTGTTTGCTCACATGGCTGGTGCCTGCATCAAATTACGTGTTTGCTCACATGTGCTTGGTGCCTGCATAAAGATACGTGTTTGCTCACATGTGCCTGGTGCCTGAATCACAATACGTGTTTGCTCACAAAGCTGTGCCTGCATCAAATCACGTGTTTGCTTACATGGCTGGTGCCTGCATCACAATACGGGTTTGCTCACGTGGCTGGTGCCTGCATCAATACACGTGTTTGCTCACATGTGCTTGGTGAGTTTCTTCTTGCTGTGCTGGTGCCTGCATCACAATACGTGTTTGCTCACATAGCTGTGCCTGCATAAAAACACGTGTTTGTTCACATGTGCTTGGTGAGTTTCTTCTTGCTGTGCTGGTGCCTGCATCACAATACGTGTTTGTTCACATGGCTGGTGCCTGCATCAAGATGCGTGTTTGCTCACATGGCTGGTGCCTGCATCAAGATACGTGTTTGCTCACATGGCTGGTGCCTGCATCAAGATACGTGTTTGCTTACGTGGATGGTGCCTGCATCAAGATACGTGTTTGCTTACATGTGCTTGGTGCCTGCATCAAGATATGTGTATGCTTACATGGCTGATGCCTGCATCAAGATAGGTTTTTGCTCACGTGGATGGTGCCTGCATCAAGGTGCGTGTTCGCTCACATGGCTGATGCCTGCGTCAAGATACGTGTTTGCTTACATGTGCTTGGTGCCTGCATCAAGATACGTTTGCTCACATGTGCTTGGTGCCTGCATCAAGATACGTGTTTGCTCACATGTGCTTGGTGAGTTTCTTCTTGCTGTGCTGGTGCCTGCATCATAATACGTGTTTGCTCACATGGCTGGTGCCTGCATCAATACGTGTTTGTTCACATGTGCTTGGTGCCTGCATCAATACACGTTTGTTAACATGGCTGGTGCCTGCATCACAATACGTGTTTGCTCACTTGGCTGATGCCTGCATCAAGATACGTGTTCGCTCACATGTGCTTGGTGCCTGCATCAATACACGTGTTTGTTCACATGGCTGGTGCCTGCATCAAAACACGTGTTTGCTCACATGTGCTTGGTGCCTGCATCAATACACGTTTGCTCACATGGCTGGTGCCTGCATCAAGATACGTGTTTGCTTACATGGCTGTGCCTGCATCAAGATACGTGTTTGCTTACATGTGCTTGGTGCCTGCATCAAGATATGTGTTTGCTCACATGGCTGGTGCCTGCATCAAATCACGTGTTTGCTTACATGGCTGGTGCCTGCATCAAGATACGTGTATGCTTACATGGCTGGTGCCTGCATCAAATCACGTGTTTGTTCACATGGCTGATGCCTGCATCAAGATACGTGTTTGCTCACGTGGATGGTGCCTGCATCAAGATGTGTGTTTTGCTCACATCACTTGGCACAAGGACACAGTTGAGCAAGGTACCATTACTATGCGCTGCTGCGAGAAGGGGCCAGCAAGGAGCGGTGGAATTTACACACAATTCAAGTGCAAGTTGTTGCTTTCTTGCGCAGCAGCTGTTGCTCAGTGAACCTTTTATTGCGGTGCGGTTTAAAGCGTTTGTCGGCACTCGGAAAGGTGAGCATGGAATGCCAGGATTGGTATGATATAGGTCCAGGATTTGACATGCCAGAATTTGATATGCCAGGCTTGATATGATCTAGGTCCAGGGTTTGAGATGTTAACTAGATCGTAGACAATACTTACGTCTTCAGTTTAAATCTTTTTATGCTAAAAGGTTACTGAAGGGTGTTGGTATATTTGCTTTTTGAGTATCTAAATCTGAGTTTCTAGATCCAGGATTATATCTTGCGACGTCAGAGTTGCAGAGTGTGCAGAGTGCGTAAACGAGGCCACTATGGAGGATGGGGTGCGAACTCAACCGTTCCTTAAAGGAGATGGTAAGTAAATGGCGGAGTTGCAGAGTGTGCAGAGTGCGTAAACGAGGCCACTATGGAGGATGGGGTGCGAACTCAACTGTTCCTTAAAGGAGATGGTAAGAAAATGGCGGAGTTGCAGAGTGTGCAGAGTGCGTAAACGAGGCCACTATGGAGGATGGGGTGCGAACTCAACCGTTCCTTAAAGGAGATGGTAAGTACATGGCGGAGTTGCAGAGTGTGCAGAGTGCGTAAACGAGGCCACTATGGAGGATGGGGTGCAAACCCAACCGTTCCTTAAAGGAGATGGTAAGTACACGGCGGAGTTGCAGAGTGTGCAGAGTGCGTAAACGAGGCCACTATGGAGGATGGGGTGCAAACTCAACCGTTCCTTAAAGGAGATGGATGGTAAGTAAATGGCGGAGTTGCAGAGTGCAGAGTACGCAGACGAGGCCACTATGGAGGATGGGGTGCAAACTCAACCGTTCCTTAAAGGAGATGGTAAGTAAATGGCGGAGTTGCAGAGTGTGCAGTGTGCGTAAACGAGGCCACTATGGAGGATGGGGTGCAAACCCAACCGTTCCTTAAAGGAGATGGTAAGTACATGGCGGAGTTGCAGAGTGTGCAGAGTGCGCAGACGAGGCCACTATGGAGGATGGGGTGCAAACTCAACCGTTCCTTAAAGGAGATGGTAAGTAAATGGCGGAGTTGCAGTGTGCAGAGTACGCAGACGAGGCCACTATGGAGGATGGGGTGCGAACTCAACCGTTCCTTAAAGGAGATGGTAAGTAAATGGCGGAGTTGCAGAGTGTGCAGAGTGCGTAAACGAGGCCACTATGGAGGATGGGGTGCAAACTCAACCGTTCCTTAAAGGAGATGGTAAGTACATGGCGGAGTTGCAGAGTGCGTAAATGAGGCCACTATGGAGGATGGGGTGCAAACTCAACCGTTCCTGAAAGGAGATGGTAAGTAAATGGCGGAGTTGCAGAGTGTGCAGAGTGCGTAAACGAGGCCACTATGGGGGATGGGGTGCAAATTGGATGCACAGGGCATGCACAGGGCATGCACAAATGAGGTGACTACGCTACCGGGCCTCTTGCTGAATGTCAGAAACATACATCATAAACTGACTGCTGCAGGTGGAGTGTGGTTGAGATTTCGATCAAAGGCATTTAAATAGTTACGTCAGAAACATACATTATAAACTGATTGCTGCAGGTGGAGTGTGGTTGAGGTTTCGATCAGGGGCAATTCAATAGTTTACGTCAGAAACATACATTATAAACTGACTGCTGCAAATGGAGTGTGGTTGAGATTTCGATCAGGGGCATTTCAATAGTTCAATGCAGACAGTCATCGGGCCGTGCTTGGTATTGAGCAGGCCCTTGCTTGTCGGGTCCCAGGGCTCTGTGGGACACAAGGCAGGACCGTGGTATAGCATTGACCTAGGGTTGGCCAGAACCACAGTTTTAGGGTGTTCAGTACCACGCTTGTGGGGTTGGCCAGAACTGTATACATGTACTCACTCTGAGCGGTGGACACAATGATGCTTTGCGAAGAGCCTTGCAATTCCTCCTGACTAGGCACACGCCCTTCAAACCAGCTCCTGCAAGCCTTGCTCATGCCACATACTCAGGGCTGGCCAGAACCATATACGGTCATACACGGTGTATATACACGGTTCTGGCCAACACTACTCGTACTTTCAAATTTCTACCCACTTTCACACTTGAATTTCAAACCACTTTCACATTTGGATTTACACCGCGCTTCCTCCGAACCTTGCAAACCGTCAATGCATGCCATACTAAAAGGCAATTAGGTATTAGGTAGGGTTGGCCAGAACCTATACATACGGTGAATATACGGTATTTTTGGCAGGGAAATCACCAAATATACGGTCATATACAATGTATATATACGGTTCTGGCCAACCCGACAATTAGGCCTTAGAGCCTTAGCAACAAAATTAACCCTCAGTCACAAAATGCATCCTCTGCCAAATACAGACACACACAAACACACACACACACAAACACACACATACTCCTCCCTCAATTGACACTACAATGTTAGGGTTAGTGACCACAAGCTTGCACTTTTCAACCACACACACACACATACACGCACGCACGCACGCACACACACATACACACACACTCACTTGTTTTCATCAAACTCAATGCGCGCAAACTCAAAGTCGGCTTCTGATTGCTGCTGCTGCTGCTGCTGCTGTCCCTCTGCAGCTCGGCCTGAGGTAGAGGGTTGGTCGTCTTGCTGGCCTGCGTGTGCGGGTATGTGTGCGTAAGTGCATGTATGTGTGTGCGTGTGTGTGTGCGTGTGTGTGTGCGTGTGTGTGTGTGTGCGCGTGTATGTGTGTGTATGTGCATGCGTGTGTATGTGTGTATGTGTGCTTGTTTGTGTATGTGTGCGTGTGTGCGTGCGTGTATGTGTGTGCGCGTATGCGTGTGTGTGAGTGTGTTTTTACAACCACGCTCTATGTGTCTATGCATGCTGGAAGCCTTATGGAAATAGAGGGTTGGCCCCCTTGCAAGCCTGCTCTGTGCGTAAGTGTGAGCGTGAGTGTATGTGTGTGTGTCTCTGTGCGCATGTGTGTGTGTGTCTATGTGTATGTGTATGTGTGTGTGTGTAAGTGTGTGTGCGTGTTTTTGCACATGTGAGTGTATGTGTGTAGGCTTGTGCATGCGTGTGACCCCAAGCATTTCCTACCTGCTGCTGCTCCCCCTTTTTTGCGCGCTTTCTGATTTTGTTCACTTGCTGGAGCTCCTTTCCTGTATGTATGTGTGTATTGTGGTGTGTGCGTATGTATTGTGGTGTGTACGTTGTAATGCGTAATTGTGTGCATGAACCCAAATGTGCGTTTGCATGTGTGGCTGAGTGCAGCGCTTAATACTCATCAATACCAATACTGACCAACATGAGCTTAGCGGTGTAAGCAGAAAAAATGATTCACGCTGCCCACAATGTTCCACTCACGCCCCTATGACCTTTTCTCTGACGTCCCTTCCTATCCCATAATCCCACTAAAGCCCCTGCGTCACCTCCTACGTCGAGGTCCCACTCAAGCCCCTATGTCCTTTTCTCTGACGTCCCTTCCTCTTCTAACTCACCTCTTATTTCCCGAAGCTCCCTGCTGCTCTTGCTGTTTATGCTTAGCATTGTCTTGCAGCGTCTTTTGTCTCCACTCCTTCGCTTCTTTGGCTACCTGCTTCTTGTCTTTCTGGCCACGTAGCTGCTGCACGTCCTGTGCGTGCGTGTGTGTGTATGTGTGGTGTGTGTGTTTGGCGTGTGTGGCGTGTGTGTGTGTGTCGTGTGTCGTGTGTCGTGTGTATGTGTATGTGTGCGTGCTTTATTGAGTGCATATCAAATGTTAATATAATGCATGCAAACATGGAACCATTGTGCTGTATGGATCGTGGACTAATGTGTATAGACTTGTGTGTGTACATTCATACTCTGTGCGCCAACGTGTCATATGTGTGTGCGCACGTGCGTGTACATCATGAAATCGTGCATGCGTGCGTTAATGTGTGCATGCATGTGTGTGTGTGTGCGTTAATGTGTATATGCATGTGTGTGTGTGTGTGTGTGCACGTATGCATGCATGCGTGTGCGTGTGTGCATGTGCATGCAAAAGAGTGTGTGTGCGTGTGTGTGTGTATGTTCGTGTGTGTGTGTGTGTGTGTGTGTGTGCGCGCGCGTGCTTGGATATACTCTTTGAGCTCGAGTAAGCGAACTTGCACGCCCTCCGCTCACCTCTATCTTTTTATGCAACCTGGCTTGCAGCTCCTCTCTTGAACAGCTGCTACTGCTGCCTAGGTTAGCAGCTGTGTGGGCACTGCCTGGACCCGGTTGCGCCTCCTCCCCCTCATCTTCACTGCTGCCGCCTCCCTCCTCCACGCCATTAGGGTTGAGCTTCTTCCTTTTATTCGCCCTCGCCTGCTTTTTAAAATCCTGCTTGACTGCTGCCTTGGCGTTGGTCGGCAGGAAGCGCAGCTCGACGTGCTCGTGCTCGTCCGCTCGATAGTACTTTGCCGGGATGAGCTCCACGAGCTGATCGAAGAATTGCTGATGCGAAACGAAATCGTTAATCGCCATTTTTACAGTTTTGCTCTCCTGAGCTTGCATTGATGCAAAGTTGATTTTTCCATCTGTCAATCAAAGACCAGCTGTAAACACTAACCTGCTGTAAAGTCATTAGTATATTATCTCCCTTGTGCCATGATGCTGAACAGGCTCCCAGGCACATGCCTCGGCTGTTTACAAAGAACAGCTCCCCCTCCATCCAGCCCCCTGATCTACCAGCCACACCAACAGCGTAGGGTACCTCTCAGAAGAAGGCAACTGCGTGCACAAGCGGGCAGCAATGCCTCCCCCTTAATACAGCCCAGCCTTAAGGAGGCCGCCGCATTTGCTCCCGCAACAGTGGCCAATTTGGGCCCCGGCTATGACTGGATGGGCTGTGCCGTGGAGGTACGGGCGTAAGCATGTGCTGATGCAGAATTGCCAAGCAGATGCAAGCACTCGATGTGAGAACGCAAGCACAAATGAACACACACACACACACACACACACATACGCACACGTGCGCATGCGCATACAAACGCACACACGCACAAACACACACACACACACACACACACGCAAACACACCGACACGCACAAACACACATTCACACAAAACCACCCCTTTATTGTGCGTATACAGGGAGGAGGGGACGTTGTTGTGGCACGCGTCCTGCCCGACATGCCAGGCCAGGTGGTAATAGAGAAAATAGATGGCGACAATGGCAGGCTCACCCTGGACCCTACAAAGAACTGCATAGGCATCGCAGCGTATGAGACCTTGAAGCTCGTGGGCAACGTTTCATGTGGCGTTTCCATTACGTTGCAAAAGGTGGGAGGGCCTGTCTAAAGGTTTAGTCTAAAACATTTGCTCTGCGTGTGTGTGTAGATGTATGTGTGTGTGTGTGTGTGTGACCATGCAGGATTGAATGCATTTGCGTGTGTTAGAAAATTTGTATGCAAGTGTTCATGTGTTTGTGTGTGTTTATGTGTGTGTGTGTGTGTTTGTGTGTGTGTGATTGTGTGCACGCATGCGTGAGCATGTGTGTCATTGCAAGCTGTCCGCTGGCCTCTCTACATCCTCATGTTCCTCATGAATGTCCACAAACAAGCACACACCCAAACACACGTGAATTCCTGACGAGATCCCTGCCAAACAGGCGACTTGGGTCTCCCAAGCTGCAAATCCACAGCCATTTCTCCACCCACACTATTAAACCAGGCATATACCACGCACACTCCTCATATATACCACACCACGTACACCGTACACATGCGCTACACACACACACGCACACGCACACACACACACGCGCACACACACATACACACATGCACGCACGCCTATTAAAAATTGTCCCTGCTTCTGCGTGTTGTGGTTGACTGTGTGTGACGTCTGTGTGTGTGTGTTTGTGCACGATCCAGGGCTTACCCCTTGGATCTGGCCTTGGATCCTCGGCTGCCAGTGCGGCCGCTGCTGCGTGGGCCGTCAACGGCCTGTTCGGCGAGGCCTCCATCAGCAAGCAGGTGCGTGGGTGTGTAAATGAATGCGTGTGTTTGCTTGGGGTGTGTGGGTGTGTAAATGAATGCGTGGGTGTGTAAATGACTGCGTGTGTGTGTGTTTGGGGTGTGGGGGACGCACGGGTGCGGAGGTGCAAGGGCTGCACATGATTTTTTATGCCTGTGTGCATATGTTGCCCCTTGTATGTTTTTCTATTTAAGTGCATCATGCCAACACACCCACACGCGCCAGTGTGTACAAAACACACACAATTGTGTCACCCAAATGTGTGTGTCAGTTGTGTTTGGAGTGTGTGTTTGGAGTGTGTGTTTGGAGTGTGTCAATTGTGTCACGCAAATGTGTGTGTGTTACAAACAGGAGCTCATTGTGGCGGGCTTGGCAGCAGAGGCGGCAGTGTGTACAAAACACACAATTGTGTCACGCAAATGTGTGGGTGTGTGTTACAAACAGGAGCTCATTGTGGCGGGCCTGGCAGCAGAGGCGGCAGTGTCTGGGTACCATGCAGATAACGTGGGGCCATCACTGATGGGGGGCTTCATTCTGATCAGGTGAGGGCCGAGGGACGGAGATGTGCAGTGGAATGGTCTAAACATAACGAGTAAGAGGGGTGGGTGTTGGTAAAATGGAGAGTGTAAGATTATCTCTGATGTAAGGCTTCATCCTGATCAGGTGAGGGCCAAGGGGCGAAGGTGTGCAGTGGAGTGGTCTAAACATAAAGAGTAAGTGGAGTGGGTGTTGGTAAATTGGAAAATGTGTAGGATTATCTCTGATGTAGGGCTTCATCCTGATCAGGTGAGAGCCAAAAGGCAAAGGTGTGCAGTGAGTGATAAAATAACAATTGATATCAAGGTGGCTGCTCTCTGGTGGCTGCACTGAACGTTCTGTTAGTCCCTGCATTGAACGCTCCGCTCGTCTGCTCTGACGCTCTGGTCTACCCTTATAAGGGCTGAAGGCTGACGCTCTGGTTTGCTCTAGGTACTCTGCTGGTGTCTGATGTGAAAGAACGCTGTGCTAGTCCCTGCTAGCCTGCTCTCATGTTCCTGTCTGCACCTAAGGTGGATGGCTTCTCTTAAGGCTGGGCGCCTCTGTGACCCAAACAAAGCCTCAAAGCAGTAAACTTCATGCTGGGCGCCTCTGTGATCCAAACTAAGCCTAAAAGCAGTACCCTTGGACGCCCTTAGTGGCTTTGCTACAGCCCCTAGTGGCTTCGCTACAGCCCCTAGTGGCTTTGCTACAGTCCCTAGTGGCTTAACTACAGCCCCTAGTGGCTTTGCTTCAGTCCCTGTGGTTGCTTGCCGCAGCAAAGCATCAACCGCTTTACCCGTGATGTACATACATACATACATACATACATACATACATACATACATACATACATACATACATACATACATACATACATACATACATACATACATACATACATACATACATACATACATACATACATACATACACACATACACACATACACACATACACACATACACACATACACACATACACACATACACACATACACACATACACACATACACACATACACACATACACACATACACACATACACACAAACACACATACACCCATACACACATACACACATACACACATACACACATACGCACATACGCACATACACACATACACACATACACACATACACACATACAAAGCACAACCCACACTCTACTTTCCTTATTTTGCTTCCTCTGCAGGCCCCAGAAGAGAAGGCTCGTGGTATTACCATCAACGCTGCGCACGGTGAGTGTCAAAACACACTATCATCCTTCATTCTCTTCCCCATCTCGCCCCCAGACTTTCTATGATTGCGGCACAAATGACGCAGGCATCAGATTTCTGAACTGCAAAAGAAACGCCAGTGAGCGTGCTTGTTTGCTGTTCTCGACCTAGGTGCATGTGCTCATTTCATGCGTAAGAACCTCTGCTCTGTCAGTTCATCCTTGGCAGCCTCCATGCCACCTGCCCCATCTTTTTGTAAGTACGCTGAGGCGTTTCTTGGAGGCCCTTCAACCCGTGTGTGCTGACGAGGTTGAACATTGTGAAAAAAACTAGAAATGGCATACACACATACACGTACTCACACACATACACACACACACACGCACACATACATATACACACTCATACACACGTACACACACGCCCTTTTTACAGTGGAGTACCAAACAGAGTCTCGCCACTACGCGCACGTGGATTGCCCAGGGCACGCAGATTACGTGAAAAACATGATCACTGGTGCCGCTCAGGTGTGTGTGTGTGAGTGTATGTGTGTGTGTATGTGTGTGTGACTGTGTGTGTTGGCTGCATGTGGATGCCTGATGGTGTCCGTGCACGCGCATGCATTTGTGTGTATGGTGTGACTTCTGTGAGAGAGCAGATCATAGAGGCTGCATGTGGATGCGTGGTTGTGTCCGTGCATGCACATGCGTTTGTGTGCATGGTGTGATTAATGTGAGAGAGAGCAGATCATAGAGGCTGTAACTGTTGTTCTTGTGGCGCAACAGGATTGTCGGTAGCATGCTCCAGTTTGTGTTCTGCTGCTTCAGAGCTCAGGTGCTCAGCTAAGTGCTCTCCAGGTCGCTGCTGCTGGGTGTGCTGCTGCTGCAGTGTTTGAGCAGAGCCCTTGTTGTGTTAGCTGATATCGTGCATGCATATGTTCAGTACAATGTTGAGGAATGATAATGAATAGGAGACCTGGCAATGAACGACCATACATCCGCTTGATTGCACAAGCAATTGCTCTTCAGTTTGCTGCTGCGGCAGCACTTGCAGATAAAGTGTCTCCAGGATGTGTGTACAGATGTATGTGCATATGTGTGTGCAGATGTATGTGCAAATGTGTGTACAGATGTGTGTATAGATGTATGTGCAGATGTGTGTGCAGATGTGTGTGCAGATGTGTTGCAGATGTGTGTGCTGATGTGTGTGCAGATGTGTGTGCAGATGTGTGTATAGATGTATGTGCAGATGTGTGTGCAGAGGTATGTGCAGATGTATGTGCAGATGTGTGTGCAGATGTGTGTACAGATGTATGTGCAGATGTGTGTGCAGATGTATGTGCAGATGTGTGTGCAGAGGTATGTGCAGATGTGTATGCAGATGTATGTGCAGATGTGTGTACAGATGTATGTGCAGATGTGTGTGCAGATGTGTGTCAGATGTATGTGCAAATGTGTGTGCAGATGTGTGTGCAGATGTATGTGCAAATGTGTGTACAGATGGATGTGCAGATGTGTGTGCAGATGTATGTGCAGATGTGTGTGCAGATGTGTGTGCAGATGTGTGTACAAATGTATGTGCAAATGTGTGTACAGATGTATGTGCAAATGTGTGTACAGATCTATGTACAGATGTGTGTGCAGATGTGTGTACAGATATATGTGCAGATGTATGTGCAGATGTGTGTACAGATGTGTGTGCAGATGTGTGTGCAGATGTGTGTGCAGATGTGTGTACAAATGTATGTGCAAATGTGTGTACAGATGTGTGTGCAGATGTGTGTACATATATATGTGCAGATGTATGTGCTGATGTGTGTACAGATGTGTGTGCAGATGTGTGTGCAGATGTGTGTACAAATGTATGTGCAAATGTGTGTACAGATGTATGTGCAAATGTGTGTGCAGATGTGTGTGCAGATGTGTGTGCAGATGTGTGTGCAGATGTATGTGCAAATGTGTGTGCAGATGTGTGTGCAGATGTGTGTGCAGATGTGTGTATAGATGTATGTGCAGATGTGTGTGCAGATGTGTGTGCAGATGTGTGTGCAGATGTTTGTGCAGATGTATGTGCAAATGTGTGTACAGATGTATGTGCAGATGTGTGTGCAGATGTGTGTGCAGATGTATGTGCAGATGTGTGTACAGATTTGTGTGCAGATGTGTGCAGATGTGTGTACACGTGTCTCCGGGATGTGTGTGCAGATGTGTGAAGGTATGTGTGCAGATTTGTGACAAGGATGGATGTACATCTGTGTGCAGGTGTGTGTACAGATTTGTATACAGATCGTGTGTATGCAAATGTGTGTGTACAAATATTTGCGCAGATGTGTCTACAGATTGTGTACAGTTGTGTGTGTGTGCAGATGTGTGTACAAACATGTGTACAGTTGTGTGTGTGTGTTGTGTGTGTGTGTGTGTGTGTTTGTGTGTGTGTGTGCAGATGTGTGGACCAATGTGTGTACACTGTGGCTACGGCTGACTAAACTGTGAGTCCATTGCTTGCGTGTGCATGCACTGTGCACGCACAATTGCACTTCTATGGTGCAATCTTGAGAGTGCCCGCCACGGATCAACACGCACGCCCTCTGTGTGGATTGTGATGCTCTTATGTGCGTCTCAATTGTGTGTACTCATGGCCGCAGACAGGCAGCGTACTTTATAGTGATGCCAGCCACGGATGGGCCCATGCCTTTAGGCTAGCTGCAATACCCTGAGTCTCCTTTGTCTTACTAATTTGCAGATCAGTGGTACAGTCTTGGTTGTGTCATCCACGGAAGGACCCATGCCCCTAGATTACTACTGGTTTTCATGTTTTTCCTTTGTGTTCACCAATGTGCAGATGGATGTCACAAATAAGGTGGTGTCAGCCACGGACAGGCCCATGCCTCTCGACTAACTGCAATAACCTGAGTCTCCTCTGTGTTTAACAACGTGCAGATGGACGGCGCTATTCTGGTGGTGTCAGCCACGGACGGGCCCATGCCCCAAACCCGAGAGCACATCCTTCTAGCAAAGCAGGTGAGGGGGCGCACAGGCTGTGAAGGTGGGGCTGCGTGTGTGAGCTTGCGCACCGGCGTGTGTTTCTTTGTTCCTTAGATGGTGCTGGTTCACACAGGTTTGTTGCTCCTGTGCAGTATGTCCTCTGTCGCTTGTGCAGTATGTCCTCTGTCGCTTGTGCAGTATGTCCTCTGTCGCTTGTGCAGTATGTCCTCTGTCGCTTGTGCAGTATGTCCTCTGTCGCTTGTGCAGCATGTCCTCTGTCGCTTGTGCAGTATGTCCTCTGTCGCTTGTGCAGTATGTCCTCTGTCGCTTGTGCCTGTGCCTTTGCCGTGTAATTTGTACCTGGGGTGATTGGAGTATAGCGTTTTGGCATCAAGCAGACAACATGCACACACACACACACACACACACAATGCCGACATCCTACATTACAGCAACGGACGCGTGCACGCACATGCACACATTGCAGGTCGGCGTGCCATCCCTTGTTGTGTTCCTTAACAAGTGTGATGCTGTAGAGGATAAGGAGCTGCTGGAGTTGGTAGAGATGGAGGTCAGGGACCTCCTGAGCTTTTACAAGTGAGTGAGCTGGATTATACCCAAGAGGCAACTAAAATAAAGCAAGGTACACACATGCTGAGGACCTCCCAAACTTGCGCAAGTGGAAGTAAGGAACACCCATAGCCAGAGTAGGCTGTTGGGTGGACAGAGGTAGAGGTCAAGGATCTGAGCCTATACCTGCTTTTGTCAAAGCAACTGTGTTGGTAGAGTTGGGACTCTTGGTGAGCTTTGGTAGATAAGGCCATCGCTGTGTGCCGTAAAGGTGCGGGTTGTGCCTGCGTGCCACAAAGAATGAATAGCCTGCGCTTGATTCGGCGTAAGTGTGTGCGTGTGTGTGTGTGTTTGTGTGTGTGTGTTTCAAGGCTCCTCAAGGTTCACAGGCAATGGCATCCTCGTCATTCATGGATGTGCACTGAAATGTGCCACGAAGAACAGAATCCCGAGCGTTGCAGCAGCACTGCTTTGCTGCTTTTCTGTGGGCTCAGGTTCCCTGGTGATGACATCCCCGTCATTTGTGGATCTGCCCTGAACTGTGTCTCAAAGAACAGAAGCCCGAGCATTGAAACAGCACCAATTGGCTGCTTTTCTGTGTACTCAGGTTCCCTGGTGATGGCATCCCCGTCATTTGTGGATCTGCGCTGAACTGAGTCTCGAAGAACAAAAGCCCGTGCACTGCAACAGCACCAACTAGTTACTTTTGCTGCTTTTCTGTGTGCTCAGGTTCCCTGGTGATGACATCCCCGTCATTCGTGGATCTGCGCTGTGTGCCATGAAGAACGAAAAGCCTGAGCTGGGCGTGAATGCCATCCTGAAGCTGATGGATGCGGTAGGTTGGCGTGCCGGTATGTTGGCTTGCGCGGCATGTAGGGTCGTTTGCTACGTACCAAGGTTTCAATAATAAAACTGCAGTTAACCTTGCCACCTGAATGGTCGTGTAGGTGCGAATAAGATGAAATCTGCTCTCACGTAGGTCACTCTTTAACGTGTGTGTGTGTTGCGTGTGCATGGGCATATGTGTGTGCGTGTGCATGTGCGTTTGGGTGTGTGTGTATGCCTGTAAGTGTGTTTGTGTGTGTATGTAATTACATTTGTGTGTAAGTGTAGGCAAGCCCTTACTTCATCCGCGTGTGTGTGTGCGTGTGCAGGTAGACACCTTCATCCCGGTGCCCCAACGCGCGTTAGACAAGCCCTTCCAAATGCCCATCGAAGACACATTCAGCATCGCCGGACGTGGGACTGTGGTGACTGGGCGAGTAGAGCAAGGTAGAGCACGGTTGTAGGTGCAGAACTCTTCATCACAGTTGACGCTTGGTGGTTGGTTGTAGGTGCTGGCTCCTTGAACCCAGTAACACATCTGTGTTGCTGGGATGTTGAAGGTGTGCTACACAGACCCTCCCTAGTAGTCATCAAATACACGTATGGAAGGTGGCCGCTGGGAAGGTTGAGTTAGGATGGTTGGAGGAAGCAAAAAGGAAGAAGGGTTACGTATAGAAAAATCATAAAATACACGTATGGAAGTTGGACGCTGGGAAGGTTGAGTAAGGATGGTTGGAGGAAGCAAAAAGGAAGAAGGGTTATGTATAGAAAAATCATCAAATACACGTATGGAAGTTGGCCGCTGGGAAGGTTGAGTTAGGATGGTTGGAGGAAGCAAAAAGGAAAAAGGGTTATGTATAGGAAAATAACACTGCGCAGGCCGTAAGTAGCCACTGTAGCCTCTAATGTGAGTTTGAGGCAATTGGATGAAGGCTACATGCAAGTCTTTGGTGTCGCTGAGCATTAAGTCACCATTAGCAAACCACCGTGTGCGCGAGCAAAATTGCAGAATGTGTGCAAAAGGTGTGACTGATGGTCAGACTTCCTTTGTTCGTGACTGCTTGAAGTGGTGTGTGCGTGTGCGTGTGTGTATGCGTGTCTGTGTGTGTGCATGTGTGTGTGGTGTGTGTGTGTGTGTGTGTGCGTGTGTGTGTGCGTGCGTGTGTGTGTGCGTGTGTGTGTGCGTGTGTGTGCGTGTGTGTATGAACTCTTGGGAAAACGCATTGCAGCCGTTCCTTTCTTGGTCTCTTCAAACAGGCGTTTGCCATTGACTACGCCATCGTGCATGTGTGCATTCCTGCACCAATACCAACAAGGTCGGCAAAGAAGCACAAACACCACGCTCTTGGTCATCTTCACAATGTGGCCCCCCTTTTTGCAGGCTTGGTCACTTTCATGTTGTTTGGTCAATTTCACGGTTTGGCCCCCTCTATTTGCAGGTTTGGTCAAGCCAGGAGATGAAGTGGAGATCATGGGGTTAAGGGACACGATCAAGACCACCGTCACTGGGGTAGAGATGTTCAAGAAGTCACTGCAACAAGGACAGGTGGGTCTTGTGTGTTTGTGTGTGTGCATGTGTGTGTGCATGTGTGTGTGCGTGTGTGTGTGTGCGTGTGTGTGTGCGCGTGTGTGAGGGTGTTTGTGTGTGTGTGTGAGTGTGAGTGTGTGTGTGTGTATGTGTGTGCATGTGTGTGTGCGTATGTGTGTGCGTGTGTGTGCGTGTGTGTGTGCGCGTGTGTGTGAGGGTGTTTGTGTTGTATCAAGTGCGCAGCTGCTTGGTTTCTGTTCATCAATGAATTGGGATGTCCTAGATCAAGAGGGCGCATCATGTATATGCACTGACCAGAGTTTACTGTCGCCAATGCACAAAGATGACAGCTCATAAGCGGTTCACATTTTGAAGTCATGTGACTCGTAGGCTGAGGAGAACATGGGGCTGTCGCATCTTTAGTAGAGATGTTCACACTAGTTAGTTACAAGAAGATTTGCAGGTAGAAACTTGGGCGGGCGGAGCCCTTCTATTCACACTAGTTAGTTACTACTTCTGTATCTGAGTTGCCACCAGTTACTTTACTACTACTGTACCAGAATCGCCACTGTGCAATTTATGTGACCAGATTCAGGAGTCGCACCTGACAAAAATCAAGTGAACACATTCATACTGTGCGCACGTAATATCTGTAGACTGGAGCATAAGGTGCCGCACCTGACAAAAATATAGTGAACAGATTCATACTGTGCACACGTACAATCTGTAGACTGGAGCATAAGGTGCCGCACCTGACAAAAATAAAGTGAACACATTCATGCTGTGCGCACGTACAATCTGTAGGCCAGAGCATAAGGTGCCGCACCTGACAAAAATAAAGTGAACACATTCATACTGTGCGCACGTAATATCTGTAGACTGGAGCATAAGGTGTCGCACCTGACAAAAATAAAGTGAACACATTCATGCTGTGCACACGTACAATCTGTAGGCCGGAGCATAAGGTGTCGTACCTGACAAAAATATAGTGAACACCAGGGATGGATCATACAGACCTCAGAGACGTTCAATACAGTAAAATACGCATAAAATACGCAATACGCGTATAATACGGTCCCATATATTCTGCAATTTGGGAGTGCCGATTTCTGACCCAAAATGGACCCGACTCGCCCCAAAATCACCCAAAATCACCCAAAACGTTCCCAATTCTTTTCCAATATATTATGTGTTATTAATCTATTATATAATAGCACTTGAAGCTCACTGAAAGGCCATTGTTGGGGCGGAAATTGCCTAAAAAGGTCAAAAAAGGCAAAAGAAGGCAAATTTTACAATCGTATAATACGGCCCAATTTGTTCAATACGGTAAAATACGCGTTAAACACCATACGGGGTTTTATACGAATACGCCGTATGACCCATCCCTGGTGAACACATTCATGCTGTGCTCACGTACAATCTGTAGGCCGGAGAAAACGTGGGGCTGTTGCTACGAGGCATCAAGAGAGAGGACGTTCAACGAGGTCAAGTCATCTGTAAGCCAGGCAGCGTGCAAACGTACAAGGTGCGTTTTTGTGCAAGGCTTAGTGCTTGAGTACCCCCCTTTACCACCTTTCAATCAAACGCGCACGCGCACACACACATCATACATATTTAACACGCACACACGCACACGCACATGAAAAACACACATCCGCGCATGCCTGCAGTCCATGAAAGCCGAGGTCTATGCGCTGACTAAGGATGAAGGAGGACGCCACACGCCTTTCACAGGCAATTACAAGCCCCAGTTCTTCTTCAGAACAGCAGATGTTGTGGGTGCGTGCTGATGCGTGTACTTTGCGTGCCCCTGCTCTTTGGCCTTGGCCGCTTCAAACTTTAAATCATACTAAAATTATTTAGTAGATTTTAAAGCAACACATTTTTGGCAACCCTGGCTGTGGTTTTCCATGCCTGAGCCGTAGGTAGGACGTCAGACGAGGCCGGTCTCTTTTGTTTTATGTACTCCTGACTCTGGCTCACACATTGCAGCTCCATAGGGACTCAAAAGCACGCGACGTCCTGGGATGTTGTACCAAGGCTTCTGTGCTGCTCTTCCTCTCTGCCTGCAGGACGGGTGCAATTGAAAGAAGAGGGCCACAGATTTGCATCTGTATTAGCGCAAAACCACTCCGCGCACAAACATTCTGCTCTCTCATGCAGGCCACATGCAGGCCATATGCAGCATGTGCAATTGGAAGGAGGGACCCCCAGTTGGTGTTGACTGGGGTTCCTTCATGACTCCTGTGTTTTGTTGTAACAGCTTGCGCAGGTCCCGCTCTCTATTGTCTTTGCAGTCCACTTGCACCCAGAAAGAAAGGGCTTGCGAGTTGTGGTCAGTGCCCAGGGACGTGCATTAGGTATGGACCCATCAATCAAGCTCATACATAACTTATCACTTCCTGCAGGCCACCTACAATTGGAAGAGGGCACGCAGATGGTGATGCCTGGAGACAACTTTAGGACAAACATAGAGCTCAATCTTCCCGTGGCCTTGGAAGTGGGCGTGCGGTTTGCGATTCGAGACTCTGGCAGGACTGTGGGCGCAGGAGTCGTGACTGAGCTCCTGGGGAAATGATTGGTTAGGCTTGTAAAGAAACTCTTTAAAATGTTATTATGAGGCTGATATAGCAGATGATTTTCCGCAGTGAAAAAGCTTGCTGGAAGGACTCTGCAGGTCCCTCTGTAGAAGCAGTAGTAGTGACAGGAAACGACGGGGACTTGTGATAGAGGCTTTAGAACTAACTAAACATGATTCGCACGCTTAAACTAGGTTCAGCTCTTGTGCTCACAGTGTGCCGTGGATTTGACAGACAGAGGGTGAGTAAGTGAAGATAGTAAGCCACCATATAAGAAGCCTAGTTAACTGGTTTGCAGCTATTCGCGTGCCGTGCCTGCCTGCTTGTCCAGCTAGTGCCATTGAGGATGGATGTGTCAGCAATGCTGTTCTCTGCCGTGCCATTTGAAAGTGCAGGAAGGTTTCTCGCTTGAAAACTGAGGACAGAGGATACAGGTTTTTGCATCGTTCGTGCATGTTTCCTTTTATCTCAGCTCCTATGGCTTCTTTTATTTGTGTGTACTGTCCAAGCTGACTTATTATTCGCCGCCTTTTGTAAGGGTAAGGGTTACACAGCTATATCCGCCAGCGAGGGCAGTTGAGCTATAGCAAAAAAAAAAAAGGCAGCTTCAAGAAGAGAAGGAGGCCAGACTGAACAAGACACCAGAAAAAGAGACAAGGTCAGTGATCAAACAGAGCAAGGCATTTGTCTGCAAAGTCAGCTACTCCTACGGCATCAGACTGATTGATGAAGTCT
>Ga0307968_1000201_pt1 | contig 38223 bp, 29 predicted proteins | sample OrgLakmetagen650_FD_201834 | JGI IMG/M metagenome (GOLD analysis project Ga0307968, IMG submission 201834) | Saline water microbial communities from Organic Lake, Antarctica - #650 | ecosystem: Environmental > Aquatic > Non-marine Saline and Alkaline > Saline | place: Antarctica: Organic Lake...
TTCAAACTTTCAACAGCTTGCTAAAGACAAGAAATTAAATCCAAACCAGTTGGAGGTTCACCTGATTGAACTTAGATTCTGTGAAGACACTAGGCCTGATCCCCAACTCCAAAAAGCAAAAGCACAGCACAGCATGCTTATGGCCAACCTTAACAGACAAGGATATAGGGAAATCAAGCTTCACGTGATCCTCGATGGAGCTATGAGGACTATATACAAAACTTATACAGACAAACCTCTGGCAGACCTTTATCTGGATTACCATGAGATTAAAAAACCTGACAAACTGAATGAACACTCCATCAGACATGCATCTGCACTCATAAAAAGTAAGGTATGCACTGCAATATAACAAAAGCAACAACAGTCAAGGTTTGGGTCTGGGTGCTACGGCACACAACCCCCCTGAACCACATAGGTATTGTTTGCCTAGTGCAGGCACCTATGTAGCTCCCTCCCTTAATCATGCTGGCTGTGTCATCACTACCAGCGGACTCTTTTCTTTCTATTCTTTTCTTTTCTTTTCTTTTCTAACTAGCACGTGAGGGCTGTTGAACGCGACAATGTTGTTGCTCAATTTTTTGCGTTCCTTAGGTAAGGTAACATCGCTCTATATATCTCTGGGAGGCATCCGAGCGGAAGCTTAAAAAAAAGCCTGTAACCAAACCAAAAAAGGCGCTAGAAATTCAAGGGAAAAGGTGCAGGCATGCACTCAGTTACAAAAGAGGCCACACCATACACACCTGGCTGGTTTAAGAAGGTCCTCAGCTAGTTTTTCTTTTTCTTTTTCTTTATCTTCTCTTTTCTAGTTTGGCTATCCTCAGCAGCATGGCATACTGATGTGGGAGAACCAGCTGGCCGTGCTGTGTGCAAGAAAGGCTAACAAGATGTTCATGCGGACAGTCCAGTAAAATGTGTTCCTCATCCTGAACAGTGTGCCAGTCACCTTCGTCACATATCCTAAGCTCATAAGGCCTTCTATTCCTGTTATGACGCATTCTTTTGGACTAGAAAGTTATGGCAATAAAGGCGAAAGCAAGAAAGTGCACGGCTGAGATTGTTGAAATATTTAAGCGAAGGTAGAGAGTTAACACAGGGTTGTGATTTCTTTTTCTGTCATCCCACCAGCCAGGAGCAATCCCCAATTGTACAACAAAATGTGTGTGATAAGTCATCAAATTTCTGCTAGAATGATGAGTCTCATATCATGTGTCAAATTGTCAAGCTCTCCCCAGCCCCCAATTATATGTTTGCGCTGAGTGAGCTCAAACTGTTTCAGATTAATAGATTCACGAGATCGTATGGCATCCAAAGAATGCTGAGACACAGGGAAATATTGGAGCGCATGCAGAACCTGATAAGTCCATGTATCACTTACGTTTGCAAGAAGAAAGTCAGTCCGCACAACATTCTCAAAAAGAGGATTGTTTGAAGAGAGTAAAAGTAAAAGTCTACGCTGGAAAACACCAGCACCAGCACCTGGAAAACACCAGCAGTGCTCATACTAGCCAGAGCCCCACCAAACATAAAAAAAAAAAGACAATGAGCATCCGGCGGGTTGTCAGCCATGCGATCCGGCCTGCGCCTATTCCTCTTGAAGCCAGCCGCTCTTATCACTGCTGTCGTTGTTGAATTGTATTTTATGTCTTGTTTTTGTCATCTTGTGTAAGCTCTTTATTGCATGGCAGTGTAGTGCAGTGGCTAGTTGGACCTTGTGGAACCAAAGGGATGCCCAGGTTTAGTTGTGAAAGGGATGCCCAGGTTTAGTAGAGAAGATATGGTGTACTGGTTGTAGATTGTGCCCCCGACTCCAAGGAGTATAACATGAAACGTGATGTGACAGAGGTACTACCTTCATCAGTAGATGTTGGTTATGTGTTTTATCTAATGCCTGTTGCGGGTTTATGTCTGAGCAGTAAATAATTCTTTGTGTTCCCTTGGGGGGATCTGTTTGGGGTTCAAATACCTGCCTCTTCCTTCAATGGGCATGACTAACACGCCATCTGACGGCTTTGATGTCTCGTTGGAAAGTTGTGTTGAAAAAAACCAGTCGGGAATGTTTCCTTCAATGTCGTCGGGAGGCTTTGCTTTAAGCGAGCTGCTTTGTGCGTATCTTGCGTGCCTAGCTGCTATCTTCGTGCTTCATTGCATGCTTCAAGCTGCATGCTTCATGCTCCGTGTTTGGTGCCTGCTTGCCTTTCCCTTTTGATGGGGCTGCTTGAGTCCTTTGTTCTCTCTTCTGCTCCGCTGCACTTTGTTTTCTTGGCGCTCCTGGTTTCACGAGGCTTTCTCAGCCTCTCACACGCTCACTGACAATTTCATGCACACAGACATGTTGGACAAACGGGTTTTCTTGAACACGCTTTCTTCTGTTAGTACTCAGCTTTCTGCTTTATTAGTATTCAGCATTCTGCTTTAACGCGTTGATAACGATTTGCTTTTTCACAGTGTATTGCGGTCCGCTTAAGAATTATGGTGCTTCTAATTGTTGGACTAGACAGATGAAGGATGCTTTTGGTGATTTGCAGAATGGCACTGTATACAGAAGTGACTTATTAATTGCAGGAAGCAGAATATTTCTAAATTGCGCATAGACTTGAGATTCAGGCATCAGGCAGTTTGGAGAGAGGCACATGGTCAAGACCCTTCCTCTTGTTAAAAAATTTTGGTGGCATATCACAATTGGTTTGCTTTACCTGAAAGACCGGTTTCTAACGCACGTGCACCATTTGTCTTGCCGGAGTATTTGAAGATGGCTCTGAGCAAAAATGTCATGAGGAACGTAGCTCGGTTTGGGATTTGCGGACATGGGTTGAAGTGTGAAACTGGTTTATACGGCAGGAGTCCGGACAGGAGTGCACATGTTTGCAATTTGTGTGAAAACGGGGATTAAATTCAAGATGAGAAACGACGGCTGAGTTTGCAGCTTTCGAGGGAGGGACGGGAACCCTGTAAACAGCAATCTAGCATACAGCATCAGCACACACCGGGACCCCAGGACGTCATTGGCCAAGGCGGGAATGGGGATGGATGGAAACCATGCAAACAGCACTTACTCGCATATGACCGCTCGCCTTGCACAGCATCGACGAGGGGGGGACAGAAACCCTTACAGAAACAGCATACAGCATACAGCATACAGCATACAACGGGACACCAGGACGTTTGAGTTTGCAGCGGGAATGGGGATGGATGGAAACCATGGAAACAGCACTTGCACACATCAGCACCTAGCCTCACAGAGGAACAGCATCTATAGCACTATATCTTGATATACACTACATTATACACTACATTTCCAGCCAGCTGCTGCCCTGCACTTGAAAACTAGACGCCACCAACATGTTCGAAGTTTTGACACAGACTCAGTTCAAAGTGATTTTTTGCTCTTATTCTTTACCTACAGGTGCCCCATCTACCAGACCTTGGTCGACACAATATGTGAGGAGACGGTGGCACCACGATTCAGCAGTAGCAGCAGTTAATCCATGCTCAGTTTCAGTACCAGTGCAGTAGGTTATTATACTGACCAGCAGACCAGTCGGTTGTACAGACCAGTTTCAGTAGTCTCACACTTGTGTTCAAACTCCAGTTGTCCCTTCGTTTCCAGCTTGTCCAACTTATTTGTGTGCAATGTGTGTGGGTTTTGACCTTTTGAAAGGTAACTATTTTTCAGTATGCGTCTACTTTGGTGAACCAATGTCTACACTTTGATGTGTTTTTGCCTACTTCTTCTCGCAACTTTAAGGTTAGCATTTTCCAGTTGCGTCACAGCCCTTTTTTACTTGGTTTGTTTTGAGGTTTACCTCGTTCTCATAGGTTGAGCAGCCATTCCAGGTTGAATGCCTTTGTAATCCAAACTAAACTAAACTAAACAAGATGAGAAACACGTTATTGTTTTATATATGGGCACCGAACATTTACGGCACCAGTTCAACCATTTATTTGATAATATTTCTGACGGTGATATCAAAGGTTTTGTTTCTAACTCAGAGGTTGACAAATTTATTAGTGCAGCTGTCAATCTTTTTGATTGATTTATTCGTCGGGACCTATAGATTGAGCAGGCATGCCAGACTGGAGGCCTTTGTAATCCAAACTAAACTGAAACTAGAAGGACAGTGGGAACGTGTCCTTTTGCTGGGGGGTTCGTCATGCTGTTGTGCTGTTTCAGGCGTACTCTGGGTGTCAGTGTGAGCTGGTTGAGTTGTGGATGGGGCAGTTTGGGGCAGCTGCTGCGTCAAGTGTTTGCCAGGGGTATAGTTGCGTTTAGATGTCATATGACGGCTGGCTTTGGGTAGAGGATTATAAGGGACATTGGGAACGCGTCCTCTTGCTGGGGGGTCCATCTTCTTGGTGTCCAGTTGCTATTGTGCTCTGTGTTCCTGTTTGATTTGGTTGACTCCATTATTGGCATTACAGAGAAAATTACAACGTGAGAAATAAATGCACTATATAGCCAACAGCCCTCAAGGAGTAAAGGGCTCGGCCCCACCAATTGGACCAAGATTATTAAACATACACAATTCTTGTTCATAACCATCAGACTAAGTGAAAATCAAAGAAAGAGAGTCCAACAGAGAGCCCGACCGAGCTATGGACTGAAATTACACTCCCTCTCCGCACATATCGACACTTATCAATCATCCATATACAGGCAACAAATGACAGTGCTGCATAAGGTTTTTTGAATTGTTTGGTTAGAATAATTGGTGAAGGGCATCACTTGTGAGAATAAAAGCTGCTCATTTATAAACAACAGCATGCTAAATTTAGATATTATATCATTTCATGCAGAAGACCGTTCCTTGTAGGCATGTCACATTTATCATTTTGCCGTCAATGACAAGCCGTACTTGCCATGACAGAATACAATCGTGCCCTTTAAACGTGGCAAATTGACTTCATTTGAGCTTCACATTTTTTGAAGGTTTGGACAGGATTCACATACACCAGAGATTATGGCGCATGCATGCAATTCTTCAGCCCTGCACATGTTGTCCCTCTTGCTGTGTAGCAGACAAGGTCATTTCATTTTTAGCGCCTTTCGCACCTGTTTCTTGCCAGCGGTGGGGAGCGATTTTACTACCTGCGCAGTTTCAACTGTCACTGGACGTACCAATGAAAAATACTGCAGCTCCTCTAATGGTGCCCCTAGAGTGTGTGACCCAACTTGTCGTTTTGCAGCGTTTGCAGCAAAGTAGGAAGCCTGCTGTAATGCCTCTGTGTTCCTGCAGTAGTGATTGGCAAAAATAGAGAATACTCGTGACATATTTGCATATTTGATTTTAGAACAGGGATCCAAGTACCAGCTGCAGATGAGACCCAGCTGGATTGTGCACCAGATGCCTTTTTGATCTCACCTCAGCATTGGATTTGCTTCTCAAACAGCTAAAACAAATAGCAACCAATCAGACTTAGGCGCACCTCTCATGCCGCTCAGATTCAGGCAAGTCAGTTGGACCGGTTTCAGTTGAGGGGTGGCGCAGGGCATCAGCCAAATCCAGCTTCTTGTGTACACTCTTTGCAAAGTGGTGGGACCAAAGGGTGTCGCTTGCCAGGTCGAAGTTGTACCTGCAAGTATTGATTATAATTTGCAGCACGATTGCAGTCATGTGTTAAGCCAAGTCATCAATCATGCGTAGAAAAAGGGGGCGAAATTGCAGTCCTCGATACCTTCTCAGGGCAGAGGTACACTTACAAGGACAAGAAGTGGTGACCAACATGGCCTAGGAAGTCAATGGCATCAATGATGAAAGCCGCATCTGTGTCATCCATGGAAAAGTGGAAGCCTGCAGCCGCGAAGTACAAAACCCATCTTGGTGTTAAACATTCCTAGGAAGCAACCTCCTGCACTTGGAATCTCAAGTTTGTATTTGTACAACCTCAGTGGACAGGACAAAGAAATTCGGTCTAAGCCTGTACAGGTCTAATGCATACAAAAGATCAGGGATGCTTCTTAACAAACTTACCTACTCGGCACCATCCAATCTTCATCCCACCGTATCCATCACTCACAGCAGCCTGCATGTGTTTTTGGGGTATGTAACCAATCTGTCAGCCTCGGTAACCTGTTCAATTTCCAATATGCACATTCAAGCTCCCAACAACGACATGGCTCTGAAGCATCGTTTATAACATTACACATTGCCAAAACAAAAAGAAGAAGCTAAGAAGGGAGGCCCCAGGATTGCCATATACGCACTGCTGCATTTATACAGGCATCTCATGTAATATGCAAGCAGCCAAAGACAAAGAACTTGACCTATCGGTAGCTTTTATTGTTGAAAGTTTAGGGTTACTATAATTTATAATGTTGAGATTGCAACTCACCTTAGCACGCATTGACACCTCATCCGTGACATTAAAGAGAAGGTGCGCATAAGGGCCTGGACACAGCAGAAAAAAGAGAAGTCAGAAAATGGCCAAAAGGACGGAAACTGTTGCCTTGCTCACATTAAAAGTGCCGCAGCCCTTGTCAATTTATGCAAAGGCCTAACCTTTACTAGCACTGTAAAGCAAGAAGTCAAGGATACTGGATAGGAAGGAGGAAAGCACACTGTGCGTGGTCCTTGCAAGCACCACAAACAGTTATAAGGGCTGATGAAAAGGAGGTACCACTTCTGTTTCTTTTCCAGTTGTCAACTTGGCATTGTGCTGCAGACAAACGGTAGGTTCAACACGTACAAGCCTCTGTCTTCCCCTTTCCAATCATCCTTTCCTAACCGTATTGCGTAATTCAGTTTGTATGGCCCTTAACTCCTTGTCAGCAGCATAACTGGCAAGACATACATGCCGCACTTTCCATAATTGTGCAAGGCATGAATCAAATTTGCTATTTGCTTGCGTGTCGGGTGTTTATGCTGTTATTAGCAACGCAAATCAATGCCTGCACCTTAACTCTTAATGATTGGTTTATCGCCCGCTTTATTCGTAGTTGGTTTTGTCAGAGGAGGTACAACCGGACGTTAAGTGCAGAAGTGTGCCAAAATAACAAGCTCCGAATTCACTGGAACTTCCTGGAAATGTTTTGTGGGTGTGAAGTTGTGGAATGGTGTATCGCAGGCACTCAGACATCCAGCCAACTTCATGCAGGAATCATTATAATCCCTTTGGAAACTAATTTTGCTCTCTTAAAGCTCTGCACACGATCCTGCCATGATCGATCGCTGCACTGCACTGCAGAAACGTTCTGCTCAGCACCCTTATAAATGGACTACAAAGGCCACTGGCAGTGAAAATCTGTTCTCTTAATGTCCTCACCTGCACATGAGCAACCCCCTCTGGCCTGGATGCCAAATAGGTCGTTCAACAGCACAGTCGTCAGTCGGGGATGCAGGAGTTTGCCCGTAGAGTTGTCACGGATGTTGAAAGACACAATGCCGATACGGTGGTGGGGGTCCAGACTGCCGTAGATCTCCACACCAGGATTGTTTGACCATCTTGCAATGGCACGCTGCAAAAAAGCCTCCTCCCTGGCCTCGATGGCTGTGGTGCCAATGGCTTGCTTTATACCCATGGCCAGTGCTGCTCGGATGACCTGTAGAACAATGACCAGCTTAGGTCAGTCGGATTTGATGACCACATTTTCCTACTCAAAATTCCTTACTAGCTGTGTCCTTAGATTCGCTTGGACTGATCTTGCCCGTCTGTTTGGTTTTTGGGTGATTTCAGCATGTATCCCTGTCTGTTTGGCCTCCTCTTGCAGGAAGGATTGAAAGAAAAATCCGGTTTTGAGGAACTTGAGCAGTTAATGCAATTTCTGGAGCTTAACAATATGCCTCGTGCAAGGATTCAGGATCGAAAATAACTCACATGTATTGTACAAGAGAAGGTGTTTGTATGTCATGCACTTGTGCAGAATCATACAGTCAATCTAAATTAATCCTCTGCATCTGCCATTGAATGCTTTATTGATAAATGTATGAACATGTACTTCAACCAGCACATGTGGCATTGCAGGAATGACACAGCGAACAATGAACAGCGAAGAACTGCATACCTGAAGCGTGCCTGGGGTGCCCGCTTTCTCACGCTCTTCGATGTCAGACACAAAGGTATGCTGTTTGGGGCCAACAAAATCAACAGTCCCACCTCCCTGAAAAGGCAACAAGTTGAACAGCATTAGCTGTGTGGCCAAAGATAGTGCACTCACACACACAATCTCTCTCTCTCTCTCTCTCTCTCTCTCTCTCTCTCTCTCTCTCTCTCTCTCTCTCTCTCACACACACACACACACACACACATGCTTACCAGCAAACATACTCGCTTCCATACACAGCTGCACACACACATGCAAACACAGGGTAGATTGGTATGTTGGTGAGTAGTCTCATACAAGAGTCGTGGGATCTTGCAGTCATTTGCAACCGGTACAATACATTGTTTTATCGTTACTAGCCCCAGTACCGCTGCTAGTACTTATTAGGCTTCACATTAAATTTCCTGTGCATTCATTAAACAACCAGGTCATCTCCTAGTTTATCATTGAATGGGGGCTAAGCCTAAATCCTCCTGCAAAATGCAAAGACTTACTCCAACGGTGGGTGGTAAGGAACTGGGATACAGGTCCTTGTTGATGACCAGAATGCCAGCAGAACCAGGACCACCAAGAAACTGCATGGAATGATGTGAGCACAGGCGTGTTTCAGTCTGGATTCTGCACATTCCTACTTTATTGAGGTCAACACAAGGCTTGGGAGAATTCAATGCAATTCGATTGTTTGAGAACAGCAAAAGAAACTGCAAGTGGGAGTCATTAAAATTCTTTCTCAGTCAAGCAGTATGAAAGAATTAGCTAACGCCTGGTTTTTCACTTTTAGCTTTCAGGTAGGTTTCAATCCGGAGGACCACATAGCCCCAAAACTGCTTGTTTTTGAATGCCCTTTTGCTCCTGTATCCCCCAATCTGCACTCTCTGCATTATGGTTGCAAAACAGCAATTGGGAGGCACATGCTTGCTTTGCTGCTGCGTGCTGACCGAAACTGAGCAGGTCACAGCCTCTAAGCAATCACCCTCTCCCCATCTGCTTTCAAAAAGGGCATGGAATCGATAAATTTAATCTAAATCATTGCAAAAGGAAAAAAACAGCTGATGAGCTCCCTTTCTCAGTCTATTTTTCTATTGACAGAACTTCTCTACCTTTCAAAAATCATTTGGCTTAAAAGTGTGCAAACCTCTCTAAGTACCTTGTATGCTTGCTCTGACGTACCTTGTGCATAGACAAGAAGATGGCATCAATGTGTGCACCAGGACGACCTGAGGGGTTCATGTCAATCTCTACGTACGGCCCAGCAGCCGCATAGTCAAAGCACGCGTACGCATCGTGCTGGTGCAGCAACAAAGCTATGGCCTGGATATCTGACTTCCTCCCTGTCACATTGCTGGCTGCACTGAACGATCCGACCCGCTTCCGTCCCTTGTAAGCCTCATCCTGCAAAAAGCAAAACATGGTGCAGAGGGAACCCTTGCGTTCTTTCATGCTGGGTCGGAAATGCGTGAGACCCCAGGCAGCAAAACGTGACACGCCTTGTTGCAAAGCTAGCTATTGTGCGAGATCTCTGTTTATTTGCATATTAAGCTAGGGCATGAACCTTGCACAAATTTAAGCGCTACGCACTGAACTCAGCAGTTTTTGGTCAACTATTTCAAGCCACAGCAGCAGACGCACCTTGAGGAGCTCTTCCAGGTGCTTCATGTCAATACCACCATCATCTGCTAGTCGCACAACAACCACAGTGGCCAATGACTCACGCCTGCAGGGTTGTAAAAAGCATCCACAAGAAAGTACGGGCAACAGAATGAGCTTCCTTGATCTATTGTAATATGCCAGTGACATGTTTTTTGGGGACAGAAAGCAAAAGATTAGACCACTGTTTTGGCATTGCTGCACCATATTGAAACACAAGAGTAAAGTTGCAAGATATGCTTTGAGTGTTATAAACATAAAGCAACAAAGCCTGGGTGCAACAGCAACATGCAGGTCATAAGTTAAACCGACTGCGTGGGGTGTGGCTTCTGGCGTCACACAAAGACTCTAGGGTGGTGGTCAGATGAGAGTTTAAGCTTGAAGCTAAGAGTGAGAGCCAAGGTGAGGTCAATACCTTCATGAACTATAGAGATAACCATTAACACATGAGCCTTTCATTTGCTGCGCAACTGATCTTGGCCTTCCCAAGTCGTTTACCTTTTGGGAACTTTTGCAACCCAAGATTGGAATTCTAAATCATAAGCAGCAAGGTTTTTGCAGCCTTTGTCAGCATTACATCCCAAAAATGGTGCAGCCACACCCTAACAAAACATACCATGTGACTTCATTTGAGTGGTGCTCGTAGGGGCCGACAAACACAACCGGCATTGTGCTTAAGATTTTTGGGGGAAGACTCTCGCTTTTGTACTGCTTGCTGAGCGCCTGGCGGGTAGCAGGGGCAATTGCCACACCTAGCAGTTCCTGCAGCCTGCAAAAAGGTGGTCAGCTGATGCTGATGATAATCCTCCGAGGATGCCAAGCGTTGGATAAAGATCAAGAGAGCAGAAAGTGAGTGTCTTTTTGGTCCCGATTTTTGCGGCTTTGCACATCATGAGCGTGAGTACATGCTGAATATCAATAAGATCCATCAGTATTTCACCTTCAAGTCAGAGTTGAGTGAGGGACTAAGGGATCCAAATTGAACGTTCTAGGAACACAAACTCTCTCTGCTTTTCTAGTTCAGCTCATTGCACAACGTGGAAACAAGAGGGTGTGAAACCAAAAAAACTAAGAGGCAGCTGCAACACGTATGACTTCATCAGGTCCATACATACTTGCACTCTTTATAACTTGTGCTAATTTGCAGCTGCTGTTTTGCATATGAGAAGCACCTGTAGATGGCTCCGGTAGCTCCGTTCCCGACAGCGATCAGTCGGCCATCTGTGCCAGCATTCACAGCTGCCTTGATTTGGGACTCGGCATCGTGCAGGAGATGTGTTGTAGTCCTGTTTACAGCAAGGGGTGAACATCCGCTTATTTGCCTCAATTTATACCAGGAAAGCAAGGTCAGCTCTGAGGAAAAGAGCAGGCACTTATTTCATTGAAAAGAGAAAGACCCTGTCTTTAACACGCTCTTGTCGTGTCTATTTAGAATGCATTCCGATTTACACTGTGTTCACCAGTCCAATCATAATTACGGAGTGCAATGTAGACGAAGGAGACAGTTTTGGTGTTCCTGTGAGACAAACCCAAAAAAACTCCAGGGGAGGGGCCAGAAAAGGGGCGAACATGATGCACAACTCTGATGCACAAGGTAAGTAATGTAAAAGAGCAAGTCATGCATAAAACAAGCATGATGAGCGCGGGCAACGATGCACATTTCCCCATTATAGCCCATTAAATGCCTCTATTTCATCACACAGACGAACAAGGTGGCTAAGACGACAGGGGCACGCTCTGTTTGCAATGCATCACACATGTCCTGCAAGGACTTTAGCAAAAAATGATTAATAAACAAGCATACAAACGGTTTACACTCTTTAAGTCCTCTGCCTTGAAATAGTTCGATTGCCATACCTTCCGGTGAGGTTGTCTTCCGTGTGGGAATTTGCGTACAGCTTCAAAAGAGCATCCATGTGCTGCTCTACAAAGTGCAAAGCCCGTCCAGATGCCGTGAAGTCTGCATACCTGCGTACATGAAACGTAGTTGATGACTGTGCATTAGGATCTGGGCATTTTAAGTGGGGCTGGCATCATGCATTGGCATTATCAGCAACAACAAAGATCTTGTTTTATTTTAGGTTCTGAACGCATATGCGTGTGTGTTACCTGCCTAGGCAGACCTGCGCATGGAAAGTTACGACGAATGTTGGTACGGACCCTACTGGAGCCGACCCCCCCGCGCGGGTTCCACACCCCTCCTTCAGGCACTCGCGCGGGGGGCCTGCGGGGGGGGGCTGTTTTAGGGTGCTGAGTTTTCTTTGATGCAGGCTTCATGCAAGCCCAATTTTGCCAAACTGGTTTGCATACAGTACAAGAGAGTACTGCACACAATTTCCAGGCCCCCCGCGCGGGGTATGGCGCTCAAATTTTCAGGAGCACGGAGTGGGTACGCCTTTACACGATTGGTGCACACACGATGCATGCGTGAGTATCGTCAACATGTTGAGAGTGTAATGCAGCACAATCAGCAAGCTAATAACAGACAACCTTGCGCAGAAAGCAAGCTGGAGCCTGCCTAGTCGTACTCACAGCAGTGTCCTCTGGCCAAAAGGAGTATGGATCACAACGTCTGCCCCTATTTGCTGCTGCCTGAGGAACTTGAGGTCAATCGCCCGCACTGCTGCAGGCTGGTGTTTCATCAAAGAAGACTCGCTGCTGCTTGCAAGGTCTTCGTCCTTCTTACCCGGTGGAAGGGGCAGGAAAGGCTCTTCCTTGTTTTGCGGATCTCTGGATGCCGCTCTCGGCTCTCTCGGCGGGTCGGAGCTGTGCAGACCAACCGCAGCGGGATCTCTGCTCACAAAGCAGCAGTACAAGCTGAAATTTCCCATACTTTATTGCCCACCGGCGAAATTGCCTATCGATGGACGATAGATATATGTAAGAATATTTCGGTGTGCCTCGACTGATCGATCTGACAACGTTGGCACCTTGAACTTCCGAACTCGTTCGGTCCCTCATTTGAACTTTCGGTCCCTCATTTAAATTAATAGCCATTAATGTTTGCGATCAAAGACATTGAGACGGCCGAACAAGTTGGAGATGACGATCCCCACTCATCGCGGAAGGCTGTGCTTGCTTGGTCCGAGGTCTTCGTGGTAAACTATATCAAGCAAACATGTTCAAACGTGCACGATAGTACACTTACACTCACACAGCACAACACACACACACACACACACACACACACACACACACACACACACACACACACACAAACACAAATGCGCACACTCAAGCGCACTACACCCCTTCTCTGACTTGCATGACCGCTATGAAGCAACCCTAGGCAAACTTGCACAAACACATGCGTCCACGAACACGATGTCTGCCTGCCTTGGCGACGTGCTACCACACAAATGTACACGCACAAGCACATACACACATATAAACATCACACTATACACATCACACTACCCCTCACACTCAAATACACACATTATACACTACACATCACTAATATATACATACAATGCACACGAACAACACACAAGCATACATGTGTGTACACACATGTTATATAAGCGCAAGTACTTACATATGCATGTGCGTGAACAGCAAACAGCACTAATTACAGTGACACATACTGAAACATATGGATTTGTATAGGTCACGCCTAACCTTAAAGCCATTGCGTTTCAATTTGCGGCGGGAATAGGTGGCAAAGGACATCAAGCAGAATAAGAAGATCATCCTTGACGGTGTGTCTGGCTATGTTCAACCCAACCGCATGCTTGCTATCATGGGTCCATCTGGCTGTGGCAAGGCAAGTGGTTGCTTAAAGATGCAATGACGTCATCTGAATTGACTTGTCAGAAAATTGTATATCATAAAGTTTGTATTCTATATATTGGACGTACATTAGGCTTTGAGTTGCCATTGAGCACGTACATTAGGCTTTGAGTTGCTATTGAGCGCAGAGAAATTTCAAGCCTTGACTAACAGTCATGAGCTGCCATCGCAGTCCACACTGCTTGACACACTTGCGGGAAGGGCGTCATCGTCATTGGAGGCCACAGGCAGCGTGAGTGTTAGATCTAAATCCTGATTTTTTTGCAAAAAGTATATAAACCTTAGGAAGGCTGAGGTGGAGGGTAGCTTTAGAAAAAGGTTGAATCATAGTAGAGACTCCTGAAAGAAACAGGTCTGGCAGCTGAAAAGTAGTATTGTGATGCTGTTTCAAAAAGCCAGCACAATCTGTTTGGCAAATTCTACTTGAGCATGTTTGCGAAAATTAATATTACCCTACGAAACTGCAGGTGCTCCTAAACGGCCACAAAAGTAACCTGAGCTACGGACGCTCTGCATACGTCACGCAAGATGAGGTCCTAGTGGGGATGCTCTGTGAGTTATTTGAGTTGGGCATTCTACTGATACATCATTGCGAGCTGATAAGCTGGGGCATATTTTGGCGCTAGTTGTACCAGCCGGGAAATAGTAGCTCAATTCCGTTTTGGACCTGTGAGGTGGTTGCTTTAATGTGATCCATGATCCACAAGTTTACCCCCTCGTTGACCCCAAACTGTGGTGAATAGATCTTTTATGTTCGGTGCTCTTTAGGAAGCAGGTGAATTTGATTTGTTCCTACTTAAAGTATTCAAGCATTTAGCACTCAGTGAAAAAATTTACAGCCAAGTGTACAGATTTACGAGGTGAACAGCAGGGCAAAGCACTTTGTCCTTCGTCACTTGCAGCTGTGCGAGAGACAATGACGTATTCTGCGCTGCTGCGTTTGCCGTCGTCAATGCCTTACACAGAAAAGGTCAGTTATGACAAAAACTTGCTTGCTGTTTGCTTCTCGAGAGCCATACAAATTCTGACACACTCCAGAAAGAGCTATGAAGTCAGATCAATGAACAAGAACTTTATATAAATGTGATCTTGCAAACAGGTACCTCATTAATGGGGGAATTATATCACTGCATGGAAAAATTGCAAGAGGATAACCTGAATTTTAAATACAGGTTGCACGCGTTGATGATGCGCTAGCAGAGATGGGACTTATCCATGTTCAGCATACAAAGATTGGTGGGTGGTGCTCCTTCAAGAATCTGGCCTCTCTATTTCTCGCCTTCCTTGTGCTTTGTTTGACAAATTCCCTTCTTCTGCTCTCAATAAACGTCTTCAATGCATCTCGGTATACGCTTAATGAACGGGACATGCATTTACGTACCATACCAAGCTTATTTTCACATAAATCCAGCCCTATAAAACGATCAAACACCCGTACATGCATATTACTAACTTGACCATGAAACACACCTGCTTCCTGCTGACAGGAAACTGGATGATGAAGGTATGCTGGCACCGTGTGTTAGTGTCTCGAAAATGTTTGATCTAGCAGCGATTAGGCATCCAGGCCCTGTTCATACCAAACAAAAGGAACATGTGTCAGTCGGCAGTGCTCCAAATTTTTTATAAATTAACTCTGAATTTATGCTCTGGCAACGTGCAATGCTCCTTGTTTGATGTCGAGGGTATAATATTTGCTTTGGGTCAATTGCACACTGGAAATGTTTTCCTCTTGCCTTTTTTCTAAACGTAGGGCATTAGTGGTGGACAAAAGCGAAGGGTGGCAATAGGCTGTGAGCTTGTCATCCAGCCAGCCATCCTCTTCCTTGACGAGCCCACCTCAGGCAAGCTTCAAGATGTTTGGAATGCAAGTTTTATGAGACCATGTAGTGTTCTGACCTCTCTCAGCGCACTTTAGCAGCCACGTTTGCCTGGAGCTAGTCATTGCAAGAACTTGTACAGAGGCTGCCGAGGCTGGCAACATCATGCTTGTACAGTGGCCACGTAATCACCAAGGACAAAGTACAAAGCACTTACTGTGTTCACATGCACATTGAAATTAACCAGGCCTGGATGCTGCATCTGCTTTTTTTGTGATGGAGACTGTACAAGCCCTTGCCTTGAAGGGCAGGACGGTCCTCACAGTCATTCACCAGCCCAGCTCTGAGGTGAAGCACGGTTATACCGGCATAGCATGTGTCCAAAAATGCTTGTGGGTTGCCAGTTAGATTTGAGATCTTGTAGGAAACTGTCGCCACTGCATAACACAGTATCTGCACAAATGGATTTTTTCATCTCCTAACTACACTGCTTTATGTTATAAGCTGTTGCAAGGGTAGATCCCCAAAAGTCTGATCTGTGAAGGCTGATATCATTATTGGACTTGCAAGGGCGTACATGGACTGCTTTTTCTGCCACTGTTTTGGTCCAAACCACACGAATTGTTGCAAGCTCTTGATGTATCAGCTCCAATATTATGTGTGTGTGCTCCGTTTTTGCATGCAGGTCTTTGAGCTTTTCGACCAGGTAAGCTTGCTAAAAATTTGATTCCCACACAGATTGAAAACCATGCATTTGAAATAGATTATGGTAAACGCAACCGGTACTGATAAGGAAAGGCTGTAGTTTTGTGTTCTGCACCACCACCCAATGGATGCAGAGACACACACAACACCTCACCTGGAGAATAAAATTACGAGAAGCTTTTCAGTGGGGATCATCAGGAGGTTGGGAGGCAGAAGCCTGCGCACCATTGGGATTATTGCTTAGATACTTTGGGTTTAAATTAATGTATCGTCTCATCTGTATGATTTTTGTCGCGAATCTGATTGTACTACTACGGTAGGCTTTATTTTTCATGAGTGCTGTGGCACTAACTGCAAGGCTGTGGAGTAGGTTCCTTTTGTGGCTGCTGTAAATGGTGCCTGTTGCTCCTAGCATGATGGTGTGAAGGATTTAGCGGTGTCCAAGTAGGCGAGATTTTTGTATAAAACAATCTGAATCCAGCGTACCCACTGCCTGTCCTTTGCTGTGCAGCTTGCTCTCATGACACGTGGCAAAACTATCTACTTTGGCCCCGCTGCCAAAGCGCTTGACATGTTTACCAAAGCAGGCCTACCGCCTCCTGCTGGACGCTCTGTGTGTGACCACTACCTGCACGTGATCAACGAAGACTTTGTAAGTATGTGATTGACACAAGCAGGGCATTTTAGCAATTATATGAGTGTTGGTGCAAATTCTACTTGTAGCGCTAAAAGGAGGCTAAACAGGGGTAATCCATCAACTGTGCGCAATCCAAAATGCATGGGCTGTCCAGACAGAAACTATCATTATACGCAAGCAGTGATAGCACCTCAATCATGATAACGAAAACAGAGACTAAGACAAAAACTCTACCACACTAAACTTTCTTGTATTGTTCCTGCAATCCTTTTTTACATAAAATCGTGCGTGCAGGCCATCGGCAAGGAAGCCAAAAAAATTGAGAGCAACATAGCCACGCTGCAAAGCCACTATGAACAGCACGTGCACCCAAGAGTGCTTTGGGATGTGGAGGTGTGTGCGCAGCCTGGGCGCGTGTATGATGCAAAGGGCAATCAGGTAAGATGCTTCTGGGAGGCGGAAGTGTATGCAGAATGTGTGTGTGTGTACATGGCAGCTGCAGTCCATAGATCGCGTGCCTGGAGCTTGCCTGATCTAAGCAGCAAACAAGGTTCTTTAATTGAACACACCCTTTGTTCCCTGCACAAAAATACATTCATGGTCAACTGTATCCTCACTCGCAAAATCTGTGCCTTCGTTACAGGCAAACCCCATGTACCAAGCCTTGGTGCTGTCCCAACGCATGCTTACCAACAACTTCCGCAATGTGGGACTGTTTTGGATCCGACTCGTGATGTACGTAAGTGTATGCTTTGTGGCTGCTTTGCAACCCTTTGTGGTCATTTTTACTCTCAGGTATTGTTGCTATGGTGGCTTGCGTGACAAGGAACTTGCTTTTATTGCCCACTTTTTCATGGACAACTGTTAAAAAAGCAAGGCAGGTGATAATGCCTTTTAATTAATTAAAGCAGGAGGTGGAGGCAAACTACCACCACATCTACTCAGCTAGGATTCTCACAGTTGCTTAGATCTGAAAGAAACTAGGAAAGGAGGGAGAAACAGAAGAGAACACAGCTGCGTGACAGGCTAATTGATAATAATACAAAGTTTGCTGCGTACCAAGGTATGGAGCTCATGCCCTGCACACTGGACTTCAATAGCTTTGAGCAGCTTATCACTTCCCTATTTGTTCACAAGCACTCATCAATCCATTAAAAGGTATTTTGGTTTCGCCGTCTGGTTTCTCTCCCTTTTACTACATGGAAAGCGGCGTGAGGTCCTCGTGCAGCTATTGCCACGAATACGATCCCACCTTGCCCTGCACAGCTTACCTATGCAGTCCTTGTGCAACAATGCAACAATGAATTGTTGTCTCCTGCACGCAGCTCACAACCTCTGCAGTCCTTGTGCAACGATGCAACAAACATAGCCCCACCTTGTCCTGCACAGCTTATCTATGCAGGCATGGCAATAACAATTTAAAACTTGGCTGCGTACTTGTAGGTCATCCTTTGCATCTGCATGGGCACTATCTTCTTTGACTTGGGCCACACTTGGAAGGAAACTTTCAGCAGGGCTGCAATGCTTTTCTTCATTGCGGTGAGATTAATCTTGTCTCGAATTGGATGGTGTTCAATGCAGGAATTCCTGTGCTAAAAGTTTAGCTACAGGTCTTACCCACGGCTGACACACCCATAACTGGGCCTTTATGTGCCACAATCTGTATCCCATCCCATGACTGTTTTTTGCAAAGAAATGCAATGGAAAGCTCAAGCAGCTTTTAAGAAGGCTGTGACCAGCAGAAAGCACGAGTGGCGACAGACAAATTCGTTTGCAGGTGCCATTAGTAAAAGCCTTCATAACTCGTTGCCTCCAACTAACTGTAAATCCAGCAAAATGTCAAGTAACAGAAAGGTGCGATTTTAAGTGTACACTTGGTAGGAGTAAATTGAGTATGCGCTCAAAAGATGCAGTGGGGTTCCATAAATCCACGCACAGGCAAGCCCATTGCCCATGCTCTATGTACACTGAGCACTCTCTGCTGCCTCTGTCGCCTCCACTTGAGTAATGGGATCATTCAGTGCCTTCACACGAATCAGCACACAAATTAGCCAATTTGTCTGATTTCCTGTTTCGTGATCTCAAGTGTGCTTTCCAGTAATCCAACGCTGCAGCATCAGGGCCAGCATATGAAATAACATCTGCATCTCACGTGCAGGGATTTCTGACATTCATGAGCATATCAGCATTCCCGGCTTTCGCTGAGGACATGGCAGTCTTCATGCGTGAGAGGCTGAATGGCTACTACAAGTAAGAGAGCGCTTTTTTGACTAAAGTTGGGAGCCGTCTTAACTAACTGAGCCTGATGGTAGACTGGTGGCCGGTGGTCTGGTGTCGCACTTGATTTCTTGCAATCCTCTTGACCTGCACTGACATTATAATCTTGCCTGTTTCTCCAAAACATTGATTGGATCCCTTTTTGTCACACCCTTTCATGCAGTATCAGCACTTTCGCCATTGCTAACACACTTGCAGCTGGGCCGTTTATCTTTGCCATTGCCATTGCCAGCTCTGCCGTGGTAAGCCCGGTATACGCTAGATGCCTTCTTGCATGTTTAAAAATGGTGCAACGTAAACAAGTATACTCTTAACCTCTTTCAACTTCCGGGCATAGATTAATGACAAAACAGCAGTCTGATTCAAAGCACAAAACACACAACCTAACCTTTAAACTATATCACCCACGCAGGTCTACTGGCTGTCCATGCTAAACGATGATGGTGACCGCTTCCCCTTTTTCTTTTTGAACTTGTTTGCGGCTCTATGCTGTGCAGAGTCGGCTATGATGGCTATCGCTGCCGTCATTCCCCACTACGTGAGTTAATGCCTTAGTTTTGGCCCTTCGGTTTTTGTATCCCGTAATAATGGGTACATAATTCCACAGGTCATTTTCTTGAGGTGATCCTTCCCCGTTATGCTTTCTTATACGTTATGATGTGCTTCTTCTCATGATTGTAGCAGCATTTACTCAATTATGCAGAACAGCGTGCTGAGACTAGCCGGTGGGCCCAGCATTCATATGTAGACAACACCACAAAGTCCATTTTTCTTTTTTAACTTGCAGATCCTGACTTTCAGGCTTGTAATTTTGCTCAAGCGCTCTGTTCACCCTTTTCATTTACCCTGCAGCTGATGGGCATTGCTGGTGGCGCTGGACTCCTGGGCATTTACATGTTTGTAAAGAAGGAAATGAATGGATGAGCAGCTCTGTATTCCAATTGACCGTTTAGTTCTTAAGCAGAAAACACACTGGCAGTTTACTCACTTTTCACATCAACTCACATCGTTGTTCACTGTCCTCTGCCTAAGGACACACTAGCTGGATTCTTGTGTGGAGCCATTGAATCAATAGTAATGCAATGCAAACCGTCACGAATGCCTGGACACTAGTAATGCAAAGAAACAGACCCAAGCACGCAGCGTACTCACAACCCTTATCGAGGTTCTTAAACCATCAATACTTTCTATCGTTCACAGGTTAGTTTGTGGCTTTTTCAACCCAGGTATGATGCTGCCTCACAAAGCTGGTGGAAAGGCCTAGCGCTGTTGCTTGTCCTAGGGATTGTCAATGTATGTTTGTGTTCTGGCGTGAGCCCTGCATTGTTTTCTTACAAATGCGTGACCAAGTGTTTGGTTCGACTATGTTCACAGTGGATGTGATGCCCAAGCCCGTGTGGACCTACCCCCTCCACTACATATCCTTCCACTCTTACACCTTCTACGGGTTCATGCAGAACGAGTTCGAAGGCACTGACGTGAGTGTAACTGTCAGAACGCTTGTTGTATTGTTGTTGAGAGTGTTAAGCACCACAACCTGCGACGCCCTGCACCTGAACATGTCTCCTTTGTTACTGTAGGGGTGGGGCTGTCCTTGCGCTGACCAGCTTGGAGGATGCGCAGATCCATCATGCACAGCATCTGGGGATGAGGTGAGATGCGCTGATCAGCTAGAAGGCTGACAGTCTGGGTGTAACTGTTCTCATTCGTTTGTATGCTCGAGGAAGATGCATGTATGTGCCAGTGTGCCAGTGTAGGGTGTTTCAGCGTTGCACCCAAACATTGTATGCAGCAGCAAACTGTTATGACTGCTCTGTGCATTTTCTTTGAGGACGAGAATTTCTTAGACAAGAACGTGACTGTTGCATGTACCATGCAGGTGCTACAGTACTGGTTACGCGGAGGGACCCCTTTGAGCAAATGGCTGAACTTCTTGATGTGAGTGCCTGGTTCATCATTTAATGCTACCTGACAAGAAAAAACTTTAAAGCTCTTGCAAGAAGCAATCTGTGAGCTGCAACAACTGACCAGTTAAAAGCTACTCATCAGTAGGCAAGCTAATAGCTCAGAGTGGCTCGTTTTATGTGCTTTACAGCTTCCAGGTCCTCTACAGCAGCTGGCTTGCCGGGTAAAGTGTACAATCAAACCATTACCCCCCCCCCTTTTTGTTTGCAGTGTGTGGGTCATGGTTGTGGGCTACCGTTTGCTGTTCTGGGTCCTACTGGTGTGGAAGGAGAAGCGACAAAAGTAAATGTTGTACTCTGCCCTAATAATGATGCATATGCGCGGGAGGTTGAGCTCCCAAATGCTACAGTTGAGATCAATCTTGTCAACACAGATAATGAACAAGACAAGCACTTAAGCTTGAAGTGACAATGTCGTTTATGTGGGGCAGCCAGGACCCGTGTTGTGCGCATTTTGTTGCCCTGAGTGCTGTTCTGAATGTCTCAATGTTGTGACCCTTGTAGTATATGGTTCAAAGCTGATGTCAATGATGCTTGGTGAAAGTGCCGCTAACTATTTGAACATGCCACATATATATGCCATGCTTGTGGGTAAGGGAGCCCTTTCTTTAAGTGGGACAATGAATTGTGATGCCTTAGATAAGAAAATGATTGTTTTTGCCCAAATGTCCAAATTATTTAATGAATGTGTTGCTGGTTATTACACTTTCTATACTTAAAAACATGCCATACATGCAGGTAGGTAGGGTAGCCCTTTTTTTGAATGGGATGGTGAGATTGACTGCTTTTGCTCAGATGATCAGTTTCCTTTGCGATTCTATGTCATGATGGCTTTTTGTAAGAACATTTGCCTTGGCAGTCACTCTTTTTGCACAAAATTGTAATATGATTGCTTTCAACATAATCGCTCACAACCAGGCTGGCGGCTCGTGGCTGTGTTCCCCCATTGGCGAGCTCCAATTCCTGCATGCATTCTACACTTTATTAACCTGTCTGTGGGTGAAAGCAAGATTTTGAGCTTAGCGTTTGGTGAACACAAACTTAATTTGTAGTTGCCAATGCGTGCACTCTATTTTCACATGTCACAGCCTATCAGATCACCCTCTTGTCCGGGCGTGTTATATGGGTAAAGGGGAGATAGCAAAATCCCTACGACGAGGCTGAAAAGAACCAAAACAGAAAAAGTTACAAAACACAAGAAGAGGAGCAAGAGAAGGCAGGCTGTATGGAGTAAAATCAAGTAAGGGGGACAACCAGTTTAATGATTAGAAGGGCAAAGTGTATACACGAATGACAAGCAAGGGAAAGAAAGAAAAGGGGGGAAACCTTGTCAAAGGTAAAATGTTTCTGTATTAGGAAGATAGGGCTAATAAAGGAAAAATTCGACGGGCCAAGGGCACAACTTCAAGGTTCTCAACATACAGGCGAGGGAAGCTATGTGTTAGCCAGCATAAAAGCAACCAAGCCATTGCGATGACTGGTGTGCCAAAACCAACTCTAAACAACCCAACAGAGAATAAAGATTCCCTGGCAGAAAACGCAACTGCGTTAGCAAGTCATTCTCAACATTACAAGCCCATTGTAGGGGGAGACCAGCCAAAAAAAAGTGAACTACAGGTCTAGATCTCAAGAAACGGGCTCCTCTACAAGAACCAAAAGCAGGGGGAAGCAGGCCAAAACTACTAGACATAAAGCAAGTTGACAAACACACTGCCTAGGACGGAAGCTGCAGTGAAACAGCTAAGGATCCGTTTGGCCTAGCAGACACAAAGGGGTTAGCTTGGCCTAGATCAGAGACACTGGAGTCACCACCTTGGCAGGCTGCAAAGTCGTTAAGGGCTGCGAGGAGAATATCATTTGCCCTAGCTTTTACTTTACAGGCTTTAAACCTGTCCTGACTAGCGTGCTAAACAATAGAACCCTAGCTCTAAGCGTGGCATTCAGGACGGCATGCAACATTTCCTTCCCCACTGTTTGGCATGGCTGCTTTAGCTACATGCTGAGGCAGCATCCACTCACAGCCTACCAGATCAGCCAGTGCAATTTGTGCAATACGTACCTACTATGTGCACTGCTAGCAAAGCTTGTCGCTTCTTATGCAGCCCAACGCACTGCAAAAGCGCGTAAATCAGAGCGATGCTTACAATCGATCTACCAGAACAACCATTGACCACTGACCAGTGGAGTACAAATGCATCAATCAGACGTCCAACCTCCTCCCATTAGCTTTGCATCAGAATACATAGGCCTAATTGCACGTAAAGACACCTCTACACCTAGACATACGAGCAAAAAAAGCAAAGACTCTTTCGCACGGAGACTCCCCTCCCATATCACTGCCGCCTTTCAAAAGTGGCAGGCCCTAGTCACTAAAGAAAAAAAGGCATCCCCCCTCGACTATGACCCCAAATTCCCCCACAACTGAAGTGAGCATCCAAGGGACAAAGTGTTTGGAGCAAACACCAATGCCTTCTCCTCCCGATTTTCCGGTTTCTCCATCTGCCTCCCTATTTATCATGAAAACACCATGTTTCTAGCATTAAGACACGCCATTTACTCTGCTGCTGTCAGCACAGAGGAAACAGCCACATTCATGCTCCTCCTTTCCTGGAATATAAATATGACCTCAAATCCCAATGCATCACTCTGCCGCAAATACCCACATATGTAAACTCCTGGGCACCATCCCATCAAACCAACTCCAATATGCGAAAGTGCCCTTCTGGAACAACATACAAATACCACTTTCCAAACACTCCTGGGAATTGCAGATCATTGCTATATGGAACACCAAGGGCTGGGTCTGCCTTAATGCTCACAACAAAGACTGGCCAAAAGAACTTGCCAAAGAAATCCCTGAGGCAAAGTGGGAAATTAAAAACATACATAACCATCCCTACCAAACAGCCTTAGGTTCCGAACAACACTCAGGTCTCAACAAATTTAATAAGCTACCCAATGACCACCCTCAAGCCCCAGAAGGCCCAGATAAAACAAGTGCCCTGATTAGCACTGACCAACCTCATAATTGTAATATCGACGAAGCACCCCAAAACAGCTCCAGCCAAAACCTAACCCTTAAGGTAAAAGATTGGCGGTATTGGTCCTACACTGATGGCAGCCTCCAAAAGAATGAAGTAGGGCAAGACACCGGATCAGGCGTATAGCGTATACCACCCTCACTTAAACGTTTCCCACTATGTAAACCCAAAAGGCATGGGTATAACCAACATCATCCCACATGCAGAGCTAGCAGCTACAGCAGCTGCAATCATACATGGCTACTCACATATTGCCACAGACAGCCTTACATCACTGCACCAAAACAAAAAGCAGCTCTCACACCCGAATCTCCATCGCCACCACATCCAAGGAGATATCCTTCAATCCATTGCTAAAGCAATCCGCCAATCACCATCGTCCATCCACTTCTTCAAAGTAAAGTCCCATGCCGGTATCATCGGTAATAAACATGCCGACGCCCTTGCTAAAAAGTCAGCCACCACCTACTCCGACATTGCAGACACCTCCATCAGAACAGCAGGCCCTGAGGGAAATCCCTTCTACAACATTCACTGGCTTGCAAAAGAAGACATAGAAAATCAAACACAAACCCATATTCATACCCATACAACAAACATGGCCCATTCTCCTCCCCCAAAGCTTTGGTACCTACCAAACCACCGTGACGCCCTTCAGGTACACATGCATCTTCTCCATAAACTGGGAAATGCCAAAATTGAAGCGAACTACCAAGCGTACTACCAGATCCTCATAAAACACATGCACATATGAGTAGCACTTACAGCCAAAACTCCGAGAGGAAACACACCTAGAGGCAGGCTACCAGTTGAAATAGCGGTAGACGCAGTTGATATCAACCGCTGCGGTTGAAATGCAGTTGAAATGATTTTCACCGCATTTCAACCGCTTCAACTGCAAATTTCAACTGTGGCCTTTTGTCTGACGAAATGGCTCTTCCCACCCCGCTTCTCAGATAAAAACAGGTTTACCTCCAGCCGCCCAGATTTTGTGCTGGTTACTCCCATCGCTGCAAAGACACAAAAATAACAAACTAATGTGGGGGGGTGGGCTCTTTGAAGTGGCAGGGGGCAATTGAGGGAGACTGAGAGCACCCCAGCAGCACCGCCAGCCACCAGTAGAGCCACCAACCCCAGACAGCACCGACCTAAAGAACTCAGCAAAGCTCGGCGTGACATCCACCTTGTCGAGATCAAGTATTGTGAGGACACCAGACCTCAGAACCAGCGGAACGCCGCAAAGGAAGAGCACAAAGATCTCTGCAACATTCTCCAAGGAGCCTCCGTTGCTCTCCACATCATCCTTTTAGGTGTGGGTGGCACCATCTACAACACTCACACTCTAAAGCCTTTCAAGGAACTGAGTCTTAATTCTTAAAGAGAGTTTAGAAGCTTGCTTCCAAGCTCCATGTGCACTATGTGAACTTTGCTGGTAAACTTGTCCATACCAGATAGACGTGCCCTTTCCATTACTGTTATCAACTCTCATCAAGAGCCGGTTTCAGGCCAAGCCTGCAGCTTGATCCCCATTGATTATTCCTTTCCTTTTCACGGTGGAGGAGCTTTACGGTACTCGGTACCAAAGTGGCTCCTTTTCTATAATTAATGTGGGGAGTGGTTTCCACTGCCTGCGGTTTTCTTTTTTCTTTTTCTTTTCATCAATCAGATCATTCCAAAAGAAAGTGAGTGAAAAGACCAGAAGGTCGGCTATGGAGTGAGCTCAGAGCCTGTTCTCTGTTGAGGCCAAGAATTCTGGCAAAAATGGCCAACTTTTGACCCCTTCCAAACAAAGAGTTACTTCCACGATGGTTCAATGTAACAGGTTCGCATCAATTATGTTTTAGGAAGGAAAAAGCTCTCAAAATTGCTCATGCAAGCCAAACGTTTAAAATGCTTGCCTAATTAGGCCATGATGCCAGCGAGGCCCAACGGGAAGTAGCCACCTTGTTCCCATGCTTCTTAGTCCACTCAGTCAAGTGTACAGACCAATGTTTGTGCACAGAAAAGAGCTTACTGGATGCAATATTTGAAGATGAACCTCCTGTCCCAGCCCTAGGTGCAGCTTTCCTCAATTGGACTTCTTGTACTCCTTAAAAAAAGCTCTGCGCAGCTCCTGCACCTTTGTGGATGAATAGGAGGGAGTAGGAAAAATGTTTTTTTTGTCCCATTGGCTTGCTTGCATCATACAAGGCAGGTAGGTAGAGTGAACACATCACATCAAAGATGAATCCTTGCTTGCCAGTGACAGATAGACCGTTCATCCTTAGCCCTTTGGTGATGCACGATGCAGAGCTTGCACTCTTTCGACTCGTCTCTCTAGACGCACCTGCTCGTTGGAACGCTCTTGTTCTGCCACGACGTGGATTAACAAGTTATGATCCGTGCTTCACTGCACGGGACAAGAGTGAGAGGTGTACCCAAATAAGCTGCTCAACTGCTCTGCACGAGCGTAGTACAATAACTCTTCTGGCATCGCCACCGCCAACGTCCTCATCACCATCAATTTTGTTGCATTGTTCAGTAAGGAGGCCTCATGAGCTGCATCAAAGAAGGCGACCATCCTTGACAGCGAGCAAAATGAATGCAAGCTGTCTTATACAAGCGTGAAGATTGTTTAATGGGTTAACACATAGACAGAGGTTTTAGGGTAGCACAAATGCAATAACACGTTTTTCCCGGTTGAATTAAACTTAATCGACCTGAACCTTAGACAATGATGCGGCACCACAACCAAGATGTCAGATGGTCACACGCAGGAGCTTTTGCTGGATAGCAATGGAGTCAGGCCTGCTTGGTACTGTACCCTGATGACCTGTGCAATACAAGATATAAGCAATAACAGCATCCATTATTTGTGCTACCTTGGATTGCTTTTGCTGGATGATGGCTGCTTGAAAGGTAGCTGGTGTGCTCAGTCCTCATGTCGTGTACTTCACGTTGCATTCCTCAAAGCTCCCTCCTTTCTTTGGCTCAGTAGCCGCATGTCCCAATACTGAGCTAGCAGGCAAGGTGCCCCTCTTCACAAGCAAGTACGTACGAGGAGTAATTACAAGCAAGTACGTACGAGGAGTAAAATGAATTGTGTTCAGATCACAATATACACCTCTCAAATGCTTACAACGACTTTTTGCTTCTTCTTACCTTGTGCCTCCATAGCTTTGCCTCTGTCTACTTTCGGGACTAGCTTCATCTTATTGTTGGCAAGAAACGAGGGCGATTCGAGTTTTACAAATTCACTGATCATTCAGAGTAAATCAATAGCCATGACTTCTAATATCATTACGCTGCCCTTTGCTATGGCAAAGTTAGTATAATCCAGTAACATGTCTGGGTTGCTACTTTGCCAGGGGGAGATTGTTCTGCCGTCTCCCTTTTCCTTTCAGGAAAAATGGAAAAGAGGCGCATGTCTCTTGCACACACACCACATCAAATGCCAAGGTGCGGAAGGTGTAATACTTAAAGTGCTCCCAAATTACCATCGAGAAGAACTGACAACAGAAAACAGGACACACATATACTCCTTACAATGTATATACCAGAAGGCTGTGTAGGGAGATGTGGAATGTGGATAAGGTCTCTGAGGAAGAGGAAACAAGCAAAATTTTCTCACACGTAGTTGTAACACTTGCACGGCTGTCACACTGCATCCAAGAGGATATGGAACTTTGAAATATGTATGCAATAAGGCGCTAAGGAGGAAGGTAAAAATGCCCTCAAACAATTGCTTTTGTGTATACATTCCGATTATTATTTGATGACTGTTCGGCTGATTTTCAAGTTCAACAACCTACGCCATTAGTCCAAATTCTGAAATCTCTTCCCTACCTGCAGAGTGCACACATGTTGAGCCACCATGCCCCAACCAAAGCTCGTTTTACCCTTTAACCGCCACCAGCGCATTAGCTTTGTCCCAAAACAGTCGTGGATATTGAAAACTGGGTGCTCTGCAGCATGCAGAAGACTCGAGTTATTGGAGGCGAGTGCAAGCAAATGTAAGTTGCTAGGTCTGTCTTGGCACAGCTTGCACTATGGAAACCATCCTATAATGCTTGGCTATCACAGGCTCAGAACAAATTAATATGGTGTAAGTATGAAAAGTAGTCAGAGTGATCTGTGTGAGAAAAAGGTGACTGGTGTCTATGCTGAGGTTCGATTCCCAGAGTGAATTATACCCATATTAACAAAAGGGTAGCCATTTCTCACAGTAAGCAGTACAGGCCCTAAGGGCAGGCGTCAGGGCCTTACCATGCATCCTGACATTTTGGTAACCCGAAGCGTTGGCGAACGATTCCGCCTCTGGGTCTCGTCGCAGTGCTACTGGCTGCCCAAGCCCAGCGTAGGCGCCACGTGTATACAGTCTGCACAGCAAGCCTGCCACCCCACAGCTGCAAAAAACAGGAACCTGAGAAAAGAACACTGTCATGCTCTGCCGCACAGATTTGATATACGACAGATAGTGTGCCATTCAGTGCAGCCATTTAGAAGGCCTGCCGATCTGCCCCATCTGCCACAAGCTAGACAGCACTCTTCACGTGCTGTCAGGCTGCAGCCATTGTGTTAAAAATCAAAAGATTATTAATAGGCAAAACGCTGCTGGACAAATGATTATAAAGCAATCCAACAAGATACGCAGGATGCCTGCCTGCTAGCGCAAGCAGACGTAGGGGATCGTGCAACAATGGTACAACAAGGCATTGAACACCCTTCCGAGAAGACACAGATAACAATGATTCCAACCTGGATCTTGCCTTAAAATATCAATGCACAACAGCGGCAGATATGTAGCAAGCCAGATTAATTCTAATTTCTCTGACCCAGAAACCATGCCCCAAACAAAACCCAACAAACACTCATCAAACTAGGTCTGCCAATAATCCAATAATCCAATAATGCATTGCCCGTGATAACCTAGCAGATAAGATGGCCCTGCCAATCCATACCCCCTGGATATGAAGTCAAGAGACACACACCCCCGCGCAACAAAGAAAAGGCACAAGAACACCAATGCCTCGCTTACTCAGACACCACAACACCCTTCACACCATTTTGCTAAGAGCAACAGGCACTATATACAGCAACCACACAAGGAACCCACGCCACAGCCTCGGAGTTACTGGTCTACATGCCACAGCGTCAGACAAAACAGGCACCAGTTGCAGTGCGGCTGAAGCGGTTGAATTTGACCGCGGTTGAATTAATGTGGATTTCATTCGGTCTTCAACGCTCTTGAACGATTGAAAACATTTATATGGTTTTCAACCGCTCTTCAACCACGGTTGGTTTCATTCGCTTCAACCGCAATTCAACTGTGTTTTTGTGTACAGGAATTTGCATTTAATTTTAACCGCTTCAACCGCAAATTTCAAACGCTCTGACCACAGTCAAGTGCTGATTATTTGCCTCTGAGTGTAATCCCTCTCATTACATTATCTTACTTTAAGCATCGGTAGCCCGTCAGTCTTGTTGAGGCAAACAGCAAGTTGAAGCAACTGCCTGCTAGGTGAAGACGCACAAGAAAATTGAAGAAGGACAGAAAATAATTGGCAAGCAGCCACATCATTGCAACATCATGCCAGTTTTACTGCCTGAACCACTGGTTGGCAAGCAGATCAACAATGTTAAAAGCGCAAGAAAAAACTCAACAGACGACCCACAAGTAATCATCACCCGTGAAAAAAGTAAGGCTGCATACAATCATATCCGCAACAAAATCAAACAGGTAAGACAAGATTTTGAACACAACCCCCAAAAATAGCTGAGTAATACACCTGGTCGCTACGACAAATTATGATACCAGCTACAGCTTCAACATGGATTGCAAGTATGCTGTTAGTCCCAGGGAGCACTACACAATTTGTCCATGCCACTGATTTAGCATGATACAGTGATGTGCAGGCCTCTGCCTCCCAACCACCTGATCCCCACTGAAAAGTCTTACCTCTTTTGTTCTCCAGGTGGGATGATGTGTGTCACTGCATCCATTGGGTGCTGCAGAACACAAAACAACATCCTTTCCTAGTCCATGCCGGTAGTGTCTACACTATCTGCTCTTCTTTCTTAAGCTGCGGTATGGACCCCACTTTTTGCTGCCAAATGTCCATGACAGATCACCTATTGCACCAAATTCCAGTGTAGTCATTTCATTCGATGGTGTATGTTTTGGGTCAGAGTCAGCTGTTACCCTAGCCGCCCTCACCTAGCCGCAGGACGACCCGCGCCCCACAGCCCTGGCCATAGCAAAGGCACTCCCAGCGCAAGTACGCCAGGTATGGAGGCTCCCATGGGAGAGCAACTGGAAGGAAGTCTAGTGGCGCCTGCTCCAGCATGGTGTGGTGGGAGCGAGGGGCCACGGATGGCCCATGAAGCGGGGAACAGCGTGCCCGTGTGGCTGGCAAAACGCAGCCGCCTTGTCACGTGCTTCACAGGCACTGCAGCTACGGGAGCACGTCTTCTGGACTTGCACAGGGGCTTCATCCATCAGGCAAGCCATATAACACGACCTCCCAGAGGGGGTGCAGCTTCTGCCTCAGCATGCGTGGCTGCTAGAGCATTTTAACCTGTGTCTTTGGACCTCAAGAACGTGTGTGTGTGTGTGTGTGGTGTGTTTTGTCCGTTCTCGCACCTGTGCTCGCAACGGACGCTTTTTGTCTGCTTGAGTGCGCTTGCATCGCAAGAACCCCTAACTTGTCCACACCGGCACCTTTCTTTTGCTCAAGGCTATGTTTTCGACTTTCTGGAACACATACACCGTGTCTGTTATGCTCTATTTGGCCTGTGTGTGTGTTTTGACGATATGCTTGATTTGCAGCACACACAGCATGATGCTCATTCATATTCAATAAGCCCCGATGGACGCGTGGCACGTAACCTATCCCATATTATTGACCCCAAGGAATGTGTGTGTGGGGTCTGTTTTGGCTGGTTTTACCGCTGAAATACTAATTATGCACTCAGCTTGCACCCCAGGAGATCAAACCACCACTGCCTGAATTAGCACAAATCCAGGATTCAGACTGTGTGATTTGTCTACATTTTAAAGTCCTGTATTGCGCATAATGTAAAACGGGACCTGCCCATGGGGATACCCACCTGTGGGCGTATTCACGTAGAACGCCCCCCTTTCGACAGGCACATGGCTGAGCAACCATGCCAAACAGTGAGGAAGGAAATGTTGTATGCTGTGTGCCTAGCTGCCCTGACTGCCATGCTTAGATCTAGGGTTCTATTGTTTAGCATGCTTGTCAGGACAGGTTTAAAGCCTGTAAAGTAAAAGCTAGGGCAGTTGATGTTCTCCTCGCAGCCCTTAACGACTTTGCAGCCTGCCAAGGTGGTGACTCCAGTGTCTCTGATCTAGGCCAAGCTAACCCCTTTGTGTCTGCTAGGCCAAACGGATCCTTGGCTGTTTCACTGCAGCTCCCGTCCTAGGCAGTGTGTTTGTCAACTTGCCTTATGTCTAGTAGTTTTGGCCTGCTTCCCCCTGCTTTTGTCCTTGTAGAGGAGCCCGTTTTCTTAAGATCTAGACCTACAGTTTACTTTTTTTCTGGCTGGTCTCCCCCTACAATGGGCTTGTAATGTTGAGAATGACTTGCTGTCGCAGTCGTCTTTCGGTGGGGCTCTGGCTAGTGTGAGCACTAGTTGAGAGCCTTTTCTTAATGCACGCTGGTGACTACTAGTGTAGACTTTTACTTTTACTTTTACTTACTGTGGGTGCAGGGGCAGCCATGCTCGCTTCATGAATGCCTCGTGCTCCCTAATGAATGAGTGGCAGCACTAGAACTGAGCTGCAAATATTTGTTGCAGTTGCAGCATACTGTATTTATTTTTGAGCCGGAGCACAAACAACAATGAAATCCACTTACTACTGTTGTGGGAGCAGCCATGCGTGCTGCAGACATCTGGGACACCGCCTAAAAATAAGTAATGAGCATGTTAAAATTTGTGAGCAATACCACTTCGATGTCTTTCAGGGTCAATAATGGAAGCAGTAGTGTAAAACAGCACAATCTTCATCATTATACAACTATGCTTTCTTGTGTTCTCTAAAGGTATGCGATGCATAATAACAATGAAGTCAATTCCACAAGTGGAGGGAGCACCCATGATGAGACACTGGCCCTGCAAGTTGCTGGATGGAAAATAAAAAGTGAAGCATTTTTTGTACTTAGACGCGATGTAATGTTGAAAGTGGAGCGGAAGAATCTTGGGTATTCACAAAATAAACAGAGCCCAGAAAACATCGAAAGTCAAAAGGGCATAAAATGTTGTAATCACATTTGTGACTCTCATTACATAAATAGCAAATTTAATGTATTAATCATGGATGGTTACAAAAGGGGAAAAGGGGCCCAATGCTTTTGTATCGATATGTCTCGAGACTGCTACCACTGTATACATTTTTGCCTTTTTTATTTCCAAAGTTTGAATTGGGTTCAGGTCGAATTCGGGTTGGTCAATCGTAAAGAAAACCGGGAAACGTGTATAGAGGTTTAAATTTAAACCTCTATATTCTTGCTAATTCATTAAACAATATTTGCACTGTTCTAAGCAGCAGCTTGCATTCATCCTGCGACCGCTGTCAGGGATGGCCGCCCTCTTTGATGCGGCTCATGAGGCCTCCTTACTCAACAATGCAACGAAATCAATGGTGGGGACGTAGACGGTGGCGATGTCAGAAGGGCTTCTGTGACAGCAGTTGAGCAGCAATAATAACCCGGGTACACCTCTATCTGCTTGTCTCGTGCAGTGGAGCACGGATCATAACTTGTTAATCCACGTCGTGGCAGAACAAGAGCGCACCAACGAGCAGGTGCGTCTAGAGAGACGAGTCGAAAGAGTGCAAGCTCTGCATCGTGCATCACCAACGGCTTAGGCTGAACAGTCTGTCACTGGCAAGCAAGGTTTCATCTCTATTATGTGGTGTGTTCACTCAACCTACCTGCCGTGAGCTATGATGCAAGCAAGCATTGCTGCCAGTGGCAGGTGGGACAGTTCAAGCTAACACCCTTTACCCTATTCATCCGCACAGATGCAGGAGCTGCGCACGGCTTTTCTTAAAGAGTACAAGAAGTGTCCAATTGAGGTAAGCAGCACCTAGGGCTGGGGCAGGCAGGCAGGGACAGGAGAACAGCGCTCCTTTCAGCACAGAGAAAGAGTACAGGAAGTGCAAAGAAACGGACAGCAACCTGAAATCCTCCCCTTGTGCTGGTGTGTTACTTAGAAATGATTCTCAGGAGAAGACGGAACACATTACGTAAGCCATTTCATCTTACACCATCACCAAAGTTGCTTCCATGCATGCCGGATTCTAAGGCATTCCTGCTGACCACCTATTATCCCTAACAATATCCGGATTCAGCATTTCTCGTTACATACATGCATGTAATGGACATTGTATGTAATGGACATTGTGCGTCATCTTGTGTTCATTGTACCACATTGTATCTCATCACAATTTGACGTTGCAGACTGTCCAAAAAGCGACAAACCTCCCCCACCAGTCTGCTTACAGCAAAGCCCTAGTGGCAACTTTGCTCAAACGAGAGGAGTTTGCTGCACAGCAGCTTTTCCTAGCCATGGAGGTGATATTGATGAATGGATACAGTTCTGTTTCTCCATAGCTTTCTATGCGGGGTTGAACAAGTCCATAGGAAGGGTCAGTAGCAGTTAATGTCCGAATAGAAGAATGCAAATTGTTTGTGTATAAGCATGTAATTCAGATTGTTAACAAATTGTCTAAGCAGCTGGCACCCTTCCCTTTCCTTTCTGGGTCGCCCTTTACTCACCATTTGCTTTCCACTCATTCACAGGGACTGGGCACGGATGAGAGGTCGTTGATCCAGGTCCTTGCACACGTCACAAAGCAGGAGGTCGAGCTGATCAAGGTAAAAATGCACCCATTCTAAGGTAGACGGGCAAGGAAGATCCCTTCTTTTCCATTTCAATGCAACCATGCTATCCACTATCCACTCAGGCGACTAAAGCATCATACTATAACGCATACAGGACACTTACCTCAGAATGTACAACAAGACGCTTGAGAAAGACATTAAAGGCGATACATCAGGCGGGGAGAGAGAGTTCTTCATCGGGCTGATCAATGCACCTCGGCAGCATGTCAACATGACAGATGCCAAAGCTTCGATCGATCGTGATGTCAAGGAGCTATACCTCGCAGGTAAGGGAAAGGGATGCCCCATCATGGCTTTATTCCAGGTCGTACTCATAACCGCATCAGGTCTCCAAGGTGAACAGCATCTACATGACGGAACAGCAAGGTAAAGGGAAGTCGGAAAAATAGATCCGTAATTTCGGGAAAATGATTGGCTCTGAGGGTTTGGCCTAGGGGCCCATGGCTTGAAGCCTTTGGCTGCGGATGGCTGTCTGTGGGCATCAATAGATATCTCCAGCAAGCCAATTAGGGATTCCCTCTCCACATGTACATTTAAATGATGCTACCTGGAGTTTCATATAACAAAACCATACTAAACTCAATAGTGTACACACAGACTTGCCACTTTTTACACCGTTGCGCCTAGTTTCTTTCCATGATGAATCCCACCTATTTTGCTTCTTTGGTTCAGGTTATTTGTAATGCTAGACAGAAGCTTGCATTGCCGCCCTGATTCTGACGAACTCGATTCTGGGTCTGTTCTGCTGTGCAGGCCAAGCCAAGTGGGGGAATGATGTGTCAACATTCACTAGGATCATCATGCGTCACGATAACGAGTAAGTTACAGTGTGCACAAGCTGAGCAGAGAGTTGAGCGTGAGCATATTTAGAGCGAGAGTGGAGAAGGCTGTATCTGGCTTCTTTGCCTGGCAACAAAACGGTACTGGAACTAAGGCTTGCGTGTCAGTGCAAGGGAGAGAGGGGTTGCATCTGGCCTCACAGGGATTTGCACCTCATCATGACAGAGGATCCAAGGAAGCGAGCAAGACAAAGGTCGAAACAAGTGTCAATGGTGGAGGTGCTCGGGATTAGGATTTCAAGTTGCCGGGAAGCATGACTTAACCTGTTTGATCTTCAACGCACCGCAAATGCTTGAGACACACACACATACACACACACAAACACAAATCATAGTCAACTGAATTGTATGGCCACCTTGCTGGAGCTTCCTATGTGTGTTGCCTTATGCTCTAAACAGACACAAGTCCATGTGGCAATTGCCTGACACATCCCGCCTTTATTTCATACCTGTTTACTTTCTCCTTAGGTACTTGGCAGCGCTAAACGTGGCGTACGGGCAGGCCTACGGAGATACCCTCCAGCGTGCTGTCGAGAAGGAGGTTTCAGACAGTGTGATCTCACGAGGCATGTCGGCTATGCTGCTAGATAGGGCAGACTACTACGCCTCTGAGTTAAACTGGGCAGTTGCTGGAGCTGGAACGGACAAGGACACATTGACTCGAGTTGTGAGTAAAATTTGGTATTGTGTAGGGAGAGATTAGATGCTCCAGTCCAACTTTTCTTAAGCTAGGCCTGCTCCAGACTTTGCCATTCTTACCCCTAACCATATGTCGAGGGTTTAATGAAGCAAGGAAACGCTCTAAACACTAGCCGCTCACATACACAGGCAGACACACACACACACAAACACACACAGCTCCACTCACTCACGTTCTTCTCACGTACTCCCGCAAAGAGCTTTTGTGTTCTCACACGCCACCTTTTTGTAGGCCCCTGAGCTCTTTGCTACCTTCCTGCACTACCCCATCCATCATATATGCCTTGTGGTTACCCACCACCTGTGTTTGTTCTTGCAACAGATTGCGACCCAGAGGCACACCATGCCATCAATTTGCCACAAATTCATGATCAAGTTTGGCAAAAACCTGAAGCACAGACTCGAGCAGGAGGACTGTGTGAAAGACACACAGTATGGCAAGGTGGGTGGAACGAGGCAAAAGAGTGGATGAAAACTGAGTCAAATTTTGTGGACTCCGTTTTGTGGCGTGCACGTGCAAAATACGGTGTACACACCTCGTCTGCATCTGTCTGCTGTGCCTGAAAGTACATGCAGCTCCACCATCATGGGTGTCGACCACTGTTTTCATGTGATGAAGGCAAAAGGCCTGCCTGTTTGATGGTTTTGGCGCTGGTGTTACATGTTCCTGCAACGCAATGTTGTCAGTGATCAACAATCCCTAGCTTATCATTTAGAGCTTGGTAATCATCTAGCTGTGACAAAACAATGTAACAAAAGCAGCACACGTACTCACCCTCTGTCAACTTTCATGTTCATGAAGGTACGTGTGTTAAGCTGAATGTTGGCAACAGAGGGTGAGTACGTGTGTTGCTTTATTTATTAAGCTGAATGTTGGCAACAAAGGGTGAGTACGTGTGTTGCTTATTTTGTTTAAGCTGAATGTCGGCAACAGAGGGTGAGTACGTGTGTTGCTTTATTTGCATCTTTCATCACCAGCACCTTTGTAGCGCAATGGTTATTTGTAACCCTACCAAACTAGCACCAGTCACTACAAATACTTGGCTCTCTTTAAAAAGTAGCAAAGACGCTTCAGGACGCATCGTCACAAAGTATGTTGTCGACCTTGGCACATGGCCTTGGACAGGAAAGCTTACAACAGCCGCAACGGCCCTTCCAATCAGATAAGGACCCACTTGCCCTTTCAAACACGTTCAGGTGCTACTGAGTCTGCTCAAGGTGGGCGAGCAGACCGGTGAAACGCTAGATGCCAGCTCTGCAGCCTCGGGCGCTCCCCAGCCCCCGGTCGGACACGGTGCACCCCCTGCAACCTCAGCCCCTCTGCCAGGGTCTGCGTACCCCACCCAACATGGGCCTCCCCACCCCCCACCCCACCAGGGCCCACCTGGACCCTACCCTGGTTGCGTAGCAGGTATGCACGCATACATGCATATACAGCACAGGCACGCATACTCATACACACAATAGCAGATGAAGAGGCACGCAGGTTGTATCTCTGCATGCGTGTCACTGTGTGTACCTGTTTTCCCTGTCTTCCCTTGCGTTTCCATCATCCCTTAACATCGTAACTGCAACACTGCCTGAGTAATAGCAGGTTAAACTCACATGGCTGAGAGTTTTGACTCGCAAAGAATGCATTTCAAATCTTAATTCGATTTGACTCGTGCGTCCTTCCTCTTTCCCGTCCCAGTTGCACATCGTCTTTCCTGCTGTCTACGTGTTTGCTTCATAGTAAGTGACACTAACATACTCCTCCTCTAGGCAGCGTGCTTCTATAATCCATAATGACTTGTAGGAGTCATTAGCTCTTTCCCTATACCTCTCCAATCCAAGCTTGCTCCTCGCGTGCTTGCCGTCCACCGTCCACCTTTTCAATCCTGTACATTCAAACTAAAATCACAAACGCATGTCCGTGTGTCCAGGCGCCATCCCCGGCTATCCCGGTGGACCCCCTCCTGGCTATCCTGGAGGTCCCCCAGGCCCCCCCCCTCCTGCTTCGTACGGTCCCCCTCCCGGTAAGAGCTGACATCCTCGCATGGTTTCTGCCACTGTGCTTGTTTGCTTCGGTTGCCAAAAAGGTGTGAGATGATGAAACTGCAAACAATATAGCCAGCGCCATAAACGGCAATAGAGGCCCCCGAATGGAGAAACCACCTTGACCTCTCTGACAAGAGGTGTCGGCAAGGTCTCTGCTACCATGCATATGCGCTGCAAAACATGCTGTGGGTATAACTGCTTAGACAACGAGTCTGTTACTGACCCACCACATGACTCTAGGCACCCACTGGCTGTCTCCTACCAGGCTACTCTGATATAAGGTGCAACTGCATTGAAGTGTGCGCTTCCAATTCATTGCCCAGATCACAGAAAAGTTACCGTGCTGCATGCTCTGCTACCATAGCACTTGTACGTGCTGAAAGGCCTCCCCGGCAGTATGCAAGCAACAAGTACCTTTGTTACAGATTGGCTGCATCTTGAAAGATAAGCAGAAATTACGCACACTCTTACGCAAACACACACGTACACACAAACATACACGCACATCCAAAACACAGATAACACACATACACATAGTTTCAAACACTATTTTCAACTCTCTCCCTCTCTTCTTCTCTTGCTGGCAGGCTACCCTGGTGGGCCCCCACCTCCTGCCACGTACGGACCTCCTCCTGGTAAGACATGCTGGCTTCATTAGGCCTGTACCGATTTAACAACATCACAGAGGGCCACACATAAACACACACAAACACGAACAAAATGGAAACACGCATTCAATACAGGCTACCCTGGAGGCCCCCCTCCCCCATATGGGGCTCCACCGCCACACTACGGCGCTCCTCCTCCTAATGGTGC
>Ga0307968_1000202_pt1 | contig 38203 bp, 38 predicted proteins | sample OrgLakmetagen650_FD_201834 | JGI IMG/M metagenome (GOLD analysis project Ga0307968, IMG submission 201834) | Saline water microbial communities from Organic Lake, Antarctica - #650 | ecosystem: Environmental > Aquatic > Non-marine Saline and Alkaline > Saline | place: Antarctica: Organic Lake...
AGAGAGAGAGAGAGAGAGAGAGAGTGAGAGAGAGAGAGAGAGGGAGAGAGAGAGAGAGAGAGAGAGAGAGTGAGAGAGAGAGAGAGAGTGAGAGAGAGAGAGAGGGAGAGAGTCTTTGATTGCGCAGTTTCTGGCAACCTCAACTGCCTGGGCAAAGAGTAGCATTATGTGTGCACCAATTTATACCTAAGTATGTTACTTTGTAATACAACCCTCACTGAGCACACAAGTTAGCAAGCACAGAGTAAGCACGCACCTCACTGAGCACATGACGGGCACCCTGGCCTTCCTTTAGCCTCAGCCCCAAAATGTGGCCTGCCTCCGCAATGTAGTACTCCAAATCGGCATCACCAAAGCATTTGTTGGTGAGGTATGCCAGGCGGTTCTGCAACGTTGGTTGAGCTCGTTTGTGAGAGCATGTATATGTAATAGTAGCATCTATTGGTTGCGGCGTGTCTCACTTGATTTTTATATTACAGTATCAATGAGTAGCAGTGTTTAAGTTCCAGGCATGTGCTGATAACAGATCACTTAGTGATGCCTGTACTGTGCCTATGTGCCAGAAATAAACTAAGGTGCATGTGCATCCGTCTGTCTACCTGCCTCTCACTACCTGGCGTTAATGACAAACATCTACGCACACACGCACATACATACCCACACACACACGCACGCACACACACACGCACATACATACACACACACGCATACACACATACACACACACTGCGGACATTGTGGAGAAGGACCCATATATTAAAAGAAGGCCTCGTTGCTGCTGACCCCCAGCATAGAATAGCCATGCTGCGACAACTATTGACCTGCCTGAATACTGTGCCATGGTAATGGCTTACAAGTTGCCTCGCCAGACTTTAAGACAACAAGGCTGGTTAATAACAACGCTACAAGCAGCACCGCACCTAGAACGTGCTTGCATCAGCATCGTAACAACCCCCCAAAATGCTATGCTTCACAACTCACATGCTCGCTGGAAAAGCTGTCATCTAAGTCAAAGAGCTCCAGAGCGGGTGGGGGAGGTTCTCTAATAGCTGGAGGGAACACAGCAGGCTGGAGGGGCGGCAAGGGCGTCTCAAACTGTGTGTGTGTATGTGTGTGTTTGAGTGTGTGTGTGTTTGTGTGAGCGTGGACAAGGAAAGCTTTCGGACCCAAATGGTACAGGTGGCGTCTAGTGCTAAGGTAACTTGCTGTAACTCCTTTCCATTGTTAGCAAATCCCTATAGTGCTGAGCTTTTTGCTGCATGTTCCCTGTGCTGCACATGACTTTGCTGTGCATAGAGGCAGAAAGACTAGAGCACACGTTCATGTATAATACGCTGAGAGCGACACATCTTGAATGCATAGCAATGTGCAATTGATTTGCTGGTACATCACCGAATGCATAGAATGTGCAATTGATTTGCTGGTACGTCACTGAATGCATAGCAATGTGCAATTGAGTTGCTGGTACGTCACTGAATGCATGGCAATGTGCAATTGATTTGCGGGTACGTCACTGAATGCATAGCAATTTGCAACTAATTTGCTGGTACGTCACTGAATGCATGGTAATGTGCAATTGATTTGCGGGTACGTCACTGAATGCATAGCAATGTGCAACTGATTGCTGGTACGCCACTGAATGCATAGCAATGTGCAATTGATTTGCTGGTACGTCACTGGCACACAACACAAAGAGCTACATAGAAGGGTGACAAGTTATGGGAATAGTTTGAAAATACTGCAAATGTGGGGCATGAGGGTGAGGGAGCCCCTCTTGACGTGCAGCTATAACTATGCATTTATGATTGAAAAACATCTCAGCACCATTACAAATATTGAGCCTTTAGCGTACTTGTGGTGGTCTGAGTGTGAGAGGGACCCTTTTAATGCGCAAATATAAAATTAACTTAAAATGCAACATATCAACATCCATAACACAGTGTCACCCAATAGCACACCTGTGGTGGTATGAGGGTAAGGGGGGCCTTCTTTACGTGCAGCTTCTCATACAACGCCAATGCCTCCGGAATGAGGGAGGTGTCAAACTTAAAAAGGTTGTTGTCAAAAAGCGTGGTCCAGTCGCGTGAGATCTCGTCCCCTTCCTGCAAGCATATTGGCATGCACACTGTTTGTGCATGCGCTGACATAGGCAAAATAAAAAAAGCTTACAGACATGAAGCACATGGGCCCTGTACTTGCTTTAATGAGAGAGGAATAGCCAATTGAGTTGCAACCATGCTAATTTTAACGAGCTTTTGGCTTACGACACGTATATTGGCAACTCAAACCTAAGGAATTTTGATCTATGATCTCATGTGAGTAATTACCTGTAAGCAGCCTTTAAGCTTGTCCGCTAAAGAAGCCGTGTCTGGTAAGAGCTTGTTGTCGCTGATCTCAGGCCCCTCGGCATCAACAGTATTGAGGGTTATTTGAGAGTTCTGCAAGGAAGGGCAGCAGAAAGAAGGCACTTGACATAGCTGACTAAAATCTGCCGTCTACCTTAGACAGAGAGTCTTCACAATCACGCTAAAACACAGATAGACAAATAGTATTGACAGCTCAATGCTGTACATTACCTACGTATTTGCAGCACTGATGTTTCTTTGCACAATTAACGCTACATGTTAAGCAAGCAGGGCAAGAATACAACTCGTTAGTCCAGTAACGCACCGGCTTTAGCCACTTGAAGATAAAATCCACTAGCTTTGAGTTCTCTTCCTTGTCAATGTATTTGTCATCAAAAAGCTGCACCGAGCCCAGCACAGCAATGCGGCCAGCCCCTTCTTGGTGCCACAATGCTCCTGCGCGCGGATGCGGGTGTATGTGTGTGTTGTGTATATGTGTGTGTGTGTGTGCTTGAGTGTGTGTGTGTGTGCTTGAGTGTGTGTGTATGTGTGTGTTTGAATGTGTGCATGTTCGTGTACTGAATTTGGAACAGATCTGGTGAAGGTCACATTTCAGCAGACCTGTCCATTAAGTGGTGATGTTCAGATATTATGAAGCATGTCGACAAAAGTGTGCATAAGTAGCTATTACAGGTAATAGCATACTCCCTTCAACAGATCAGTAAGTTCAGGGCTACCCTGCATTCGATGCCCCTCAGTTGTATCATCAAAGCAGTTGGTTAATTACAAAGATCAAGGTGTTTGCCGATCTGATCAGTGCACACACACTTATGCTCTGCACTTATATCACAAGGGCACGTTGGTGCCATCAGACGCAAAGATCACACACAACACACAACAAAATGGCCGTTGCAACTGTCTGCGAGAACAAGTGACCCCAAGTTGAAACGCATTACAAGCATGATCTTAATCAAAACAAACCATGCGTGCCTCACCTAGTGGTCGGTTCATGGGGTATGCAATCTTGCCGCTGCTGAGGATGGCAACAGGCTGAGATCCGGCTCCCGCCATGCCTTGTTTAGGCCGCTCCACGGACAGAGTTGCGCCGTAGGGGTACACGAATTCCAGGCCTGTGTTGTCAAACGCCTGCTTGGCTTTGGCCGAGCGGAAGTCTTCATCTGGGTCCTGGTCCTGACTCTTGTTGCCCACAGCTTGCAGGATGCCTCGGTTGAGGATGCCATCTGAGATGAACACCTCCTTGGGGTGCAGGTATTTGTAGTGCGTGGTGCGTACCACGGCGTCGTTGTTAATGGAGATCCCGTACTCCTCCAGCCAGTAGTTGATGTTGGTGTGGTTGCGCGTCTCCCCGCCCTCGGACAGCAGGACCAGCACGGACCCGCCCGCCCGGACGTACCGCCTCAGCACTTCGAACTCCGCCTCCTTGTACTTCTCGCGCGGGCAGCCGAACACCAGGATCTGCGCGCCCTTCAGATGGTCCTGCCTGAAGTCGTCCAGGGAGTCCAGGCGCTCTGGCTTGAACATCGTTCGCAATCGCCTGAAAAGCTGCTTGAAGCCCTGCTTGTGGGTGTGCGTCTCCCCCTTGCACCCAAAGAACAGCACCCTTCCCCCATCCACAGAGCCCACATCCTGAGCCTTGACCTGAGGAAGAGGGAGGGGGTTGAAGTCAGGAGTGTGCTCGTGCAAGCGTGTTTGTGCTTGCATTCAGACAGACACGCGCAACTAAGCACCAGAGCTGCACACTGCAAATTGTGCTTCACACTTCCACTCATGAAGACATGTTGGAAGCTCACTGCACTGCACTTGCGAGCGTGTACAGTGGGCGCCTGCAAGTAGCCTTCTAAGGCTTACTTTGCAGGACATTTGCAAGTACAGCAATCGCAGGCAATGCGCGTAACATGTGCAAATGTGTTTCATGCCAACATGTACATTACTCAATTTGCTGCAGCTCAGCGTGCACGTGAGTGTGTGTGTGTCGCAGAAGCCATTGGGCAAATGTTTCGATCACTGACCTGGTCCTGGTCAATTCCCATCCTGCCACACTGCTTGCCAAAGCCCTAATAAGCCTCTCAATTGACCTTAATTGACCTGTGTGAAAGAAAGCGCATGTTGTTTCATATTTAACTAAATAGCATTTAAATTATTAATATCAGGTCATGACACAACTTTATGATGCATGTAATGTCTAATGGACTCCCTGCTAGGAATCCACCTGCACGGAATAACCTGAGAAGCCCCAGCCTGAGAACTTCATTGCACAAAAACAAGGGTCCCAGTTCTGCCCTTCATTCTCAGAGACCCTCAATGGATCGCCCTGAAATTTCACACCAAGGACGGACCCATTTCGTCGTTATGGCAAGTCTATAAACACACACACACATGCACGTGCACACACACACACACACACACACACACACACACACACACACACACACACACACACACACACAAAACACTCACACACGCATGCAAACTCACAAACACACACGCACAAAAACTTACATGCACACACACATACATACACACAAACAATCACAAATATGCACACACACACACACACACACAAAACACTCACACACGCATGCAAACTCACAAACACACACGCACAAAAACTTACATGCACACACACACATACATACACACAAACACACACAAATATGCACACACAATTAAAAACGTGTGCACGCACACGCACAAAAACACACAAAAACGCTCACGCACAAATACACACACAAACACACACACATGGCATGTACAGCCGCAAATACCTGTAACCTGCCACACATCAAAGCTGTACCGTAATTTGTGGCAAGCAAAGATGCAAGAATGGCAAGCAAAAATGCAAGAACTCGCAGCGACCCTGCATTTGCGCAACTCGTACGTCCTCACCCATGGTCACGCCTGCAGGTGAACGGGCTATTTGGAGAGAAAGGGAATTGGAGCACCTGCGCTGCGCAAATGGAGCGACACCTCGACATGAGCCAGGTCCTTTTGCATCCCAGTGAAGCTAACAGACGGTTGGACACCTACGGTAAGTCTGTCAGATTCAATCACCGTCTGTGAACCAAGCATCATACTTTAAAAATTACCATATTTGACTCGTCCAAGCAGCTTATTGAATAAGGCTGGCAGGAGCTCTCACCAATCGACTAATTGGTGATCCCACGATTTATCACTGCTGCTCATTCGGCGTGACGAGTCAGATCGCCGAGAGCAAACTACCAGACTGGCTAACTAGCTGGGCATGTATTTAACCTCTCATCAAAAATCTCATCATGCAAACTTATAACTTACCTAGTTATCAGATTGAAATTGACAATGACTTGCAAATAGGGCCTGCAAACCATAACGAATTGCGTCGCAAGTCTTAGCAAGTTTCAAAAGAGTTCTTTTACACATCAAAATTTGTGCAATCGCCATGACACCATGGAAAATGTCTGTTATAGTGACGATCAATACATCAAGGTGCTTATAGAATTAGCACTGCTTTACTTTTAGATGAGTGTGGTTGGGTATCAAAAAGGGCTTTTGGAGTGTGGTATCTGAGAGTATGTTTGCCTTCAACATCGTTGATTCCCTCCCGCCTTATATAACCTTGCAGGAATAGGGGGTTGACGCAGCAAACCAGCATGTCCAAGCGACCCAACTAGGGCCTGAGTTGCCCTTTTTTGTAAATTTGCCGACCATAGCGCGCAAGGTCACAGCAACAGTCATGCTGGAGCTCGTAGTGTTTAAGTAATATTTTTTCCCCTTATGTGTTTGTATGTAATCCTCCTGGTTTGCAGATGGCATTGACGTTTGCGGCCAACGACTGGCAACAGAAATCAAGACCATTGTGAAGGTATGTTTCTCCGCTTATACTTGCTCGTCTTGATTCGCGTGTTCAGTGCAACTGAGCAACTAAACTGCACCAGCCAGGCGTCGCATGTTGGTCTCCCATAATGTACACAGCCATCCTTCCTGGGCTCGGGACGAAATTGGAAAAAGCAAGACAGGAATATGAATGACTGTCTGTCTGCAGACTTCCCTGACAGGAATAACTGTCACACAATCATAACCACACCCCCAACCACAATCTCAGCCACAACCACACCCCCACCCCCAACCCCAACCATAACCTCAGCCACAACTACAACCACAGGCCAACCCCAGTCTACAGCGTCTGACGATAATTGGGCACAGTATGGGGGGTTTGCTCGCGAGGTATTCTTGTGGAGGTAAGGAGGACCACTTCAGCTAGAAGCGTTTTCTCCTGGCCTGAGCATGTGACTTGCTGGGACAGGCCTGTCGCACGTGGGTATTAGAAAAAGTTAATAAAACCTGCAAGCAAGCAGTGATAACCGCTCCTTACTATGATAAGGAGAGGAAGAAGCCACCCAGGTAGCAGGGTACTGTAAAACTTCCTCATGACAAAGAAGTAAAGGGAAAGGTCAAAGAGGGTCAGGAAAAATGGAAAAATGCTTTTTCACGTTAAGCTTGGCTCCTAATATACTCAGCCGAGCCACCAGCCTCAGAAACACACCTGCGCTCCTTCTCTATAAGAAACGTGTACAGCTCCGGCAGTGTTGAATAGGGCGCAGGTAGAATGGACAAGTTTGGCAGCGTAGAGTGCATTTTGGCTGAAAACGGCCATCAGAGCGACTACGTGTGAAATTACTGCAGCGTCTGTGGGGGCACAAAAACTAACAACTTGCCTGGCCTGTGCCCTTCAATTTTTTGCTTGTGCTCCAATTCTCCCCCTTAAATCATACATCATGCAAGTAAAATTTGTCGTGTGGTTGCTGTCTTTAAATTGCACACAGATTTTTTAGAATCCACTAGCAATCATGCATTGCTTTATGATTTATGTTTCAAACGCCAAAATGCACAAATCTTTCTTGATTGCCGTGCAGTGCTCTATGACCCAAAAACAGGTCGCATAGCTGGCTTGGAGCCTTGCCACTTCATCACCATTGCAACTCCACATATGGGGTGTGACGCAGAAGGCATCACGCAGGTGTGAGCAGCTTAATCTTGGTCTAACGTGAGGAACATGAGCAGTCTTTTACAATTTCATATTGTTGTGGTAAGAACAGGCAGCTTTGTAGGCTCAAGCGTTGTTAGTTGAAGTAAGCAGGAAAGGGGTCCAACAGCTACTCTGAGCTAAAAGTGGAGCATTGGACATACGAGTATTTATTGATAACTATTGTTTTGCGCTTTAGTATTGCGAGGCCTACTTTTTGCGAGGTGCCAAAACTATTAGAGTAATTAATTTGCGAGCATTTAGCTGTTGCGAGGTCCTTCAAAAGTTGGGAAATTTTGCAAAATTTGCGTCCCTGGGCTTCCCTCCCTTCTTCTGGTGCCTCCTGAAGCTTCTGCTTATGCTGCTGCTGGAGGATGGCTGCCTGCTGCATGCAAGCACTCCGTGCTCCAGAAGTTTGCACCTGAGACAGCAGCAGCCCTGCCCTCGTGCTTCTCTCCTGGAGAAGCTTGAACTCCCATTGGAGGCAATGCCTGGGTCTGCCCAAAGGCTAAATGGGGCAGGAAAGATACTTGCTGGTGAGCAGCAGGTGCCTGCAAGCTTGCTCAGGGCAATTTCAGCCTCAGAAGCTCCCAGGCAGAACCACGTCCGCTTCTCAGGGTACAACTCGGCCAAATTGATGATGGTTGCCCCTGCAAACGATGGGGATCCTTAGCGGAGCCCAGAGTTGTCTCCGTTGGAAAATCAAGGTTTTGCGAGGTCTAAAACAATAATATTTTTGGCCTGACTTAATGCGAGGGGCCTTAATAATCATTTATTTATTCGCAAAACAACCAAGTGCAATACGGTATCGTAATTGAAGCAGTGGATCAATATGTGTTTGGTCATAAGATTTTCGCCATAAAGGCTTCTAGGTCTGTGAGCGGCTTTGCAGTTTCGGGCGTTTTAAAAGGGGTGGGGGAATATTAATTAAGTAGCAAGTGACACTACTCTGCATCAATCTGCAGGACTCTGCATCAATCTGTAGGATGCTTTGTGCCATTAGTTTGAAAGCTCGAGCATGTACTTTACGCTATCATGGGGCCTTGTGTTATTGCGTACCAGTGGTTGAGGTCTGCACACTGTACAGCTTACCCATTTTCTCCCATTTGATTTCCTAAAGTGGTACCTTGCAAAAGCTGGTTCTTTGTGTCTTGCAGTCCTTCATGTTGCTCAAAGTTTCCTTTGGTGTCATGCCCCGTTCTGCAGTGCGTGCTCCTGGGCAAAGTATACGACACCTTGTCCCCTTGTTTGCAGGTACCTTTTATTGGCTGGTTCAGCGCTGCGGCCCCTCTCCAGCGTTTATTCTCAGTTGCCTCCATCCCTGTTGCAAGCTTCCTGTGAGTGTCTTGACTCAGACTAGGTGTTACTTTGTATGTATTGAGTGGTAGCATGATGCCAAATCGAAAAGAAGTGAGCAAGAGGAAGCTTTGGTCAGCCTTTTCTGCGTTGTTCCTGCTGGCTTTTGCCTAAACGGTGGTGTTCGTAGCCTATACTCGTTCAGTGGCCCAGTGACTTGACACTGTCCTCAACTCTTTTATAAAATAACGATTGAATTATCCGCTGCCTCTCTTAGGTTTAAACGGACTGGGCGCCAATTTTTTCTCGTGGATGAAGGCATGGGCCATTTGCCAGGTGAACAAGAAATCGGGTCAGTTATGCAGTGTGTAGCAAAACTAGCCAGATAATGTGGAGGGCGAGTAAGATTGTACGGCACCTGCGACAGTAAATGCTTTTTGAGCAGTTGGCAAAGCAAGTACGCGGCACTGATGGTGTACGACGTACGACTTAAGCATTGGTTCTTCTCATTTGCAATGAAGTGCATCAAATATTTGTGAGGCACTGCATAGCTTGCAGAGGTGGACAATTTTAGCAGTGTCAAGAGGTCCCGAGTCATAAGAAACAGCAGGTTAACTGAGAATGTGCTACATTGTATCCAAGGCGTGTCTGTTTTTTCTGCATCAAGTGCAAGTGGGTACTTGGGGCTCTTCGTGCACGTTCTCGGGACTATGGCCACCAGTCATAGGCATTGCCATGCATTGCTCGCACTGACATCTTGAGCTCCAACGCTTTTACGCTTTGAGATGTCCATTGCATGGTGTTCGCCGACCTCATCCACACATCCCATACGCACGTGGCGCCAACCGTTTGTCTTGCCGCTTAGCTGGCACACGTTTTGACATACGTTTGTCATCATCTTGCGCCTGTCAGTCCAGATGCAACACGCTCACTTTCTCACAGAGTTACCCCTCCCATGTAAGCCTGAACTGCATGCCACATTTGGAGTTCCCGCCATTTTCTTGCAGGTGCTCAAGGCCTTCCACTCCTTGCACGCATGACTCTGGACATTCCGGAACAGGAGGAATACTTTTGGTCAGCTCTCCAGGCTTTTGCCAGCCGGACCTGCTATGCAAACACATGTGCGCGTACGAGGATGCCAGCGGTGCAAGCAGGAGCGCGGCGGTTTAAAGAGGCAGCACCAAAAACAACAGATAACAACACTTATTTCTAGCATCCTGCATGATCAACCGTTTGGACTAGCATGACCGCTTTGGACTAGCATGACCACCTGCCTGTGCTGCCCTTCCCACGGTACCTTCCAGGACTTGCAGGCACACTTTATCTGCAGATATTCAGCTCAAGAGTGTTTACCCTCGTTGCTACTCTTGCTCTGTCTGCAGCACGCGATCATCTTGTGGGGTGGGCCAACAGCAGCCTTCGCTTCATGCACTCGTTGTGAGTAGAGTACTTTTTATAAAGTCAGGGAGTACAATGGTCGGTCCTTCATACTTGCCAATAAGTTCTGCACTCTGGTATGTGCACGGAAAGACATGCATATGCCTTTAGTACCACTTGTGTGCATACGTACACACACGCGTACACACACACTCGCACTCACACTCGCATAGAAACACGCATCACACAAGCACGCGTACGCGCACCCTTGAATCCAATTAATGAATTAACACTGTGTTGTGCAGACCTTCACTACCACCAGCTGCACGCTCAGCCAAGGGCGTGGTCGTGGAGGACCCTCTTCTTGCTGCCTTTGACACCAGGTGGGATAAGATGTAAAATGCACTGCTTTCTATTGTCCTTCTACAAAAAGCTCTTACAGCGTGCGTGCCTGTCGCCGTACTTCATACTTTGGTGATTTGGGGGGGTTAACCCAGGCACAATGTTACGTGACAAGCGAGGGCGGCGTAGAGTATACGGGGTCAGCAATTAAGCCTAGTTGGCCTTAGCTCTGGATTCCATTTCAGTGGTGCTGCCCAGTTGTTTCGTCTCGTTACTTGATGCACAAGCTCCCTCCCTGCAACACCTGCATGCAGCCTCTACAACTCTTGAAATGTCAATTGATTTATCCTGTCCTTGCAGTGGAGATGTACGGGGTATCTGGTCCCAAAACGGCTCCTTTCCTTGATATATTTGGAGAATCGTTTTTCCTGCCTGTAATTTCGTTCATTTGAATTGTATCCAGGTGATTTCCACTTACTATTGCGTTTAAATGCACCCCCTGCATCTTAAGTGGTGCACTGTGGTATTGGGCAAGGCACTCATCGTAACCACCACGCAGGGGGTAGCTACTTCCTGCAGACAGGACTATATGACAGAAGGCAATTGAGAACTAATTTCAAAGATTACAGAGCCCAGTCTGTGTTGGTCATGGGCTCACTGCGCACAACAAGGCCCTTGCTGTTACGTGCATATTTGTATTGCGTAATGAACAGAAATGGCATCTGTCGAGTTACCCTTGTAGCACGTTTCACTTGCTGTTGTCAGCAGCCCCTTTCACTCGTGCTTTGTCCCACACTCAGATTATTTAACCCTTTTTCGGTCCTTTGCTCAGATACAAACCTCAAGCAGAGCCTGCGCAAGCGTCCGGGAGAGGCGACGTGCCAATAGATGGCGGTCTTGGCAGCAGGAGTGCCATCAGTGGCGACTCGGGCTTTGGTGGAAGTGCCAACAGTGACAGGGAAGGGGCAAGCCATGTTCATGCAGCAGATGTGGTTTTCGGTAACCCTGTTTGGAAAGCGCGGCAGGTATGTGCAGCTTTTCTCTGATCCCACGTATTTAGGCGTTGCCATGTCATGATGTGCGCCATGTACTCATGTGCCATGGCATGCAGCCTGACACGCGGGTGGGTGATTGTTTCATAAAGTCCGTGCCTTTCCTACGTACCTTAACTGTGCTGCCTACAGTACAATATTGGTTTCCGTTTTGCTGATTACAGAGTACCTGTCAAAATTGCATCTGGCATCCCATGTGCAGCTACAAAACCACGCCTAATCAACAATGAATACATCCAATGAAATGTTTATTGTCAAACAGACTTTCCTGTTGTTGTACCTCATTTGCAACATCGTGCAGGTCAAGGCTATGCTGCAGCGGTTGCAACGGCTCTCTTGGCGACGGATCGATGTCTCCTTTGAGGGTTCGCTCCTGCCTCTCGCACACAACCATATTCAGGTAGCAAGTGTGCACCAGGTAGCTTTAGCAGGCGTGCATGCATGGCATGGGGCTTAGATTGCATGAATCTGAACTTACAGCAAATGTGGGTTACATGCAGACAACAAAGTATACAAGCATGCATAATCAATCCCCCACATCATTTAAAAACATAGCGTGAGCTTTCCTAGAAGCTCAATCGGGTGTTTGTCTGCCTAGACAAGTTTAATGGCATACTCAATGCTGGAAGGCACGCTTCTCGCATTTGTAATGTCTCAGAATTTTGCTGACCGCTGACATCTAAATCTCTTGACGGTTTATTGCTGCGTCGGTGCCAGCCCAATACGGTAAGATCTTCGATCCAATTCGCGTGGTTGTATTAGCCTAGCTTGCTCTGCAACTACACAATGCAGGTAACGAGGAGGTGGCTAAATTATGACGGGGACAACGTAGCTCTACATTTAGCGCAGCTCCTACAAAATACAGATAAATTTTATTGCGACTTCCTGCAAAGAACTGAAGGCAAGCAAGTTGACAGCGATGAGACTGTTTGTGAAGGGAACGAAGCGCCGTTGGCCCGTGCGAGCAGCTTACTAGAGGAAGCTTTTCCTTCCGTAGTGAGCAGTGGACATGTGAGGCATGAAAGGCCTTTGTGATTTAATGTATGAAAGGCATGTGAATGGCTCGACTTGGATCAATACTCGACAGTGCTTTTAATTTTACTTAACAGGGCTTTCCACATTTGTTTGCTACTTTCTGATTGATTACCTGTTATAACGTCTTTTTCAGTTCCTCATTGACAGGCTGTTTGCTTTGATGCTGTAGCGACCTATTTTTGGGGTAGTATCAGAGAAACGCACAAGCAATATGAAACTGTGTGTGACGTTGTTGATTTATAGCTTCACCATAGTTGGTAATCAATGCTGCCACACTTGTCCATGCTGCCAAACTTGTCCATACAAGGGGCATACTTTCTAGTAGTATTACAACTCTCATCAGGAGCCGGTTTCAGGTCAAGCCTGCAACCCTCCTGATCCCCATTGGTTTTCCTTTCCTTGGTCTTAATGATCCGTGTCCCCCCAATACAGGCAGTGTTTCTTTTTATACCACAAATGCTTCCTATCACTCTGTTAATCAGCCAAGGCTGTTAAACCTGCCCACATCTGAGATGCACTTGATCCTGCTGCCAACTTTCTGTGGATGAGAAGCTTAATGGGATTCGGAACGCACTAAAGTGGCTCCTCCTATAAACTAGCAAATGAGTGCGACGAGTGATCATTTCTTCCTGCTTCCTGCTTCCTTCTCTGAGATTGTTAGGACTAAAAGCCACAAATGGGGGAGAATTAGGGTCGTTTGCAGCATCACACACATAGAAATGAAGATTTAAGGTTTACAAGGAAAAGGCCATACAACAAAGAAATAGTTTGCTATTATGCTTCCACATCCAGCGAGGCTGATGATATGCATAATACCTTTGATCTTTCAACGTGCTATTATGCCAGAGGGTTATGCTATCTGACCCCCAAAATGGCATGCCAAAATGGGCATGTTATGCAAATGTCCCTAGGGTATGCTGCCCGGGACTGGCAACAGTCAAACCCAATGTCAAAGTGTAGGACCAGGCTGCCCATAGCAGTTTAGCTTCAGTGCTGCCAATTCTTGCACCCATGTCTAATCTGGATTGGTGTAAGCCCTACCTTTTACCACAAAATATTAACCGCAGGTCGCCCACTCCATATTACACGATCTTTTGTGTTATGGAGTCCTTGTAATAACAATCAAGTGCCACAGCAAAAAAATCGGAGTGAAACGGTGAAGTAGGCCAACACCTGCTCTTTTCCCACAAAAAGTCACCATGGTTGGATGTTGCATGCTTTGTGTCTTGAATCACTGTTGGATGCAGAGCCACACAACATCCCATCTGGAGATCAAAAGGAGGGGTTTTCAATGAAGATTAGTGAGTGGCAGAGGCCTGCGCACCACCAGGAGGATTGCTCAGATGTTTTTGAGGATTGCGTTCTTCAATGTCGCCGGGTTTGGATGATTTTTGTTGTGGACCTGATGGCATGATAAACGGAATGCCGTTGCATGCAGTCCTTTTATTTAGGAGGCTCCGAGGCTATGAGGTTTGTTGTATGGCTTCCGCAAATGGTGCCTGCGGTGCTCTAGTGAGCGAGGCAATAGCAGCTTGTGATGTTCTTGTGCGTTTTCTGCTTGTTGGGTAGAAAAAGTATCCACACAATACTTAAGTTTGATCAGGTGAAAAGGTAGAAAACAAGCAAGGAAAATTAATAAATCTCCCCTTTTCAACAGACCAACTATGGTACTGAGCAGCACGAAAGTGGAATTATGGGAACTAAGGTGGTTGGGAAACAAGGGCTCACAGACTACCAAGTAATGCGCAGAGTCCGTGCCGCAGACCATCTGAAGGTCTTGCTAAGTAATTACGAATTTCATTGTATCTGATGAACTGTGGGGCGGCTTAGTATCCTTTTCGTGCACAGTATGTATGATTTTGGATAGCATGTTCATAACTCTTGAAACTCAGGGAACAAGATCAGAGGTGAAGACGGTGTCGGTGGCCAGGGCAAGGGTGTCGTTAAGTGGGTGACAAGGACCCAATAATGTGAGCATTGGACCTTGCTAGAAAGACCCAGACTAAATCAAAACATCAAACCTGTCCATGATTGATGCCATGTTGCCATTTAATTGCACTTCATAAAACACGCATCATTAGATACACAACGCAATACAGCCCTCGTTCTCAGACTTCCATGATCTTTGGCTTGCCCAACTGACTGTGTGAATATATTATATATCAACGTATTCAGTATTTTTAACATATTATGCAAACAAAGTGCTCAGGAAAGCTCATACTGTACAAGAGAAGTCCTATTCCATGACAACTCAGGACGCCACGGTGTAGGGCCTTGCCAACACAGAAGAGACTTTTGCAAAATCAGCTTGTGTCTGAGTGATCAGTCGTCCAATCATGCTGTGTGGAGACAGAGCTCCTCCGGCCAGCTCTCCGCATTTGAGATCATTTGGTTGTGGAGGGAGATCCCACAGCAGTGGTGGCATCCAGAGGAGGCTTGTAATGATAACGAAAAACACATTCGTAGCAAGACGCCCAAGCCAGCTGAGTTAGGATGTAAGTGGAACTTTCTCTTGAGATCACTGCTTTGGGTTGTTGCACTAGTTTATAGAAGAGACCATAACTGTCCTCAACTCAACAATAATCGAGGGAGGTCCAAAAAAGGTGATGTCAGGATGCAACGCTTACCTTGGGACTCGAATCTTACGTGCTAAAAATGCTTCCAGAGAAATGGCTGGTGCCTGCAGTATATGAGACAGGATTGTCAAATGAGGGACACAGAGCTGATGCCAATGACTGAAGCAAAAAGGATGAGCATCTCCTGCTTGTGCATCCTGTAGGTGGTATCCCTCAGCATGGCTCACTCTAGTACCTGGCACAGGAAAAATGCGGTCCACAAACCCTTAGTCAACATCGTTGTACCCAGGACACGGCTGTATGCTAACTGCAGGGGAAAAGGTAAGCAAAGAAACAGGTCGTAAGTAGACGTGGGAGAACATGCAGCAAGAACCTTTTAGAGGCCACCTTGGGATCAATGTCAAACTTCAAGATCAAAGGCCACATTTTGAACAAGAACACAAGCAAAAGGCAATCCGAATTTTAAAATCGCCCCATAAGGACGGCATCATACAGGCTAAATTGTCACTTGCCTGAGCATACACAAGCTCGTGCCAAATGCCGCTAAAACCAAATGTGCTGATCAATCCTAACGTCCTGTTCAAAGATTAAAGGGTACGCATCATAGCAAATTGAGGAAAGAGGGAAACAGGAAGGGACACACTTATTAATGCATGCTTGACCAGGCCAAGTGGAATGCACGTCTGACATTTTTTGCTTACATCAGTAGCTATGCATTAGAAAGTGGGTGCAAGTAACAGCTATAATGCTTACGTAGTACTAATTTAGAATAACTTACTTGCGCGCACGAGAAGGCCTTGGCATGCTGTTGTGCTGGCTTAGCTTTACGGCTTTTGTATCTGTGGAAACGGCAGCGCTATCCTCAAGGCTTGATGCACTATCATGCGTTGTGGCGCGTGGCAGCATAGAAGGGTCTCCCGTAGCTCCTGCAAACAACAGTGCACAAGGCGCGGAGGTGCAGTATTTGTGTATGCTGTGTGAATGTGCATTTCCAAACAATGTCACGCAGTATGCCAACACTAAATTAGTAAAAAATAACACAGATGTGCAAGCGAGAAGTTGGAAGCGCAAAGATAGAGCAATTAGTACATGACAAAGCCCGATGGCAACTGCCTACCTGACTCTTCTTTAGGTGTTTCAGAGGGAACAGACATCAGCCGTCCTTCAATTATAGGCAGGTACACCTAGATGGATTGGGTATCAAATGGACTTGTTGATGGAGATATAATACTGGTCTCTGTGATCTTGTCAAGGGATTGCAACTTGCAATGCAAGTGCTCAGGCATTTTTCCTAGTTTATTACCCACCAAATCACGAAGCAGGGAGGACACTGTGAGGTTCCATCTTCTCGCCCACAAGTCAGATAAACTTGTTGCCTGTTCCAGGTGATTACGTGAGGGAATGATGCTCAAGAGCAACAACTCAATACAGATCTTTCAGCCTCAAGCCAAGCGAACATTACGGGTGAAGAAGATACACTGAAAGTAGAAGCAAAAAAACAGTGCAAGAGTGACAACGTACAAACGGAGGCCAGTTGAAATGAGCTTCCGGCTCCAGGCCGAAGAAAACAATGGCTGTGGCATCCACTATGTCACCAGCTCCGTCCACCTCCAACCATAAACTGTAACATCCATTCATTGAAAAGGGTAGCAAAACCTGGATGAGAGATGTTTCAACATTTAAATAGCACAAACTGAGCGTGCACGTCACGGTCTTGGATTAGGTAGGCTTCAGCACTACCACCAGATGCGGCGTAGGGCCTGTTTCAACTATTTAGCAATAACTTTGTCCTACGTAGCAATAATGGAGACTATGCTGAATCGAGGTCGAACGCATAGAATACAAGGTCGAACGCGAACCTGAGGCCAAAAGCGTAATAAATGGCCAGCCAAAGGAGAAGCTTCAAACCCAAAGAGTGGTGCTGCTGAGAGGCAAAAGCAATGGCGGGCTCTAGGCAGGAAGAAAGCATCAGGTTGAACATAGCGATCTTGGCCACGAAAGAGATGGCTTTCACCATGCCACGCCAGAGATTTGTTCTGTATGTATGCCCTTTTGTGGGGGCTTTCTGCAGGTTCATTGGTATGACTGGCAGCAGCAGCGCGCCTGCGCGTGGTGTGAAAAGGCTTAAAATGCTGTGGTAATATGGGGTGCAGGTGAGGAGGAGTACCATGAAGGATTCCCTTATCTCTACACTCCAAAACAGGCAAAAGAGTGAATGCAAGACCTGCAAACCGCCATAATCCACTTCCACGTTCAAGTTCACGTTGAAGCACTCCTCTCCGTGCAGACAAAGCACCAATCTCTGTCGACGGGCGAGGGGCGGCAATTTTTGTGAGCTTCTGTTGCACAATGAACTGTGGTGTACCGGGTGAATGCCAACACTCACTGAATGCCCAGGTTGAGGCAAAACACGCTGTACTTTGCACCTGCAAATTGCAGAGGCAGCCATTTGTTTTAACGCCTCATCATCATCTGTCTCCCGCCGCTGCATCTTCGTACCAATAGTGTGTTGCAGTTGCTGGGTAGGAGGAAGGGTGCTGAGCACAGCAGATAGATGGCCAGGGACATGAGCAATAAAGGCCGGTGCGAGAAGTTGAAGACAAACCAGGGCAAGAGCAGGAGCGTGGCCAGTAACCTGTCATATTCGCTATACATTTTTTTACAAAAAATTTATTTTTCAACGGCAATTTTCTACTTAGCAATCGATCGCCTGGACGTCCAGGTACAGCTGCTTGCGAGCTTCAGGTGTACAGAATTTCAGAGGAGGGACACTGAGGCCCAAAATGCTTTTTGGATTTTCTCCTAGGATTTGAGCTGCCTGAATTTGAGCTCAGTATCAATGTCAGCTCTTATCATAGGTAGCAATCGAATGAGCTTGGAAACAAGCAACTGGGGCACCCTGCGTGTCGTAGTGTCGGCTGATCAGCTGCGGCATGAAGCAACCCTACTGTTTGCTGCCAAATCTTCATAACAGATCACCCACTGCAGTAACTGGAACAGGATCCCCTGCCAGTTCAAAAATGCAATTGAAAAATGGCGCCCGACGCGGTGTAACTTTCGCCCAGTGCCGCTTTCTGGCAGAATTCTCAAACTTCATTGTTCTGTTCAACATTACATAACAAAGTGTGTCAAACCAAGGGGTCACTGCATTCAACCGAGGAAATCCAGTTCACCAAAGAAATAAACTATGGTTATTGCCCCAATTGTTTCAAACGTAAGGTCAATAACCGTATTTCTGTGCTTTAGCCGTCGACATTGCCGGCTTTTTCTCTGAAACAAATCGCATCCGCTTGTGATTTTCCTCCGCTTGCTCACGATCGCCAGTTTTGGGCTTGTCCTGCTTTCCAAAGTTAGGGGCAAACTCGTTGCGTTTGATGGCAGCAGCTTTAGTGTCCGCCTTGACGTCACGGTCCTGGGGTCTGCACGAGGCTAGGAAAGGTAGAGGGCTGTCAGTTCTCACTTATTTGTTAAACAGGGTTAAGCGGTATATAGAGTTGCAATGAATCAGGAGATTGTATTGGGAGAAGAGGGAGCTTTAGATGCGAGTGCCATGCGCAATCGGAATTATTACATGAGTACCATTTTTGCTGCAAGTTGCACAAGTTCAAGCCTGAGGGCACTTTAGCGAGCAGATGCTACGAAAAAGTTAGATCTACTAAGCAGCTATCCTTAAACGCAAAAGTTATTCAGTTATATTTGATTGTGCACGTTCATCTGTCTCCTCTCACACAACACGTACCCGCCTAACATCCTGCGCTTCATGGCCTCTGTTTCCTCAATGTTGTGCATGCGCACGGAGGCTGACGTCGACACCTCTGTGAACACCATGTTCATGCCAGGGATAACAACGTCGTTGCCGCCCATGTCAGTCTGCAGTGGGTGAAGGTGTGGGTGTAGTATGTCGAGTGTGTATGTGTGTGTGCATTGCAGTGTTTACACTGTGCTGAGCTGATAGCTTCTTGGAAGTATATATACGTTGAACTGGATTTAAATAAATGACAGTAGCCGCTGCCGCCTCTGCTCGTCCGGCTGCGCTTTGGTCAGGAGAAAGTGACCAGATTCCCAAAAATGAGCGACACAAACTTTCTAGAGCAGCAAACGTGTTTATCATTACAACTCACACACTACTCTCCTGGCAGCCATACTCAACCATGGACAATGAGACCCTCTGCCCCAAAAGCACAACCCACACCTGCAGCTCTGTTGGCACTTGATATAACTCTGCCTCCATGCGCTTCCTCCGGGCTTCAGCACCCTCTACTACAGGAGCAGGCCCGTCTCCGTTCGCGCGTCCTAGCCGCTTTGCTAGCTCAGCCTCGATGAAGTTTTTCCTGCATATTTGAGCACCAAGTCAGCAAACGTGCGGAGCTGCAAAATAAAGAGCTGCATTGCTAATATTAAGGCACATTTGGATACTTAGACCTGTCTAGGGGGAGAGCTGCACTTGGTGCCTGTTTAGCTTTAAAAGATGCCTGCTTTTTATGCCATTGCAGCTGCATGTATTAGTGTGCTCTTGCGTGTGTACGCATGTGTTATTAGTGCATGCGTGTGTGTAAGAGTGTGCGTGCACGTGCGAGCGAGCGAGCGAGCGAGCGTGCGTGCGTGTGTGTGTGTGGTGTGTGTGTGTGTGTGTGTATGTGTGTGTGTGTGTGTGTGTGTGTGTGTGTGTGTGTGGACGCATGTATGCATGTATGAGTGTGAATCATTCTCACATGTTTGGATCTTCGTCTGTTGTTTCTCTCATTTCTGCTTTAGAAAAGGTGCCCAGAAGCTCGTTGCGATCCTCTTCCACGTGCGGTTGCAAATCTTGGGGCTCATGCAACACGTCGCGTCCCCCCTCCATAAGTGTCTGTGCATTGGTGCCACCGGCTTTTCTTCTGAGCTTGTGCAGCAGCCTAATTTCCTCCATCTTGTTCCTGTTCCAAAGCCGAAGTCAAAGAACGGTCAATTGAGTGTGGAAAACCCTGGCACGCTGTGCGCCTGAATGAAATCTCAGCACACCTGTGAACCTCCTCCTCTTGTGTTGTGGCAGCAGAGGTGCTGGGCTGATTTTCATCTTCAGCTTCAGGGCTAGTGGCACGTTTGGTCCTGAGGCCCGCCCTTTGCCTTTTCTGTGCCGGTAACGGGTTTTGCATGCTGCTACTCATATATATTTAATTTCAGTACTAATTGTTTTGCTTTCATTTTTCAACTAATCAGCGGCATTTTTTTACATTGCCTCAGGGCAAAAGAAAAAGACAAAAAGAGAGGTGGTGAGCTCGGGAGGAAATTTGTAGATTGAGGAGGCAAGGCAGCCTTACTTGCACCATAAATGGTGACTTGCAGGTATAATGTCCCAGTTGTGTCCCCGGGAAAAACAAAAAAGTGAAAAAAAAACCAAAACAGCCAAACGGATTTTATGATATAAATATAGAAGGGAAGGGGCAATGCAAGCACAGCCTCCCCGTCACCATCCCTATGACAAGCACTTGAGAGAACAGGTTGTGCACCTCTACTTTGTGAGTGGCGTGAGTGCGCTAGATGGTTCAGCGGACGTCCTTGCAGAAATCCTGTCCAGCGGATCATCCAGGACTACAGGGTGCATCGTGCAGTCCGCGTGCCCCAGGGTTGGAAGGGCTTTCTCCGCTCCCACAGAAAGCATGATGCGGTGGCTGCCCAGCTGCTGGTGTCTATTGTGCACATGCTTGCCTTGCACATCCCTTGCCATGCTTGCACGCACATCCATGGCAGGGGCGACCAGGACGCACACCTTCCGTGCTCTCCTCCTGTGTGTTGGCAGCAGCTCCTCTGCGCCTACGAGGAGGGGGGGCGTCTGCGTCTGACGGCCCCAGCTGTCTCTCTTGCTCCGTCAGCTCGGGGTTGAGCCCTGCGCCCCTTGCAAGCATTGCCGATTATAACAATCACATTTGCATTTGTTTTGTTTTGTTTTTTTCACTTTTTTGTTTTTCCCGGTTGTTTTTCTTTCTGAGCTTATGGATTTATTTGTGGCTGGCCGAGACCAGTCAGCAGCCGATCAGCCAAACTACCTGGCTGAAGGTCACCCCCCATTGTAACCATTGTTTTTCCCGGGGACACAACTGGGACATTATACCTGCAAGTCGCCATAAGCTTCAAATTGGGTACTTTTTGCAGCAACATATTAACTTGTTTCTACAATGTCAAGGGCAGCCAAAAGCTGACAACCGGACTGAGGATCCTCCCCTATTATTGTAACCAGCATTGGAATATGCCAACACCGTCCGTTTGATAAACAGACAAGTAAGCAACTTGGAAGGAAATCATACTTCAGCCACACCCCTCTCCAGTCCCAGCAATGATGAGTTAATGAGGGTTCTAAGAGCATTGCGCAACACATTTACAACAGTTATTACAATGTATATTGTTAAATGTGCTCAATGACTAGCGTTTGCTATATGCCGTGTGCGTCGGCAATAGCGGAAGCGCATCTAACCCTGCCTCAGCCGCCGCTCGCCACTGGCACCACACTCCAAAAAGGCTGCAGAAAACATAGTATCAGAATAGGAAAAAGGTGATTGCTGTCGATCATTGGCATTCAACTCTGTTGCACAATTTCAGCACTTGCAGCAGAGGGGGGCCTAAATCTGGTGTTAAAGCTCAATCATACAACAGCATAAGATACGTGCCAGTCAAACTGCCCCACCTGGTAAGAGCAGCAGCCAGGAAGAGACCATTGAACCACGCATGGAAAAATTGGAACTCTAGTTGGCCACCGAGGGCAGAGTCCATGTTAGGCCTGTATAAAAAAATTACCATCAAGGTGCTTGAAGAACAGGTCCTTGATCGTGACGGAAACGACAACATTTTTTAGATGCCTGATACCAAAGTATCTTGAGAGTCTCCCACTTCAAAAATTAGCAGCTGTTGGCATATTGCAAAACATAAGGACGTGCCCCGCATCAATACTCTGTATTGCAATAAGCACGTCCATGGTTTGGCCTACCTGTACTTCAATGGAACGTTCTTGCGGATAAGCAGCACAGAGGAGATTGTGTAGAAGCCCGTCACCTGTACGATACATGCCGATTGTGAAAAGCAGCACGATCGTGGGAGGTAGAGAAGTTAAATTTATGGAGTCATAAAGTGAAGGGTTTATAGAAGAGTCCCACTAGTGCTGTAAAAGTAGGCTTCACCATGTCTCAAGCAGGAAGCTGCTCTCGTACCTGTGCTAGGAGCAAAACTAAGCTGGCTGCAAGTAAACTGGACCTTGGTGCATTGGTGCTTTGAGAGCTGCTGCTAGAGCCTCGTCTTAACAGCAGGGCCCCAAACACCTGCAGCAATCAGAGAGACAGCATATCAGACCAGGGTTAATATCATAAGGATGGACGTGAAAAGGCTGCACTGGTCCCACCATTGCACCGCCATTAACATAAGACGGACCATTGCACTGCCATTAACATAAAACGGATGTCACACAATATATCACCAGCAAATATTGTGGGGGAAGCAGGGGGTAGAGATAGTTTATTGAAGCCTGCCTGCCATGCGCAACTCTGGACAAAGACGTGGCCAAATGTATGTGCTCTGCAACACGATAGCACAGATTGGTGACCTTTTACTTAGGGTTGCCTAATTAGAAACAAAAGGAACTTCCAACCTCACAGCAACCAACCTTGCGCAGTGACCGCAAAAACCCTCGCAAAGACATTGCGCTGATGGTGGCAATGAAGACCAGGGTGGCATACTGCAGCACGTGAAAAAGGGAACTATATTGTGTGTGCTGTGTACAGTGTCTATTAGCGTGATGTATAGTAGGTAGGCTCCAGCTTTTAAAGTAGATCAATAAAAAATTTGGTGCTTCTTACATAGGTAAATTATAAAGCAGAGCAGGCTCCAGATCGTTGGATGGGCAATGCAAAATAGGCAACGTTTAGCCAAAAAAATCTTAGCCCCCTGGCTTTGTAACAGCCTCACTGACAGGCTCTGGTGACACACACACACACACACACACACACACACACACACACACACACACACACACACAAACACACACACAGATCGCACCGTGACACCTGCTTACCCTTTTATCTGGTTCAAAGTTTTAAATGAGCATAGTCACATTACACTAGTCACTCACAAACCTGGGATAGTTGTGCCACATCTACTGACACCTGCCCCTGACTGAAGTAGTGTAGAGCAAGACCTAGAGCTGCCCCCACTGGATCAGACGATAAATTTTCTCCCCAAACTAAAGCGCGAGCGGCCCCCCACATCCTGAGCAGGAGTGCAAAAAGGTTTGTGAAGGAATGAACTACAAGCTGGTACCAAATACCAGGAAGAGGCGCACGTGTTTTTTGGAGTGGTGGGGTTAACATACACTGTGCATTGGAGTCTGATTAAAGCGAGTGCGGCTTTAGGTGTTTACTGTTTAAGGAAGCACTGGCATAAGCTCACGAGGAGCATTCTTGCAAAAAACTCACTTGAAAACACAGTAGCAACTGAGGCAGTATCCAGCAAAGTTCTTAGCATGCCCTAACAACGTCCGACTTTCAATGGCCCTGACTCGTTCTGATCTCAACTCCTGCAGCTCCACAAGCAAAAGCCTGCAAGTTTGTGAAATGAACATCAAGCATTTGTTTAAAACCCACTGCACAAGGAAACATTCAGACAATGAGCAGCAAGCTGGTATGTTTGCACAGCCTTGTCAACCTCTCTCCTGCACTCCAAGCAAAACGTATCTGCCTCTGTGCTGAACACTTCAGCACGCACGAACACTCACTTGCACAGCCCTGACAGTCCCTCCACTTCCGTCTCCAAAGCCCTAATGATCTCTTGAGGGGTGGTTGGGGTGCCCCCTCCACCCAAACTCAAGATGCCCCTGACCATCCCGTTCAAAATGTTGTTCCCCCGTCCGCCGCCTGCAAGTGCCCAGTATGCACAATTATGCACAATGCACGACATCAATAAGAAGTATGCATGAGTTGTATGACAGCAACAAGGGAAATCAAGAGAAGGCGTGCCTGAGCCTGCATTGAGGCAACCAGCACGCATCAAGGAAGGCCTTCAGACCAGCCCCTGAAGATCATTTTGCATGCTTGTAGAGATCAGTACAGGGTCATACCGGTATGTGCGATTTCGTTATACCGCCTGCAAAATTTAGAAATGCCAATTCGGCCGAAACGGGTCAAATATCAGCCCTTTCAAGGCTCCCTCGTTGTCACACTCAGTGCACTAAAGAATTGATTTATAGTTTAAATTGGACATTAAAGTTAGGCCAGTTGGCTGCATGATTTTGAGGTGACTTGCAAAGTCTGGGACCAGCATGCTGCTCGTGTCTCAGCTGTTTATCCTCAGTAGCATCTCAGCAAAGCAACTCGCTTGAGCAGTAATGCAACTGAGATACCTTTGACAAGGCCAATGTCGACAAGTGAGGGAGCGTCGCTAGCGACGTTGAAAAATTGGCAAAGCCCATCACGCGTGCAACGTGTGCATGCACATGCATGTGTGCCAGTGTTTCAATTAAGCGCGACACGTCTCTACTGTGTCGTATTTTGGCCATTTTGGGTAAGATACAGCGACGCCTGGTAGGGTGCCCTGCCGGGCGTTGCTGAGCACCAGTGTAGCCAAATGTTGCCCAGTGGCGACACCAACAATTCCTGTCAACCACCCAGTGTAGCCAACATTTTAGATATTTTAATTTGCAAATGAGTTAACGTGCCCTCTGAGGGCCGAGGGGGCCACCAACAACATCAACTGCTCCCACCCACACCAGCAGCTTGACAGCACAAGCAGCACCTGCTGCAGCTACTCCCCCTACACCTCAGGGGCAGCACCCCCTCCTGAGCACAAGCTACAGCATGTACTGCAGCACCTCCAGCACCCGCAGCAACAGCACAGGCAGTACCAGAAGCAGCACAAGAGGCAGCACAGAGGGATAAGCGCAAGCGGCGTGGACGCACAATTGACACCCTGAGCAGCAGAGTCCCTGGACCACCTGCACTACTTTGAAAATGCGGGGGAGGGCAGGGTGAAGTGCTTGTAATGAACGTGGCAAGCCCAAAAGCAGGGAAGCAGGGAGGAAGTGCTCATCATGCTGGACAAGAAGGAGAAGATTGACTCGCACCTAGGCCTGAAGGTGCGCAAGAGCAGCAAGCAGAAAAAGCGTGAGGAGCAGCTGTGCAGTTCGGAAAAGCAGCAGGCCCGGCATGAGCAGCAGCATCAGCAAATCGTGGATGCATGGAAGGAGGAGCAAGCATTACAGAAAAAGAGAGAACCCAGCGTCACAATGTTGCACGCAGCTGGTGCAGCAGCCGTGCGCCTGAAGTTTGTGCAATTTGCAGTGGTGCTGCATCCCCTTCAGCACCAGCGGCCTATGGTAGCTTACGAACAGCAGCAGGAGCTCCAGCAGCTCTGCTACGACTGGACCAGCTTACATGTAAAATGCCCCGAGAGCAATGGACAGATGACGGCAGCCCAGGACATCCCCTTTTTGCGAGCAGTACAAAAGTGGTTTGAAGCATAGAAGCGGCGCACAGCAGCACATGCCCAGCAACGGCAGCGGGAGCCGGGATCAATGGAAATTAGTGATGAGAGTGAGGACGCGTAGAGACTTGGGGGGGAGGGAGACAAAGGGCAAAAGCGTGGATTCAACGAACATAAAATTTACAGTATCCAGTGATTTGTGCCGCGGAGGACGCACAAATCCCCTGTCGCAATTTAATTTAAAATCTGCTTCAATACATCATTTCATCCACACCACTTATGCCAAAATTTTGGCAGCTTTTTGGGGGGTAATATCAAGTGGCTACACGCTTTTTCTGCAAATTGCTGATTCTGCCAATTGGCTACACATTCAAAACACTTAATAGAAACACTGATGTGTGTGTGGATTTGTGTTCCTGTGTGTTTGAGCGTTTGTATGTGTGCGCGCGTGTGTGTCTGTGTGTTTGTGCGTGTGCATTTGTACATGCGTGTGCGCGCCTGTGAGTATTCGCGCGCATTTGTGTTTGTATGTGTGTGCGTGTGTGCGTTATGTGTGCGTGTGTGTCCCTGTGTGTGTGCCTTGCTGCCCCACAGATGCTGCAGTGGTGTGCATGACGCTGTGCTTGAGCAGCCTTTGCTGAAGCAGGCGTGAGGATGTGCTGCTGCTGCTCTTCCCTGTCTGTTGAGAGGGCAGGTGCGAGCATGGTGCCCGGGCTGGCCACGATGTCTGAACTCTGCTTCAACACACAGTGCGCGGCAAGCACCTGCACCGTGCGCTGCATGCCCCGCGAACAGTCCAAGCCAACACGGACTGCGTTCCTGAAGGGTCCTGTCCAAGCAAACTTCCGCGCGTCATGAACATCAGACCAAACTTAAATTATATAGCCCACAGGAGGGTGGAATTAACGTAGCTTTTGTACGTCAGGTGTCAACCCCATTTTTTATTTTATAATCGGAATCCTGAGATTAAGGGCTATCGATTGATATATAAATGAATCCAATCGGAGAAGGTCGTTTGGGGGGGGGGAGGCAGGGGGGTTTCGACTATTTGGGACCCCCCCTCCAGAATTTTACTGAGGCACTTTCTCGAAATTTTTATTAAATATTTGGAATCCTCGGTTCAAGAACTGTCGATTGGCACCCTCTTCGAAGTGTCAGGTGGAACGGTTGAGGAATTGTGACGACTTGAACTTACATTCCGTTTGAAATGTCATTATGGACGACCTGAAATGCCCAGTGGTGGGATGTAAAAGGGAGTTCAGCAATAGGTTTAACAGGGATGAGCATGCTGAGAAGTGCAGAAGGAAATGGCAGGCAGGCAAGAGAGCCAAACATGGCCAGCAAAGCATGTTTGGCTTCTTCAGCAAGGCCCCAGCACAGCCAGCAGCACAGAATGCGTGTGCAGCTAATCCAGCAGCAGCAGCAGCAGCAGCAGCACCAGAGGCAGCAGCACCAGAGGCAATGGATGTGGATGGTGTGCACGCAGATGCATCACTGCCTGCAAGCCCTAGCTTGCATGCCTGCATGGGCTTCAAGCCAGAGTGGAGGCAGCCATTCTGCGCACACTACCCCTTTGTGCTGCACAATGGAGCCCAGCCACTACCCTGGAGTGTCACTTTGCCGGAGGGGCGCTTCATGACTGGCTGGTGACTGCCTAGGCAGTGCAACAATGTGCCATTGTTGTGTCCAGAGTGCATCGATGGGCGAAAGCAAGTGGTGTGGAAGTATGGCATGGCAGCACACTATGCAGCTAAGCACTTGCATCAGAGTGTGGAGGATGGGCAGCCATTTGAGATGGGTCCCAAGGAAGTAAAGCACATGCAGAAAGTGGCCGTGTGCATGCTCCGTAGTAGCCCTCTGAAAGGGACTTAATAGACTTGGACTAAATCCAAACAGCACCATCAAGCATCTTGGTTTCACCTTTTTGCTCGTAGCATTTCACGGGCTTTGAATTTCACCAACCTTAGTATGCAGATGAATGCAGAATTTAAAGAGGAGCAGATTGGTACCCCTTTTGTTTGGGTGGGGGCACTGGAGGGGGTGGGTAGGGGGGGGGGGGCAAAAGGGGGTCCATTCCAAAAAATACACGTGACGTACAATACTTTTTTTTTTCCACCCTCCTGTAGCCCATCAAAAATAGTTTTACTTGATTCTGTTTACATGGTCAACCGTGAATTTTGCAGCCGGAACACAACTGAGGACCCCTGACACAGCATACGCAGCCAGGGAAGTGTGCTGATGGATACTGCACCAGCAGGAAGTGGTCCGGGGGCCTGGCTGAGGAATCCTGGGCAGCTTCCTGGAGCTTCCAAACATAAAATCTGTCTCTTTAAACTTTACACACTGCACCCCAGGGTCCCAAAAATTATCTGGCACGGTAGAAAGTTTGGTTAGGGGCCTTTGTCGAGTCTCAGCCCGTGGGGTGGCCTGGGTGAGCCTGGGGAGGCCTGTGTGAAGTGTGGTGGGAAGTAGTCAACGCCAGGGGCTCACGCCCCCACGAGGGGAACTTCGCCAATATAAAAGGGATCACAGCCATTTTTAGGAGGGTTGGGACCCTTGCCGGGGAATAAATGACTGGCATATCTGAATTCCAGATCTCAGGACTGAAGAGATTTATTTGCACTTTGGCTACCTGCCTTATATGGTAAGATCTAGACACCAATATACAATATCCCCATATACCGATATACCGGTGTGCGTTGCTCCCTACATACTTGCTTGCCGCATCCTCTTTGATGCTGTGGCAACAGCACACATGAATTTGAAATGCAACATACAGGGAACAAGCTCAAAAATGGAAGGTTTTGTTCATTGATGCCATAAGTCTCTTAGATCTGGGCAATTCCGCCTCTTCTCACCCACCATTGCCAGCCGCTCCCAGGCGCAGCATTTCAGCTTTTGTAGATTCAATGCGCTCCTGCTTCTCTGCACACAGCACCTGAACCTGCCTGCGCCGTATTAATACGACCGATGAAGGGGAGAAATAAAAATTCAGAGCTTGGTCAAAGGCTAAGATGTATACGGGAGCGAGCATCAGCTGCTCATGCTTTTCAGAAGCATAGAATTACGCTTATTCGTTGTATGCATGCAGATGTATACGGGAGCGAGCATCAGCTGCTCATGCTCTCTCAGAAGCATAGAATTACGCTCATCAGGCATTTATTTTTTCAACCTCTCACGTTCTCTCTAAGCGGCTCGTGTCATGGCAAATGTTAGGCAAAAGCATTCAAGGCAGCGCTCATACATAAGCACACGCGTGCAAAAACAGACACCACAGAATGCACAAACAAAAACAAACACACATAACACATGACCACCTGTACTGTTCCTCCATGGCCGTGACCTCATAGGGCTCCACAGGCCTTACAAACAGAGACAGGTACGAGTACGGCAGGCTGACAGCTGCGTAGCCAGAAAGCACCGCAATCATCCAGGTGCCCATCACCCCCACCCGGCTGATTGCCTGCATCAAACCATTTACGAGTAGCAGGTGAAAGTACCACGATTAAAATCCCTGAATTGCAAACTCGATGGTTGAAGCATCATCTTCGCCTACCTGCTCAACAGTTAGCACCCCACTCGTAGGGGCCGGCACACCCGGCAAATAGGAGCCGGTGTACCAGAAGCAGTACATACACAGGCACCAGACCACTGTGGACCCCATGATCAAGTGGCGTGAGGGGAAACGGCAGACTGCATGGTAAAATGATAACATTCGTTTCAGTGCTGTAAAAGACATGTTGTGCAGTGTGAGTGCTCTCCCCCCCTGCTCAATTGTGTAACAGACTCTGCCAGCGGACACTGCACTGGAACTAAGTTGCTGTTTGAACGCGAAAATAAGTTAAAAGGTTTGTCGCACAAGGCATCCTGGTAGCCATGGCACTCACTCATGAGGAGCCGGTACACTTGATAGTAGGGGACGATGCCAAGCAGAAGGAGCAGCAGACCCCACACCGTGGCATACCAAGCTAGGAGTCCCATCCTGTTGCGGGGATTTAATGATGCAGGTAAAAGGTGCGTGAAAGGAGGTGCACACCCTTTCATGATTTGCACCAAGTGTGCCAGCAAGCAGACACAGTCGCATGCACACTACACCACCACATACCTGTTATTCAGGACCCCCATCATTTCCAGGAGAATCAGCATGAGTAGGTTGCATGAAAAGGCAAATACGGAAGACCACATCCCCTGAAATAAAAGGGGGGAAGTGGAGCGGTCAACGTTTTTTCTTGCAGACCCCCCTTTGGACCCAGTCTACGTGCAGTCTTGTGCACGCGTACTTGAATGGCAGGGTCAGTAGATTCCTCCATGGACTTGTGGCTCCACCTGCCATTCATTTGAATTTGTGAAAGCGTACGTGAGTGTTGAGCAGGCGTGGTGTTGAACGCAGGTCCTCGCATACATTGTGATCGAGGAAAACTACATGTCACTGCTGTAGTGCCGTACTCACAAGGTCGCGAGAAACCACCAGCCCAGCCAGAAGAACGCACAAAAAGAAGCTAGAACCAACAGCAATGTAAGAAACTCCATCCTCCTTGCTCCTGCCTTCTGTCTATTGCAGCTGCCCACTGGGGCTCCCCAGGGCCTTTACATGCAAGCCAAACTAGAAAACCCTGAAACCCTCAGTGTTGGGGATGTATTTTGACTCAAATAAATTCATGATAATCATTCATTCCTTCATTCTATTCAATTGATCATTCAATCTGCCTAATAGGACGTCAAATGCTGCTCAAAAATGCATCTTGCCCTGGCCGAGCGGCGCTGAAGAATGCAAAACCACTCAGCCAGCTCGGGTTGTATCGGGGCGTGTCATCCATCCGGTTCGGGACTCAGGACGGTTTGAGGCATCAGATTGGCACTCCGCTCCCCCTCCAGGTCAACTCTACTGTCCACACCAACAGCAAAGGCAACAAGAGGGTGTTCAAGCCATTGCGGGCGCAGGAAGTCACGCAGGCCCCGCAGGTCCCTCAAGGGAGCGCAAATTCTCCTTCAGGTTTGTGTTTCACTTCCAGAGCACACACTGCAACGGGGAGTGCTTAGTGTTACATACACTGGGAGGAAATTTACAAGGGGAGGGGGTAGCTGAAGGAATTTTCCTATTGAGATCTCCTGTCACTCACAGCGCTGACCTGGTTCGCTACTAAACTTCATAGTGAACATTGTTCACGGATTAGTAGTTGTTCAATGAAGCACACACAAACCGTCCTGCTGAACAGGACACAGCTTCGCCCAACAAGCTGCAGATTATGGACATCTTTAAAGCATTACGCACGTGTCCGCTGCGCGCTCGAGTTCAGTGAGCTCAAGCTGAGACTCCTTGAGATTTCTCCCAATTTTGCATCTGCTTTCTATTGCCAGTTAGCAACACGTCCATGTTTCCGTGCCCCCTCTGCTCTTTTTTTCTTTTGCAGGTTGCCTTAAGCATTTCAGTGATACCGTTGTGTGACTCTGATCACAACATGGTCAAGACTGCAGCTTGCACAGACACTTCTTATTTTTCTTCTTACTCTTCCCTCCCTTTGTTGTGCCTGCCTGCTTGAACCCCTTAATTTTACCCTTTTTGTGTATTGCAGACACGACTCTGGAACTCTGGCAATCAGCTGACGCTGTGTGCTTTGATGGTGAGTGCTGACTTTGAGGTCCTAGATTTTCAAGGGGGAAGGGGAGGAACGGTTTTAGAGTCGAGCAAAAATATGAACCAACAATTCCAGTCCACTTTATCCACACTGCTGACCTACAAAGCGTCAGAATAAAACAAAAAGGGCTTTGACTTACACAGGGATCATGCTCTTCCTTAGATAACCAAAAGCTGATGGGGGGGGATGTCATACCAAAATAATTTAGCAGTTTGAGCCTGCAAAAAAGTTTCCAATCCATTGCCGCTCCTACGACTGCTAAACACAAACCCTTTTGCTGGCGGCAGTTGACTGTACGATCACCAGAGAAGATTCTCTAGACCTTCTTGCGGATTTCATGGGCATCAAGGATGAAGTGGAGAGATTGTCGAAGCAGGTACGCGCTGCGCTTACTCCCACGATGTAAAAGCACACTCATGCAAGAATGCCTCAACATGCATGTGCATTTCAGCCCTCTTTTGCCTAATGCCTGCACTGGAAATGCAATATATGGGAAGCACAATTTTGCTTGCTTTCCCGCTCACTTGAAGGCTGCGGACGGCACCATGAACCTGACAGCAGCGATGGAAGAAAGGTGTGCGTATAAGTAGAGACGGCACTGTGTACATGCAGAAAATGTCTGGTGCCTGTATAGTGATTATATTGTAACCACATGCTGTTGCACATAACACATAACTAATGTTTAAATTGGTCACGTCCGTTAATTGATTCTTTTATCGTTTATCGTTTACACATGTTTAGTGCTCTGGTCCGATTTTTGCACTGGGATTGAACATTAAGATAATTGTTTGGAGCCCCAACAAATTCTCACAAGGCCTGTACAGTTGACATTTTGTGACACGGACCCAAACGTGTCAAAATTTACCCTCTTATTTTTTATTCCAGGCTGGCGCGACTGAACTGCACGCCTGAGGATATCAAGTGTTTCATGGTTGCTCATCCGCCAAAGGAACGCCTGGTCCCTGTAAGTACAGACAGCGCGGCTGTGAAGGTCTGTGGATGTGTGTCTGTCAAGGGTGAGGAGGAGCATTTGTTCAACGGATAAAAGAGGCAGAGGCAGCAATTTGGGTAGCCTCTGATGTCAACGTTGCTTGTGCACAGTGAATTGAAGGTTGTCCCCGCGAGTGGAATCAACTTTGAACTACAGCTTGACTTAGCTTGCGCACCTCTGACGTCCAGCAAGAAGTAGGGTTGCCACACTTCCTTCCTAATGCCTCTGAACTTGTGCAATGACCCTTCCACACCTGTGTCATGCCCACACACAGGGTGTGGCGGACTTGATCAGTGCTTTGAAGACCCGCGGTGTGGAGGTCTTCCTTATTTCTGGTGGTTTCAGGTGGGCAGTCCAAATTGTTGGCTTAAGCCATTTTGCCAATCAAAGGCCGTCACAACGCTTGAAAGTACAGGACCACCAGCACCACCCATGGAGAACAACTCCATTCATCATAAAATTGCGATTCGTCAAGCATGAGTGCGCATGTATATTTCAATTGCACAGAGCACATGAGTGCTTGTTCATAAAGCATGAGTGCGCATGTATATTTCAGTCGCACAGAGCACTTGAGTGCTTGTTTCCTGCTGTTCACATGTATATTTCAATCGCACAAAGCACATGAGTGCTTGTTTCCTGCTTTTCACAGCAGCTCATCTGTTACCTAGTTTGTGAGCTTGTGTCTAGTAGGACGCTGTCTGCCCAAGAGGATAAACCGTTTGTTGCAACAATATTGAGGTGGCGCTGCCCATTGCCAGCTTGTGTGTGTGCAACTCCCCAACGTGTGCTACCCACAACAGAGAGGTGGCGCTGCCCATTGCTGAGCACCTTAGCATCCCCAGCCGCAACGTCTTCTGCAACAGTATGAGCTGGCACCTGGACGAGAAGGGGCAGCCCATCAGGCTGAAAGGCTTTGACATGAACCAGTGAGTGGTATTCAGTCTGACCTTCTTGTTGGTGCTACGTTTGATGCTACATAGTGCGTTATCTATATAGCCGACCACGAGGAATCAGCGGAGAAAGAGCTTGGTTATATACTTATTAAAATGAGTCTGCCCTTATGTTGATGTGATTTCCAAATCTAAAGACGTGTGCGTCATTTTCTAGCTGCTTTTTTAAAGTGCTCGACAAAACGACAAAACGTTGCACTGATACCAATATATGATTCATTATTCTTATTACTCCACCTTATCAATTGCCTTCCAGCCCCGCGACACATAGCCAAGGGAAACCACAGGCTATTGCCAGGATCAGAAGGCAGTACCCTTACAACAACGTTGTGGTGCGTCCGACTTTTTTTTCTGGCCATAAACCTTGCAGCGTGTGAGCTTTTATTCCTCACATTTGCACTATCAATTCATCATTTTCCTGACACATTGTGCCTTAACATATATTTGCCCTTCGCCAGATGATTGGCGATGGTATCTCAGACCTCGAAGCTGTGGAAGCAACCGGGGGAGCAGATATCTTCATTTGCTACGGTAAGATAATTGGCAAGCCAATCAAGGCCAGGTTTCTATACACTGTTTTCATGGTTGCTGCTTGAGCACGGCAAGACAAGCAAGTGGCTTGCAAATTGTGTTGCAGGCCGACTTCCATCCTTGATGCCCTTGAATCCGAAAGCAACAAAGGGGAATTGATCATGGTCGACATGTGCATTGTGGAAGAATTAGCGATTGTGTGTTTTATTTCGCCGACTACTATATTTGTATATACAGGTTTGTAATTGAAGCTGATCGTACGTGCAACGCTGTCTGGGTAGCGCTCCGGACTTCAGCAAATAAGAAACATGTGCTGCTTTTGTCCGCTTAATGAAATGCACGCCTCGCAATGCGGCAGGTGGAAACAGGTCCAGATAGAAACCCTCTGACCCAGTACAACTTCGTCACTTGCTGCGCAATTTGATAGGTTTTATAATCGTGTAAATACCAACAGGGGAATACCGCAATTTTGTGCTATAACACATTTGTTAATTAGTTTATTGCTCAAATTGTGCCCGATTCCAGGTGGAGTCGTGGAGCGTCAAGGTGTTGCGAGCCGTGCCGACTGGTTTGTGCGCTCGTATGATGATCTTATGAAGTCATTGAAGCGGTACAAGGTGCGAAAAGAGACTGGGTGTTTGGTTTACATGCTCACCTGTGCCAGAGGAACATCTCATTTCGATAGCGCTTTTAGAGTGAGGGAGCAACCACGTCTGCTAATCCTTCTCGAGTATTTTAACATGTGACCTGATTGGTTAAAATGTGGGCAATTATTAAACAACTTGCAACAGAAATGAGCATTAAGGATCATGGGCAATGATTGCATACGTGTTATTCATTTTCCAACATACTTCCTTGAGTCACGGTCGTAAAAAATGGGTATGAGCTTAAGCTGTACCCTGAATTTCTTAGTTTAAAGGTAGGCTGATCACATACAGCACGATGATCGTAAACTTTCCCAACAACAGTTGTGTTTCACTCACCCTACTTGTTTGCAGGTGGCCATGGTGGGCTCAGGTGCTTGGGCGTGTGCGGCCGTGCGCATGGTAGCTCAGAGCACAGCAGAGGTGAACCCAGGGTATTGGGGCTATTGTTGAGTGCTAATTATCTGCCACATTTTGGACGCCTGTGTTATAATAACCCTGCAAATGGTAGCTCAGATTGCAGCAGATGTGGTTGCAGGGTTTGACTTTGCCACACGAGTGCCTGCCACGTTTTTGCCGTTTATATGTTCCATACCTGCAATGTTTGGCAAGGATTAGCACAGAGCGCAGCAGAAGCGAAGGAAAATGGGCGAGATGTTGTCCACTCATTTTTCTGTTATGTTTCGCACATTAGCTCGTGCCTATTGCGCTTTGTGCAGCACGCACTAAATGGAGTCTGCTCCACAAAGTGAGCCTATTTTTCTATTCTTGCATGTACAGGCTGCGAAGTCCCCTGCGTCTTGCTTTGTGCCTGAGGTGGCAATGTGGGTGCATGAAGAAAAGCACAGCGGCCGCAACCTGACAGAGGTGTGAATGCGTGCATTGCAAGTGTGCACATCACGTGGTCCTGTGTATCCTGTGGTCCTTTGTGTCCTGTGCACCTATTGGACGCTGATACTAGGAGAACACCGTGCCCTGTTATTGTTTACGTGAAATGAATTGCACTGCCGAGGAATTATTAAAGTCAACACCGTGCAAGGCCAGCAAGTCCTTTTTAACCTGCACCTATGCTCTCTTCTTAACGCAACAGTCATCTTTGGCGCAACTGTCCATCGGAGGAGTAGTATTCACCCATGCACACGTGCTTGCAGTACATCAACGAAAACCACGAGAACCCAGTGTACCTTCCGGGTGTCGGCCTAGGAGGGAATGTGGTGGCCAACAACAACCTTATTGAAACGGTGCGTTCTTGTCCTGTTGTAAGTAGTGAGGAGTGAGGAGTGCAATTTTGCTGTGTACCAGGAAGCCGGTGTGGGGGAAACAACAGAATAAGGAATGAGCTCAGGAAGACGGCTCCCCTATTGGACGCTAGCAAATGATGGCACAAAACCGAGTGAAGAGGACTTATGAAAGGGCCACGTAAGTTACGTGACGTAACACAACAGTCTGTCACCAGCATGGGTGTTTTTTGTGTACATGCCTGAAAGCAAGGGGTGCTTTTTTTTTTAAGCAGCTTGCGGCAAGGACAAGCATGTTTGCCAATGAAACGGAAATGCAGCGTGGGTAAAGGAGGAGGCCAGTAACGCACAATGTGTCGTTGTTCTGTTATGAGGTTGACACAAGTATTGCAGAGGCAGTCTGAGGTAACTGCCTGAGGGGTCATGTTATGCTGCATTTCTGGCAGGGAAATCAAACGTTTGGGAAGGCTCAAGCCTTCAAAAACAATGATTTATGTCAGACCATCCTGGACATACAACATGTTTGAATGAAGCATAAATATGGCCTTTGGGCACCTCTTTTTGGCTGGTATCTTGTTAATAGAGCAAAAGAAAGCACTACGCAGTAGAATTACTAGCTGAGATTAAAATATTTCCTTTCCTTGCATTGACAATTTCCAATTGTCACTCTTTGTATAGGTCCGTGGAGCAGACGCCATCATCTTCTGCGCTCCGCATCAGTTCATGCACGGGTAAGTCCCCATTGTGGTGAAGACCAGTGCGTGTATTGTTTGTTTTTGTATGTGTATGTGTAGGGTTGGCCAGAGCCGTATATATATACGGTGTACATACGGTACTTTTGGCAGGAAATTATTAAATATACCGTCATTTATGGTGTATATAAATGGTTCTGGCCAACCCTATGTATATGGTATACGTCAGACATTTCAGGCCTCGGTTGAAGTGCGGTTGAAACGGTTGATTTCAACCGCGGTTGAAATGCGGTTGAAATTTTGCCGATCAACCGCAGGGATGTGTTGAAATTTTTTCAACCGTGCGGTTGAATTCAACCGCTTCAACCGCACTTCAACCGCTCCCTTCTTTTTAAAATAATATACTTGAAAGTGCCTTTGGACCTTGGAACTCAGGAGATCAGGATTGCACTCTGAGGTCTTCTTTCAAGAGTAACAAAAAGAAAAGAGGAAAAGAGGGAGGAGAATGGTCACAATTGAGCCTGTGTTTGCATATGGCTTGCGTCTTGTGTGTGTGTGTGTGTGCGCGTGCGTGCGTGTGTGTGTGTGTGTGTGCATGCGCAAGTGTGTGTGTGTATATGTGTGTGTGTGTGTCTGTGTGTGTGTGTGTGTGTGTGTGCGTGTGTGTGTGTTTGCGTGTGTGTGTTTACGCGTGTGTGTGTGTGTGTCTGCGTGAGCGTGTGTGTGTGTGTGTGTGCGCAAATGTGTGTGTGTGAGTTTGTGTGTGTGTATGTGTGTGAGTGCACGTGCACGAGTGTGTCTGTGTGTGTGTTTGTGTGTGCGTTAGTATGTGTGTTTGTGTGTGTATTTGTTGTGTTTGTGTGCGTATGTGTGTGTTCTTGCGTTTGTATTTGTGTGCGTGCGTGTATGAGCGTGTTTGTATGCGCGCATGTGTATGTGCGTTGTGTGTGTATGTGTGTGTGCGTGCATGTATGTGTGTTTATGTGCGTGCGCAAGTGTGTGTGTGTGTGTGCGCGCGTGTGCATGTGTGCGCGGGTGTGTGTGTGTGTGTGTGTGCGTGTGTGTGTGTGCACGTGTGTGTGTGTGTGCGTGTGTGTGCGTGTGTGTATGTGTGTGTGTGTGCATGCGCAAGTGTGTGTGTATATGTGTGTGTGCGTGCGTGTGTGTGTGTGTGTTTGCGTGTGTGTGTTTACGTGTGTGATTGCGTATGTGATTGCGTGTGTGTGTGTGTGTGCTTGCGTGTGTGTGTGTGCACGGGCGTGTGCTGTGTGTGTGTGTGCGTGTGTGTGTGTGTGTGTGTGTGTGTGTGTGAGAGAGAGAGAGTGTTTGCGCGGGTGTGTATGCGTGCAGTTACAGGGCGGTTACTGGCGTTGACCGGAAGTCCTTATCGCGCCCTCCTTGTTTTCTCAGAGATATCGACACCACAATGCAGCAGGTACGAACGTCTAGTGGAGATTGTGGGCTGGAGAGGAGAACACGGCTTTAGCCGATTCGCTACAAGAACTTGATGAAATGTATTTAATTGTACGGATCATATTATATAGCAGTTGATTTATCTGAATGGGGTTGATGCTGCATTCCCCCGATATATCGGCAGAAAAGGTGATAGACAAAGTGCCCACAATCCTCGCAACTCAAAGCTTTAATTTAACCAGCTTTAATATATCATTTTACGGTAATGCGAGGTAGCACTGCATAATATACCTTCAAATTGGCCCAAACCTTTTCTTCGGATTATTGCACCATAATTTATTTGTAACTTATAACCTCCTCACAAGGTATTTTATTCTTGCAAACTCCTTTCCAAAACTTTGCGGTTGAAGTGCGGCTAAAGCGGCCAATTTCAACCGCACGGTTGATTTCAACCGCGTGCGGTTAAAATGCGGTTGAAATTGTGTGAGCCGTGTTTCAATTGTTTTTCCTTTCGCTATTTCTTGGAAATTTTATACCAGGCTTCATTCGTAAGTAATGGGTTCTTCCAACAAAATTTTTAATTATGTTGCAAACTATTTTGTGAAATTGCGGTTGAAGTGCGGTT
>Ga0307968_1000206_pt1 | contig 37930 bp, 44 predicted proteins | sample OrgLakmetagen650_FD_201834 | JGI IMG/M metagenome (GOLD analysis project Ga0307968, IMG submission 201834) | Saline water microbial communities from Organic Lake, Antarctica - #650 | ecosystem: Environmental > Aquatic > Non-marine Saline and Alkaline > Saline | place: Antarctica: Organic Lake...
AGGGCGCTCACAAAGCTACTGCGCTGCTCCTCTGTGGTCACCTGCACAGAAACGAATAGCACGTATGAGACACTTCACGCACAAAACCAGTCCACTGCTGCACTGAGGGCACTCACAAAGCTGCTGCGCTGCTCCTCTGTGGTCACCTGCACAGACACGAATAGCACGAATGATCCACTTCACGCACAAAACCAGTCCTCTGCTGCACTGAGGGCGCTCACAAAGCTACTGCGCTGCTCCTCTGTGGTCACCTGCACAGAAACGAATAGCACGTATGAGACACTTCACGCACAAAACCAGTCCACTGCTGCACTGAGGGCACTCACAAAGCTGCTGCACTGCGCCTCTGTGGTCACCTGCACAGACACGAATAGCACGTATGAGCAACTTCTCGCACAAAACGAGTCCTCTGCCGCACTGACGGCACTCACAAAGCTGCTGCGCTGCTCCTCTGTGGTCACCTGCACAGACACGAATACCACACCTTGGCCAGCCCCTTGTCACTCTTGTACGCACACCAGTACCTGCTCACGCATTTTACGTTTCACACACCTTGGCCAGACCTTCATCGTCCCCATCCAAGGCGGAGCGTGTCTTAATGATGTACGCTTCCAGCTCATTCTTGGCCGCTGCGTTGTCGCGCTTGGCCTGTTCCTTGGAAAGCCTGTGTGTACGTGTGTGTGTGTGTCTTTATGATGTACGCTTCCAGCTCATTCTTGGCCGCTGCGTTGTCGCGCTTGGCCTGTTCCTTGGAAAGCCTGTGTGTACGTGTGTGTGTGTGTGTGTCTTTATGATGTACGCTTCCAGCTCATTCTTGGCCGCTGCGTTGTCGCGCTTGGCCTGTTCCTTGGAAAGCCTGTGTGTACGTGTGTGTGTCTATGTGTGTGTGTGTGTGCGTGTGTGTGCGTGTGTGTGTGTGTGTGTACCAAGTATATGTGCACTGATGCCTTCCGTAAACCACTCTGCTTTGATACCTTTTGTTTTTTACCCTGCGGGGAAACCGACGGCACTAAGGAATACAAATCTCATTTTGCCATGCGGAATAGTGTGGGGTTGGGTGTAAAAAAACCTTTTTGGGGTCACTACCGGGCATGAGCGGCGACAGATCCCCCCGCCTTAATTCCACACAACTCCCCCTGCCACACAGTTTCCCCCTAAACCCAATCTACGCTGGCAGCGGCGCTCCTACTGGCGCCTGAGCGAGTTGATGTACAATCACAGCAAAGGAATGTCGTCCTCATCAGTCAATGGAGGCGTCAGTGAGGATCAAACAACCCCTCCGTAGCCTGATGAGGATGACATTCCCTTTGCAGTGATTGTATATCGACTCGCTCAGGCGCCAGTAGGAACGACGCTGCCAGAGGATGAGTGAGTGAGTGTGTCTGTGTGTGTGTGTGCTTTTTATTAACGTGTACATGTGTCACTGGCGCCTGAGCGAGTCGATGTGCAAGATGTGCAAGATGTGCAAGATGTGCAAGATGTGCAAGATGTGCAAGATGTGCAAGCACAGCAAAGGGAATGTCGTCCTCATCAGGCCATGGAGGCGTCAATGAGGATCAGGTTTTTTGCTCCCAGAGTTTTGCAAGCAGAACATACCGTAGGTTCACAATCACTTCGGGACCATACATTTTAACAATCAATAAATTTTAGAATTTAGTTCGTGAAGGGTCTGGGAATTGTTTATGAGTTCAAATCCAATTCGGGCAGGCTCTGTCGGGAATTTATTTGTGAATTCGAGCCCCCCACTGTTGGCTGCTGCTGCTGATGATGATGATGATGGTGCTGCTGTGCAGGCTAATGGGCAGACTGCCCATTGGCTGCATGGGGAGAACCACAGCTGAGTGCTTGCACGTGTGCTTCCCTCAATCGAGAAGCAACCCTCTCATACCCACTTGCCATCTACACTGACTCTGTGTGGATGCCCCAAAGGAAGGGCCTGAAGGGCCTGTAAGAGGAGGAGGCTTGTTCCTGGAGCAGCATGCATGGACGCCCCACGGGTCTCTTCATCACAGCCTCGCCCCTTGCAGGCCTCTTGCTTCCTCTGCCAGCTCCTGAGCTGCCTCTCCCTCTGCAGCTTCTCATGGCCTCTGAGCAGCCCCTCAGCAGGGGAATGGGGCTCCGATAACAGGGCCAGGGGTTTACACTGGCACAATGGGAAGCCATTTTTAAATGTGCCCTTAAAACCACTAGAAATCATTATTTTTCGCTTTGAATTCAGTTCGGGAAAGCTCCGGAAATTAATAAGCATTTTCGTTTTTTGGCCAAATAATATTATTTAGTTTCCAAAGTTTTCGTGAACCTAGAATGGGTGAATTAAAATAAAGCCACTTGGTGGCCTGGTTGGATATTAATGAAACCTTTAAACGGGACATGCAGCAAGTTTGGCCGGAGCATTTATGGCCCCAATTTTCAACCTCACTTTTTGCTTGCTTTATTTGTAGGGACGAAGAGAAAAGATTTGACTATCCAACGCAAGTTCAGGTCCCAAAATGGTGAATTGGCTGGGGAAATATGGGCAACTTATGGTGTTGGCAGTCTTTGACCGGGGAAGGTGGGGAGGGTATGCGTGTGGACGACCACCATTCCGTATCCATTACTTTCTTTGAAGCTCTGCCGTAATTATATAATTTACACACACACACACACACACACGCAAAAAGCACACAAAGGCACACACACAACACACGCAAACGCATGCTGCTATCTTACCAAGAGGACACAGCAGCACGCGCTTTTGTCAGGGCCTCTCCAGATAAGGAGGGGTGCGCCCAAGAGCTGGTGATGTTGAGGCGCACCTGGTAATAACACATGTGTGTGTCATTGTGTGTGCTTGTGTGTGTGTGTGCGTGTGTGTACGTGCGTGTGTACGTGTGTGTGTTCGTGTACGTGTGTGTGTGTGTGCGTGTGTGTGTGTGAGTGTGTGTGTGTGTGTGTGTGTGTGTGTGTGTGTGTGTGTGCTGTTTATCAACGTGTACATGCGTCACTGCAAAAGCACAAAATTTATACGTGTGTGCGTACATGTGTGTGTGTGTCAACACCACTAATACTCATGCGTGCATGCATTGCTAAATCACACCTGAAGCATGTGCCGTTCTCTGGCCTGATCTTTAGTGCATATCACATGATTCAATTACGTGTCATTGCGCACATCTTTATTAATATTATTCATCATACTTAAATAATATTGCCAACAAACATTATAAGTTATTGCATAAGAAGACCTCTGTGTCTGCGCAACCACCAAACAAGCTGAGTACATGCACATGCTGGCACATTTTGGCCGGTGTATATAAGGTATTTTTGGCAGGGAAATCACCAAATATATGGTCATATATGGTATATAAATACGGTTCTGGCCGACCCTACACATGTGCATGCAAGCATACCATACACGTACATGCAAGCATACCACGCTTTGTTCTCCCACGCACATAGTTTGGGTACCACGGCAATTAATTCCCCTCATACACCATGATCCAAATGTACGCGTGAGCACCACAGTATTTTAACCACACAGTATTTATTATTTTTACCACACACTGCTACGAGTCAGGGATTTGGTCAGCGTAAAGCTGCGCATAGCCCATAGAAAGCACTGCTCATACACATTTTGTGTGCCGCAGCACTCAGCTTCCCGCACCGCATAATTCCCGCACCACATAATGGTAGTTATGTCGGGTTGGCCAGAATCATGGACAAATACAAATACAGTACGACTGTATATGTGGAGACTTTCTGTGTGCACATACAATTACTGCGTTCACACACAGACCCTGTGTAAGCACCACATGTGAGTGTGAGTGTGTGGTGAGTGTGTGGTGTGAGTGTGTGGTGTGAGTGTGTGGTGTGAGTGTGTGGTGTGTGTGTGTGTGTGTGTGTACCTGATGGCCTCCCTGCTCAAATTTTAGTACCACACACCGTACATGCAGGGTTGGCCATAACCATACATATACGGTGTATAAAAACATTTTTTGCAGGAATTCCATCAAATATCGGTCGTATACGCATACGTATGATCCTGACCAACCCTGCACGTCCTACCTTTGTCCATGCCGCTAACTTTCATGCCTGCTTCCATGCGTGTGACCGGGCATGCAGGCCGCACGTCTCATGCGTGTGCTCATGCGTGTGCTCATGCGCGTGCTCATGCGTGTGACCGGGCATGCAGCCCGCGCGTATCATGCACGTGCGTGCATCTTCTACACACCTTGGACGCGCTTGCATCCCATACATACCTTGGCAGTTTTCTTTCGTGACACCATGATGCGTTCAATGCTTTTCTCAGCATCCCACACATACCTTGGCAGTTTTCCTTCGTGACACCATGATGCGCTCGATGCCCTTTTCAGCATCCCACACATACCTTGGCAGTTTTCTTTCGTGGCACCATGATGCGTTTGATGCCCTTCTCAGCATCCCACACATACCTTGGCAGTTTTCTTTCGTGGCACCATGATGCGCTCGATGCCCTTCTCAGCATCGGAGGTGGCGTTGGGTGGAGTGGCACTGCCGGAGGCGTCGGGGCCCTTTTGCGCCTGAACACACAAACGTGATACAGAAGGGGAACAAAGAGATATTGAGAAAAGCACGGACATTGTTAGCGTTGGGTGGAATGGCATTGCCGGAGGCGTCCGGGCCCTTTTGCGCCTAAACACACAATGGTGAAACGGAAGTGGAACAAAGGGAGAGAGAGAGAGAGAGAGAGAGAGAGAGAGAGAGAGAGAGAGAGAGAGAGAGAGAGAGAGAGAGGGGGAGAGAGAGAGAGAGAGAGAGAGAGAGAGAGAGAGAGATGTTGAAAAATTATGGTGTTTGCTGGCGTTGGGCGGAGTGGCACTGCCAGAGGCGTTGAGGCCCTTTTGCGTTTGAACACATTAATGTGAAACGCAAGTGGTACAAAGAGAGAAATGATTCTGAGAAAGTCACATGGTAGTGCCAAATGCGTCAGGGCTCGTTTGCACCCCAAGTTCCTTCTCTGGTCAGCTGCGTCATTGACAACATATGTACTCATGCTCACGAGGGGGACAACAGGTCTTGCGCAAGGCCTCTGTCTGTGGTACCTTAAAGTGGCATTAATCCTGCGCCTGTGCAGTGGTTTAACTTGGGAGCCTCATGATGCTTGACACCGAGGCTTCCAAATGGAGTCAATGCACAGCCTTATGATGCTCGACACCAAGGCTTCCATTCTGTTGAAAAAGACAGCTGACGGATACAATAACATTACTTATTTTGCTACACACACATATACACACACACGCACACGTACACACGCACACGCGCACACCTCCTTGCCATCTGGAGCGTCCTCGCCCTCCGCTTCCCCCTTACTGTTGGGCCCCCCCTCTTCTACATTCCCGTTTTCTTCCTGCACAACACAAACAAGGAAACAATGAGAGAGGCAGAACTAGAGGCGTCGAAATTGAAGAAGTAAGGCAGGTGCTAGGCATTGTGCGAATAAACTCGGACGTCTACATTATGCAGCACTTTGCTGACAGGGCAGGTGCAAGAGTACGTCATGCATTGTTGAAACCTCTGGGTTTGGACTTGCTCAAAACCTTCTGTGTTACGTTTGCAAGGCACAATTCGCTCACTCACTCACTCTCTCTCTCACACACACACACACGCACACACACACACACACGCGTACGCACGCACGCAGATTGACACAGCCTACCTCATCTGCCTTGTCCTCTGCAGCTGCTTCCTCTGCAGCTCCATCAGCGCCCTCTCCACCTCCTGCGCCCTCGTTCCCTGCAAGCACACACACACACATATATATGTATAATCTGAACACACAAATACACACATCTGGTGCCCTCTTCACCTCCTGCGCCCTCGTTTCCTGCAAGCACACACACACACACATGTATATACTGCACACACAAATACACACATCCGGTGCCCTCTCCAACTCCTGCGCCCACACTCTCTGCAAGCACACACACACACACACACACACACACACAGACACACAGACACACACACACAGAGACACACACACACACACAGACACACAGACACACAGACACACACACACAGAGACACACACACAGACACACCCACACACATACACACACGCCTGTCGTTACAAACAGATACACAAACACTCACGGGCTTTTTCATGTTCTTCACCCTCACTACCTGCAAGCGCGCGCAAACACACACACACACACACACACACACACACACACACACACACACACACACACACACACACACACACACACACACACACACACGCCTGTATACGACGGACACAATCCCGTGCCTACTCCACTTCCTACATCCGTTTTACCTGCAAGCATTTACAATAGCAAACACACATTCACTTAGTCTTTTTCAGTCTCACAAGCACACACACTCTCTCTCTCTATCTCTCTCTCTCTATCTCTCTCTCTCTCTTTCTCTCTCTCTCTCTCTCTCTCTCTCTCTCTCTCTCTCACACACACACACACACACACACATACACACAAACGCAAACACGCACCTGCCTCTCCCTCTCCAGCTGCACCGCCCTCTGTTGTGGTGGTGTTGCTGCTGGTACCGTTCGTAGTGGTGTTGGGGGGCTTGAGGTTCTTAATGCGCTCCTCAAGCACAGTGTACTGCACCACCGCCTGTGGGAAGACAGTGTAAGATGAGTGAGCGCACTGATTCTGGTTGCATTCGTTGCTAATGACAGCGACGACTCATGGACAGCAGCTCAGTATTCGATACGGTGGCCTGTGGGGATGCAACGTAAGTTGAGTGCACACACTGATTCTGATTGTGCTTGTCGTTAATGACAGCGACGACTCATGGACAGCAGCACAGTATTCGATACGGTGGCCTGTGCGGGTGCAACGTAAGTTGAGTGCACGCACTGATTCTGATTGTGTCTGTCGTTAATGACAGCGACGACTCATGGACAGCAGCACAGTATTCGATACGGTGGCCTGTGGGGGTGCAACGTAAGTTGAGTGCACGCACTGATTCTGATTGTGTCTGTCGTTAATGACAGCGACGACTCATGGACAGCAGCACAGTATTTGATACGGTGGCCTGTGGGGGTGCAATGTAAGTTGAGTGCACACACTGATTCTGATTGTGCTTGTCGTTAATGACAGCGACGACTCATGGAAGCAGCACAGTATTCGATACGGTGGCCTGTGGGAGTGCAATGTAAGTGAAGGCATGTACTTATTCCTGGTATGTTACACAGATACGTCAAAGTGTGTAGCTAATACGTGCATACATACTCCAACGACAAAGTGTAGCTGGTGCGTCAAAGCGTGGTTGGTACGTTACGCAGATACGTCATAGCTGGTACGTGTATACAGATTCCGACGTCAGAGCGTAGCTGGTGCAGCTGGCACGTGCATACAGAGTCTGACGACAAAGTGTAGCTGGTGCGTCAAAGCGTGGTCGGTAAGTTCCACAGATATGTAGGGTTGGCCACAACCATATATATATACCAGGGATGTGTCATACGGCGTATTCGTAAATACGCCGTATCGTATTTAACGCGTAACCGTATTATACGATTGCAAAATTTGCCGTTTTTGCCGTTTTTTTGCCTTTTTAGGCAGTTTACGCCCCAGCAATGACCTTCGTGAGCTACCAAGCTTTTGAATAATATACTTAAATTATATTGGAAAAGAATTGGGACGCTTGGGTGATTTTGGGGCGAATCGGGTCCATTTTGGGTCAAAAATCGGTACTTCCAAAATTGCTTACAATACGGTCGTATTATACCAGAGGGGGCTAACGGAGGAAATGCCTGAAAATGTGCATTGTTGCATTCAGAAGGCAGCCACTCACAGCCACTTCATCCGATCGACACCTTTTTAGTACCGAAGTGAAGCTGGAATTGAGAGCTACCCGAGCGTGTGCCCAGTTTTATGTGGTTCGCTTTGCGTGCTGAGATAGACTGGATTAAGCACACATGGTGCATGTAAACCCTAATGTGGTGATTTCCATGGGAAAATGGCTCAAATTCTCAAACACCAACCACTCGGCCGTTTTCTTTCATTTATATTCTTTTCCAATAAGAATTCTACACCACTAAAAATATTCCAGATTGGTGCAGTGGGTGAGTTGGCATGAACAATTTGTGGCAAAAAGTGGGGTTCACGCCACGAAGAGCATGCGCCCCATTACGGGCAAGCCTCATGCTCAGGTGCAAACAAAAATTCAGAGCACGGCCGGCCTCTGGGTGCCAAGCTTAGAGCTTGCCAGTCATGGGGCCCATGCTCAATCCACATATGAAAAACACCCTTTCTTTTGGCTCAGTCAGCCCCCTCTGGTATTATACGCGTATTCCGTATTCAACCCGTATTTTACCGTATTGAACGTCCCAAATGACCGTATGACACATCCCCGATATATATATATATCATATAAGACCGTATATTTGGTGACTTCCCTGCCAGAAATAGCGTATACAATTCGTATGTATATGGTTCTGGTCAACCCTAGAGATACAACAATGTTGGTACGTGTATACAGGTTTTGACGACAGAGCGTGGCTGGATCGTCAATGCGTGGCTGGTACGTGTACAGATTACACGCGTGCAATTTTTATGTACAGATTACACGCGTGCAGTTTTTCATGTACAGATTACACGCGTGCAGTTTTATGCACAGATTACACACGTGCAGTTTTTTTTATGTACAGATTACACGCGTGCAGTTTTATGTACAGATTACACGCGTGCAGTTTTTTTATGTACAGATTACACGCGTGCAGTTTTATGTACAGATTACACAAGTGCAGTTTTATGTACAGATAACACGCATGCAATTTTATGTACAGATTACACGCGTGCAATTTTATGTACAGATTACACGCGTGCAGTTTTATGTACAGATAACACGCATGCAGTTTTATGTACAGATAACACGCATGCAATTTTATGTACAGATTACACGCGTGCAATTTTATGTACAGATTACACGCGTGCAGTTTTATGTACAGATTACACGCGTGCAGTTTTATGTACAGATAACACGCATGCAATTTTATGCACAGATAACACGCGTGCAGTTTTATGTACAGATTACACGCGTGCAGTTTTATGTACAGATAACACGCATGCAATTGTATGGACAGATTACACGCGTGCAATTTTATGTACAGATTACACGCGTGCAGTTTTATGTACAGATTACACGCGTGCAGTTTTTTTAATGTACAGATTACACGCGTGCAGTTCTATGTACAGATTACACGCGTGCAGTTTTATGTACAGATTACACGCGTGCAGTTCTATGCACAGATAACACGCGTGCAGTTTTATGTACAGATTAAACGCGTGCAGTTTTATGTACAGATTACACGCGGGCAGTTTTTTTATGTACAGATAACACGCGTGCAGTTCTATGTACAGATTACACGCGTGCAGTTTTATGTGCGTTAACACACATGCGTGCACGCACGATCTATTCACGTCCCTTAGCGTGTCAAAGCTGATCATCACAAAGGCACTGTGATGCACGTGTTAGTGTTAGGAATCAGGCAGTCTCGCAGTTATTTTGTTCCAGTGTCTTTTGGATTTCCTGCTGGGTCTGTTTCTCTCTCTCTGTAAATAAACTGTAATAATCTCTCTCTGTAAATAAACTGCAATAACACAACAGCACGCAAGGCGTGAACGAGACCACGAACGCACGCACGGCACAAGACCACGCACGCACGGCACAACACAAACGCATGGCCTTGTGACTCACCTCAGCTCTGTCAAAGCGCAGCATATCACACGGTGCTTTGGCGCATAAGAAACGTGAATGAAAGCACGCACGCTTGTGTTTGATATGCAACAGCTTGTGCGCACAAACGTGCTGAGCTCTATTCCATGCATGATGGAATGCAACTGTCATTGACCTGCTTACGCACCTCGGCTCTGTCGAAGCGCAGGACGCCATCATAGGCTGTTTCAAACCTGAGGTTGACGGTGCCACTGCTGTTGTACCTGTTTCAGAGCAGAGGGTCAAATACGAGTTGTAGGGGGGTTATCGTTGGTTGTACGGAGGAGAGGGTTGTCTAAATCAGCAGAGGTTGACAATGCCACTGCTGTTGTCCCTGTTGCACAGCAGGATCAGGAACACAGTAATTACAGGGGGGTGCTATTTTTTTCTTATAGGGGGGTGTAAAGTGACCGTACACAGAGGAGAGGGTTGTCTAAATCAGCAGAGGCTGATGGTGCCACTGCTATTGCCCCTGTTTCAGAGCAAAGGGTCAAGTACGAGCTGTAGAGGGGATATCGCTGGTTGTACGGAGGAGAGGGCTATCGAGATCAGCAGAGGTTGAAGGTGCCACTGCTGTTGCCCCTGTTTCAGAGCTAAGGGTTAAATACGAGTTGCTGAAAAGTTATCGTTGGTTGTACGGAAGAGAGGAATATTGAAATCAGCAGGGATCGGCGATGCCGCTATTTTGTGCCTGTCTCAGAGCAGGATTAGTAATACGGCCAACACACACACACACACTCTCTCACACACACACACACACACTCTCTCACACACACACACACAAACACACACGAGAACGACCATGTTCTTCCGAAGAGGAGGATCAACAAGCTGCCTTTCAAGCATTGTCCTTGGTTTATCACTTGTCATGGTCTGACTGATTGAACAAGTACAGAACAACTTTTCATGGTCAAGGACAGAACAACTTTTCATGGTCTGACTGCCAGAACAATTACAGAACAAGTACAGAGTCCAAGCGTAAATTGATTCGTCTTACCACTTTTCATGGACCAATTGCCAGAGCAAATACACGGCATATTTATTACCTTTCAATTTACCATTGTTCATGGACCAATTGCCAGAGCAAATACACGGCATAATTAATACCTTTCAATTTACCATTGTTCATGAACCAACTGCCAGAGCAAATACACGGCATAATTAATACCTTTCAATTTACCATTGTTCATGAACCAACTGCCAGAGCAAATACACAGCATAATTAATACCTTTCAATTTACCATTGTTCATGAACCAACTGCCAGAGCAATTACACGGCATAATTAATACCTTTCAATTTACCATTGTTCATGAACCAACTGCCAGAGCAAGTACAGAGACACAGCATGAACCAAACGCTGCGGTCTGCCTCTCTAGCAACACTACTCACTTGCTGATGACAGTATCGATGCCAGTGACCTCAAAGTTGCCGATCACGAGGTTCTTTGGATCTGCGCATGACAGGCCACAGGTGCGTAAGCATGTGTGTGTGTGTGTGTGTGTGTGTGTTTGTGTGTATACATGTGGATAAACGTTGAAGCCAGTGACATCACAGTTGCCGATCACGAGTTTTGTTAATTCTGTGCTTGGCAGGCAACAGGTACGTTCGCGTACGTGTGTGTGTGTGTGTGTTTGTGTGTATACATGTGGGTAAACGTTGAAGCCAGTGACTTCACAGTTGCCGATCACAAGGTTTGTTAAATCTGTGCATGACAGGCCACAGGCGCGTAGGCATGTGTGCGTGTGTGTGTATGTGTGTGTATGTGTATGTGTGTATACATGTGGATGTACGTCGATGCCAGTGACTTCAAAATAGCCGATCACAAGGTTCGCTGGATCTGCGCAAACAGGCAACAGGTGCGTGCGTGTGTGTATGTGTGTATACATGTGTATATATGTGTATGTGTACGTGTGTGAGTGGCCGCACGAGGTTTGTTGGGTCTGTGCATGACAGGCAAGAGGTGCGTACGCGTGTGTATGTGTGCGCGCGTGAGTGGCCTCACGAGATTTGTTGGGTCTACTTGTGACGGGCAAGAGGTGTATACTTGAGTGTGAGTGCCTGTGTATGTGTGCGTGTATGTACATATACACGTGTGTGTGCGTATGATTCAAAAATTGTCGGTCACACAAATTGCTGTTGGATCTGTAGGTGTGGAAGGAACAGGGATGGTGTGTACTGGTCTTTGGTCTTGGGTCTGTGGGTGAGGAAGCAATCTGCAAGCTGGCAGGACGTGTACGTTAAACAAGGTAGTGCACACACACACACACTCACACATACACATGCCAAACACTACCACCCTCACTGTCCCACCTTCGGCAGACGGCAAGCCATGCGGCATGTTCAGGTAGTACAACATAAATAGGGTTGGCCAGAACCGTATATATACACCGCATGTGACTGCATATTTGGTGATTTTCCTGCCAGAAATACCATATATACACCGTATATACACCGTATATATATGGTTCTGGCCAGCCCTTAACATAAACAAGCACGTCTTAGCTGCGGAGTGTCTGCGTCCAATAAACCCTGATATGCTTGTTTGCTCAAAAACCCTCATAAACGTTTAGGGTTGGCCAGAACCGTATGGTGTACGGTGCACATACGGTATTTTGGCAGGGAACTCACCATATACGGTCACATACAGTGTATATACACAGTTCTGGTCAACCCTGTAAAAGTTTGCTCAAAATCCCTGTATAAGTATGCTCAAAAACCCTCATACACAGGCCTGTACCTGTAGCAGGAGGCAAGCCATGCGGTGTGCTTGCGTTGTAAGTCAAACACAGGCGGACGGGGTCTTTGGTGAGGTTGTTGAAGTGCACGATGCGGCGCACGGGCAGCTTCTTCATGTACGGCAGGAGGTTGCGCACCTTCTGCGCAGACAGAGCAGTGAGGGGATGAGCATTGAGGAATTCAGGGTTTAGGGTTACTTTTAAAGGTGCACGGGCAGCTTCTTCAAGCACGGCAGGAGGTTGCGCACCTTCTGCGCAGACAGAGCAATAAGGAGATAAGCATTGAAGAATGTAGGGTTCAGGGTCTAAGTTTAGGGTTACTTTAGAGGCGCACGGGCAGCTTCTTCATGTACTGCAGGAGGTTGCACACCTTCTGCGCAGACAGAGCAGTGAGGAGATAAGCATTGAAGAACGGTGCACACTAAAACTGAAAGTACTTTATGTGCAGTGCAGATGCGATTGTAAGCACTTCATGTGTAGTGCAGATGCGGCTGTAGGAACTTAATATGCAGTGCAGATGTGACTGTAAGCATTTATATGTGCAGTGGAGATGCGACTGTAAGCACTTCATGTGTAGTGCAGGCGCGACTGTAAGAACTTTATATGCAGTGCAGATGCGGCCGTATGCACTTCATGTGTAGTGCAGGCGCAACTGTAAGAACTTCACGTGCAGTGCAGATGCGACTGTATGCACTTCATGTGTAGTGCAGGCACGACTGTAAGCATTTATATGTGCAGTGCAGATGCAATTGTAAGCACTTCATGTGTAGTGCAGGCGCGACTGCAAGAACTTTATATGCCGTGCAGATGCGACCGTATGCACTGGACTTCATCGATGCGCAGGGACATACCAAGCAGCCTATGTAGCAGCACGCACGCACATACACACGCACACACCTCCTCAAACTCAGTGTCCACTGCAGCCTCGGGTTGCTGCCCTTTGTGGACTTCATCGATGCGCAGGGACATATCAAGCAGCACATGTAGCAGCACGCACGCACGCACACACACACACACGCACACACACCTCCTCAGACTCAGTGTCCACTGCAGTCTCTGGTTGCTGCTCTTCGTGGACTTGATCGATGCGCAGGGACATATCAAGCAGCACATGTAGCAGCACGCACGCACGAACACACATACACACACACGCACACACACCTCCTCAGACTCAGTGTCCACTGCAGCCTCTGGTTGCTGCCCTTTGTGGACTTCATCGATGCGCAGGGACATGCCGTACATGGCAGCGTCAGCCATGCCAAACTTGCGCAGGCGGAAGCTGGTGGACAGGTTGGCGGCAAACAAGGAGGCACCCAGCACAACCTGTGCGTGTGTGTGTTTGTGTGTGCCTTTGGGTGTGTGGGAAGGGGGGGGGGGGGAATGAGGGGGAGAAGGAGAGATGCAATCCATGCAGGCAAAAGCTGTTTAACTGATATAAACACTTAACACCGAAATTTTTGACAAGAAATTTGCAATGTCCGGGCTTTAACCGAATCGGTTGTAACGGTCTTTGGGCCTGAATAACTCCGCGGCCGGGCGTCCGTTCCGCGTAAGATTCAGACAGGAAATTCAGACAGAAAATTCGACGGCGAGATCCGAAGTCTGTGTGTTCAGTTTTGCGGCGAGCTGTGAGGGTCGAGCTTTTGGTGACGAGAAGGGCTGGAAAGTGGCGCGTTGTGACGGCGTCGAACTGCGGCATTTACTGTTTTGATTCTTACTTAATTTTGTTCAGGAATTGTGCAGTTATCATGCGCCGTGATTTCCTGTGGCTACATGGATACCGACGAGGAGGAATTTTGGCCAGCCACTTTTTGTTGCGGTTTAATGCCACTGTCATGAAATAATATTACAGCGCACTTGCGAACTCTGGATTGTGAGGCTTGACTGCAAGGTCACTTGGCACATGACAACAAATGCACAAAAAGGCAAAAAGTTTTGCAGGTAGGAATTTGGGCGGGCGGAGCCCTTCTATTTCTATGTGTGTATAAATGCGTGTGTGTGTTGGGAGGGGTGTGGAGCGTGCAACCTGTGCAGGAAAAAGCTGGTGAATAAATTGGCATTGAACCAGATTAAACACTCATTTTAATGGGTGTGCACGCGAAAGTACAGGGGTGAGGGCGCGCAATCTTTGCAGGAAAAAGCTGGTGAACGATCTGACTGTGAGCACTAGGCATTTGATCAGGTGTATTGTGGGTGTGTGGGTGTACGTGGGTGTGTGGACGGGTGAGGAGAACACCCCAATAAACACCTGTCGAAGTGTGTGCATTTCCATGTATTCGGACACTTACTTAACCTAAAACACACACCAGGGAACTTCAGAGGGTTTGAAAAACCTTCAATTCGCCCGCAACTAAAATTTTCTTTTCTGCGGGTCGCCCGTAGCTGGTTTTCTATAAAGTGAAGAAATGTGCGGCTGCAACTACCACAAACACATTGCATCAAATCTACTACGTCCCATCATGCTTGACCCAATGATTTCCGTCTGTGCGCGCTTTCTGATAGTACTACGTCCCATCTTGTTTGAATTAGTGGTTTGCGTCTGTGCGCGCTCATTGATCGCACTACGTCCCATCATGTCTGAACCAGTGGTTTGCGTCTGTGCGTGCTTACTGATAGCACTACGTCCTATCATATCTGAACCAGTGGTTTGCGTCTGTGCGCACTTATTGATAGCACTACGTCCCATCATGTCTGAACCAGTGGTTTGCGTCTGTGCGTGCTTACTGATAGCACTACGCCCCATCATGTCTGAACCAGTGGTTTGTGCCTGTGCGCGCTTACTGATAGCACTACGCCCCATCATGTCTGAACCAGTGGTTTGTGCCTGTGCGCGCTTACTGATAGCACTACGTCCCATCTTGTTTGAACCAGTGGTTTGCGTCTGTGCGCGCTTATTGATAGCACCACGTCCCATCATGTCTGAACCAGTGGTTTGCGTCTGTGCGCGCTTATTGATAGCACATCGCCCCATCATGTCTGAACCAGTGGTTTGCGTCTGTGCGTGCTTCTTGATAGCACTGCATCCCATCATGGCTGCACCAGCGATTTGCGTCTGTGCGCGCTTACTGATAGCTGAATAATACATTAGGTTGGCCAGAACCGTACATGTACATTGTATATGACCGTATTTATGATAATTTCCCTGCCAAAAATACTGTACACACACCGTACATGTATGGTTTTGGCCAACCCTAATAATATATCAATATATAGTATCTTCTGGCAGCTTTGTGACAATTGATCTGCATCCATGCTCATATTGATAGCATTCTGTTTGATAACGGTTTGTCATGTCCATACCGATTCATCCGCGTCCATGTGCTTATCCAAAACCCTTCCATTGAGAGCATCCTGCAGCATGGCCTGCACGCGAGGAATGCGGCTGCCCCCTCCCAAAATCTCCACTTGATCGATGTCCTCTACCTTGAGGCCAGACCTGTGTGTGCATGCGTGTTTGTGTGTGTGTGTGTGTGTGTGTGTATTTGTGTGCGTGTGTATGTGTGTGTGTGTGTATGTGTGTGTGTATGTGTGTGTGCGTGTGCGTGTGCGTGTGAGTGTGTGTGCGTGTGCGTGTGAGTGTGTACGTGCATGTATGTGTGTGTGTGAGTGCGTGTGAGTGTGTGTGTGCTGCGGTATGCACGCATGTAACAGTAATAACTCAGAGCCCTATCTTGAGGCCACACATGAGTGCATGTACTTACAAACGCTGGGTCAGTACGGGATCAGGATTAGAATCAGGATCATTACGTACGCTTGGTCAGTACAGGATGCAAGCGCCCTCCCTTCTGACATCAATCTTCTCGCCACTTGCTTACCATGATACTGGACTTGTTACCTGTTACCGTGTCCCTTTACTGTGTCCCTTTACTGTGTCCCTTTACTGTGTCCCTTTACCACGTGTCCCTTTACCACGTGTCCCTTTACTGTGTCCCTTTACCACGTGCTACTTTACCGTGTCCCTTTACCGTGTTCCATTACCACGTGTCCCTTTACCATGTTACTATACCACTTTACCGTGTTCCTTTACCGTGTGCCTTTACCGTGTTCATTTACTGTGCCTCTATACCATGTGTCCCTTTACCACGTGTCCCTTTACCACGTCCCTTTACTGTGTCCCTTCACCACGTGTCCCTCTACCGTGTTCCATTACCACGTGTTCATTTACCAATGTTACCATACCACTTTACCGTGTCCCTTTACAGTGTGCCTTTACCATGTTGCGAGGAATTGTCCCTTGCCTCAAGGACAAACAGGAGTGCAAGAAGAGGGGCGTTTGTAATCTTAGGGCCGCTCACTTCTACAACTACGGAGGGTGCCTCTGCTCCTCACCCACTCAATGCTATGCAGGACTGCTGAAGTTTACACAGCACAGGGACTGGCACGTCGCAGGCACGGTGTTTCCCTTGTCGCTGTGTACATGCAGCACTGCTTGGTTCGAATTACACAGCACAGGGAGTGGCGTGTCACAGCCACGTGTTTTTCTTGTCAGCATGCGTGTGAAGCACTGCTTGGTTTTCATTACAAAGCACAGGGACTGGCACGTCGCAGCCACGGTGTTTTCCATATCGCTGTGTACATGCAGCACTGCTTGGTTCAAATTACACAGCACAGGGAGTGGCGTGTCACAGCCACGTGTTTTTCTTGTCAGCATGTGTGTGAAGCACTGCTTGGTTTTCATTACACAGCACAGGGACTGGCGCGTCGCAGCCACGGTGTTTTCCATATCGCTGTGTACATGCAGCACTGCTTGGTTCGATTTCACACAGCACAGGGATGGGAAAGTAGGCCTGCTTGAATTTACGCAGAACAGGGTATCTCACAGCCAGGGTGATTCGCAACATAGGGCCTGGGAGCAGCTCGGCTTGGTAAGATGCACCACAAGGTATAGAGTGCAGTACCAAATGGTACTTCACAACACAGGTCCGCATACAAGCGCACATCATACACACACGCAACATACCTTTCCAGCACAGCTCTAAGCGGTCGTGCAGCTTGCTCAAAGAAGGGACCTGCAAGGGCCTCAAACTCCTCACGCGTGATGGAAGCCTGCATGCACGCACAATTAGGCATGTCATGCACACAAGAGCAAGAATGCCACGCACACAAGAGCCTGCATGCATGCCGATTGATCTCAGCGTGAACTAGGGAGGAGGTCACTCAAGTGCCCACACGTAGGTGGATTTATACCAAGCGGGTCGAGTTATATCTGAGCACTGTACAGCGAGCAGTGTAGCCTTATTCCAAATGTGTGTGTGTGAGTGTGTGTGTGTATGCGTGTGTGTTTGCCTGCACCTGACAACCCCACCAACAGCATTACTCCAACCGTAGACAGAGGCAATGCACTGTGAGTGGTAAACAAAGAGTGAGCCATAATGTGTGTTCTGGTAAAGCTTGTGCGTAGGGTTGGCCAGAACCACCGTATATTTGGTGATTTCCAAGCCAAAATTACCGTATGTATACCGTATATATATAATTTTAATATATGGTTCTGGCCAACCCTACTTATGCGGCGCACAAAATAACGACTTTTGTGAGTGCTCCAAACATGCACAAACAAAGCACAGGTCCGTTTGCTACTCAAAAAGTAGAATACGGAGCACCAACAAACAGTGCACTTTTTGTATCACTCCGGAAGGAAGTGGACCAAGGGATGGTAGTCGTCAGTGCCAGTGCTCAAAGCATGCACGAATCAAGTGTGGTGTTCGCTCGTTAATTGAAGGAAAGGCACCAAAGACAGTACATTCCCAGCGCTCAAAAAGGGCGTGCACCAGAAAAGGTGGGGCTTTGAAATGCATTCCCGGTAGAAATATCAGCGGCACTCTCGGCACAGTCAAGTATCATAAAAATAACTTGAATGAGCGTATTATATTATGATTGTGGCAAGCACTAGCAACCGTGAAAGTGCCAAATGGTTAGGGTTGGCCAAAACCATACATTTATAGGTATATATAGGGTTGGCCAGAACCGTAAATATATGTATAAATACACCGTATATTTGGTGATTTCCAAGCTAAAAATACCGTATGTACACCGTATATATATGGTTCTGGCCAACCCTAGGTATATACGGTGTACACACGGTATTTTTGGCAGGGAAATCACCATACATACGGTCATATACGGTGCAGATATATACGGTTCTGGCCAACTAAACAAATGGTGCAGGCACGACACAGGCATTGCTCAAGAGCAACTCTGTTAACTGTTACTCTTAATAATGACGCTGAATGCGACGCAAGTGTAAGAGGGATGGTGCACCATGCAAGCCCTAGAATAAGAACACTAAAAAAAGCTACCTGGTAGTCTATGCCATCATGGAGCTCCTCGACAGACACAGGAGCGGCAGTGTTTGCACTCAGAATCTCTTTAGTGCGGCGGATCTGCAACAGCAGCGGTGTGGACAAGGAGGTGGCCTTGAGTGTTTGCGTGTGTATGCATGAGTGTTTGTCTGATTGTGTGCATGCATGTGTGTGTCTGATTATGTACATGTGTGTGCATGTGTGTGTGCATGTGTGCGTGTGTGTGTGTGCATGTGTGCGTGTGTGTGTGAATGGCACGGCAATAACCACTATCACAGACAAGTGCTGTGTTGCATCCTTTGGTGTGGGTTTACGGCGCAAGCATGGGGATTAGCAAAGTGAATGTGCCAATCTGTCACGCTTGCACTGTAAACACACATCAGTCACATTCCCGATAACCGATAACCCAACGGATACACACGAACGCACCATCACACGTGCGCACGTACGCATGCGCACACGCACACACACACACATTCACACGCGCACCTGCTTCCTCATCTTGGCCATAGTGCGTGGGTTGCCTAACACATCTGCGGCCTTGAGTTTGTGCTTTGTGGCAAAAGCAGTGGCGAAGTGCTGGGCCAGGAGGGCATCAAGGTTGTTGGACCCACACTGGTCATCCCACTCCACCTCCTTCACCTGAAAAGCCACAAAGCCACAAGTGTAAGGGGTAAAGGCAAGAGAGGGAGTGCTTTTAAGCCAGCCCTCAAGCCGCTCTTGTTTTGTATCCACTTGCTGGGTCCACACAGGTGTCTCCCCACTCCACCTCTCCCACCTGGAAAGTTGCAAGTGCATGGAATCCTCAAGAGGGGTCAAAGAAAGCAACCAAATGCCATGTTATCAGGTTATGGTTTTTTATTTTGACTTGTCGGACCTACACCTATGTCACCCCACTTCACCTGTGTCCATTGAAAAGCAAGAAAAAGAAATGCAGAGGGCTTTGTTGTCTCGCATTGCTGGGCCAAGCCAGTGTCTCTCTCACACAAACACATAAACACAAAAACTCACACACACACATGCACACATATGCACAGACAAACACACGCACACACAAACACACGCACACGCACGCTCTCACACATGTAGAGCAAACAAACGCACCTCCAGCTGTGAGATGGACTTGGGTTTGCCGGCCTCCTTCACTTCGTAGCTGGAAAACTTGACCAGAGAGGCCACAGTGCTACCAGACCCCAGGTCGTAAAAGATGACATGCTGAGTCTTGTTGGCAAAGTCTTTCTCGATACCAAACTGCAGCGCCGCGGCTGTGTTGGTGTTGATGAGGCCCATAAGATTGATGCCTGTGGGTGCGTGAGAGGGGATGCATGAGTGTGTGTATGTGTACATGTGTGTGTGAGTGTGTGCGTGTGAGTGTGTGCGTGTGTGTGTGTGTGTGTGTGTGTGTGAATGAGCATGTGTGTGACTGTGTATGCACGTACACAAGCGCATGTGCAGAGTATGCGTAAGGTTTAAGGATCACGTGTTTTGCACGCCTGTGTTAGTTTGACGCCTGAATCTAGTTGGCTGAAACATGCCATGAGAATGTGATGTGTCCTAATGACGTCCTTGAGCACATTGCCGAATCATGATCTGTCCTTCATGCACACACGCATACGCGTATCTGTTCATTAAGTGCATGCAGGCACATCGGCACACACACACACACACACACACACACTGATACACGCCCCCCCCACCTGCTAGTTCGGCTGCTTCCAGCAGTGCCTGCCGCTGTGCTTGGCCAAAGAATGGCGGCACAGCTATCACTGCATCTGGCACAGGTGCGCCCGACTGAGCCTCTGCAATGCCCTGAGCGTACTGCAGCAGGCTAGCCTGCGAATGGGACGTGAGGCATCGTTTCCTCAGACGAGGCCAAAGCGGGCAGTCAGGCAAGCAAGTGCTCAAGGAAAGGGAGACTGTCACAGGGTCCAGGAGATAGGGAGGGGTTGAGAAGAGCGAAGACCCTTCTGAGTCTAGAGAACTCCTCGTGGAAGTTCACGGAGAATGGCCTCCCTTCATGCTTTTAGGTTTATGCCATGCTGTGATCAGCGTGTGCACCAGTACACTGGCAATGCCGAGGGGAAGTGCAGTTGATAGGTCCCCTGCCACGTGTCCTGCACGCTCGAGGAAAATCACGCAAGCATGTATTGTGTCCCCAACACCAACTCACCATCAGCTCCTCCGCGGAGTGTACACTGCCATCCTTGCCCTGCACAGCTGCTGTGTTGCGGTCTGGGCTGTGGGGCACCACCTTAAAGGGCAGGTTCTGTGCCTGAAGCATCTGGTGCAGGGAGGGGTCGCTGGCAGGCTTGCCCAGCAAGTCCCTGACCCGCGTGAAGATGGAGTCCGGGTACCGAACGGACAGCGAGAACGCCTCTTCACCCAGCAAGCGCTCCCCGTTCACCACGCCGACGAGCGCGGGGCTCTTCCGTCGCGTCATTTCGTTCACCACGATCGAGATTGGCGTCCGTCCGGGCTTGATGAGCGCCACTTTCAAATATTCCGAACCCAAGTCGACGGCCATCATGGAGGCATGGCTGTATCCGGCCAGCTCGCTCAAAAACAGTGATGCCAGAAGAGCTATGGCAAGCATATTGACAACTGAGTTTTTAGAGATATTCCCTCATAATATATATAGATATATATATAGGATTTCGCAGTGGACATTGCAAACAAACGGAGGATAGAAACAACAGGCTTCTTCATCTTCATCTTTGCAGTTTAGATCGCTTGCCAGGTATTTGAAGGGGATTCATTTCTTTGCCCCATGATTTCTATTGGTTAGGAAGTGTAAACGTAACGGTGCGAGCGACTTATAACAAATACAAATATCGTTGTATAAAATTATCGTCCAAATCTTATGATTTATCTCGCTCCAGGCATCAATCAGTCTGATAGCTGTCAAAGTCGCTCGTGGCATACAAATTCGCATTCGTTCTTGAAGCTGTAGTTACAATTAAAGGCGCTATACTGATTCGTTCCAGTAGAGGTTTCATAGCCTCCAGCTTCACAAACGCTCCACGCTTCAGGAAGATTACGCCCGCCTTAACGAGATTATGCGCTGCTGATCTACTGTTTACGGACATCCCTACTGGAGTCCCCCCCTCCATATGGATTTTAAAACCTCTTTACGGATCTCCTTAATTTGCTGTTTATACTTGTACAAAAGATAGTAGCAAGAGAGATGCTCGTCAGTGTGCTTTTTAGCAGATATTGCCCATGGCTCCAATTGGGAGATCGCTTGGATTTCCATCTGATTATATTTTTGTCCATAAACATGAGTTCAAGCTAGTTTTGCCTGCTAAAGTTGAGGCTACGGCCCTGCGTCTTTGTATTTGGGTTCTTTTTCGGATGACCCATCTTAAACTCAACTGATGTTCCTTTGAAACTGATCTCTACGCAGCACTTTGCCACACATAACTGTGCCGCAAATTTCCGCAAAAGTATTTATTTTTCTTGGGCTCCATACCACCAAACCAACTCCAATTTGCAGAAGTACCCTTCTGGAACAACGTACAGATGCCACTTCCCAAGCACACTTGGGATATGCAGATCATGCCCACCATAAAGTCTGGCTAAAAGGGCTTGCCAAAACCCCCTTTTAGGGAAAAAAGAAAAATTACGCAGGCAGTGAAAAACCACTCCTCACAATTTTTAAGGTAAAGGAGCCACTTTGGTACCGGGTACCGTATAACTCTTCCACCAATAGAATTAGGAAAATGTCAATGCCAAACCCCCCGACAACCGTTTCTTGATGAGAGTTAATATTAGTGCTGGAAAGGGTACGTCTGGTATGGACATGACGGCAGCGTAATTGACAGAATGAACGTGAAGCTTGGAAGCAAGTTTCTTAACTCTCAAGACTCAAGACCCAGCTCCTTAAATGGTTCCAGCGTGTGATTGTTGTAGATGGTGCCACCCATTCGCAAAAGATGGTCGGGAGATTTACAGAGGCTCCTTACAGGGTGGAGCAGAGGCCTTTATGCTATTCCTGCGCGGCACTCAGCTGGTTCTGCGGTTAAGTGTCCTCAGAGTACTTGACCTTGATGATGAGGTGAATGTCACGTTGAAGAAGGCTAAGATCTTTGGGTCGATGCTGTCTGGGGAAGGTGGATCTGCTAGTGGCTGGCGGTGCTGTTGAAGTGCTCCTGGTCTCCCTCAATCGCCCCCTGCCACTGCAAAGAACCCACCCCCCTCCTTATTAGTTCTTTGCTTTTAGTTTTCGCGGAGATGGGAGCAACCAGAACAGCATCCGGACGGCTGGAGGTAAACCTAATTTGTCTGAGAAGCGGGGTGGAAAGAAAAGCCACTTTGGTACAATCCTAGTTTTAGCTGTACTGGGAGTCTGAAGATTTTGCATGTATGCCAGCTGTTCGCTGCTACCTACATCCATGCAGACAAAGCAGGATCATAAGGAGCCTGTCTTGCTGAGGGCTTTGAAGATGATGCTGCATGCTAAGTTGTGTCTCCATCCTGAACAGTGATCATATTTCTTATTTGCGTGTGTTGGCATCCAGAAAGGGTATGCAGGGCACTGTCTACTTGAGGGCAGAGGGGGCAAGTTTGAATTATTGAGTGCTTAAACCATGCTGCATGCTTTTGGTTGTACAGGGTTCCTGTTCTGTACTTCATAATGATGCACCTGGTTTTAACAGGGACATAGGACGCTGAGCGTCAGCATATTTATTGCCTATATTACCTGCGTGGGATTTGACTTTGTAGCAATGAATGGGTGATGGTGATTGGTGGATTGCTTTGGTAATGGATTGGAGAACATCACCTTGTATGTGGTGGCGCTGGAGGTTTGGGTGTGAGAGCTGCTTTTTGATGCAGTGGTGCAGTGAGGGCTATCTGTTGCTATATGGGAGTAGCAGTGAATGATTGCGGTGATATTGCTGCTAGCTCTGCATGTGAGATAGTATTTTAAATATACCTACGTCTCTTGGGTTCATGTAACGGGATACGTTTAAGCAAGGGTGGTATAAACCTGATAATTCTGTGTCTTGCCCTTCTTCGTGTTTTTTAAGACTGCCATCAGTCTACGTCCAGTCCTGCCAATTTTGTACTTTGCGGATCAGGTTTAGACTGGAGCTTTGTTGGGTCGCTTTGTCAGAGCTGTGAGGTTGGTCCAGGGCACTCATTATATCTTGGGGGCCTTGTGGGGTTGAGGATGGTCACTAGGCAGCTTCCTTACTTTATTAAGGCCTAAAAGTCTAAAAGTTCCAATGGTCCCAAACCAGGCAACGGAATATAATTCACCCAGCTCACCTTTTCTTTACCTAGGAGTCACTCTGACCATGGATTTTAACTGGAAACACCAACACAGGCGCATGGACAAAAACCTAGAACAAAAGCTTGATGCCCTTGAAGGAGCATATGCCACACCCCGGCAAACACTCGACATAGTACGCACAGCTATTATCCCCAGTTTGGCCTATGCCTTTGCCGTTACACCATGCTCCTACCCAGACCTAGACAAATGGGATGCAATGATTGGAAGGGTGATTAAAAGCAAGCACAACCTCTGGCGCAGCACTCTATCGGCCATGATCCATGAAGATGTACATAACTTTGGGTTGATTGCCCCTTCTATTTACGTAGAACATCACAGGTGCTCAGCAGTGGCACTTGTTACTAGTCTAGAGGACCCCTCTGATCGCCGATCCATGACAATTAATCTCCTCACCCATCAGAATTCTCACTTAAAACACCTTACTACAACATTCCTGTCTACAATAGAAGGAACGTCGTTGCCACATAAGAAGCAAGTTCATCCTCCATATGCAAGCGCGTCATCTAGCCTGCATCCACGCCAGTGACCTACACCTAGTTCTGAAAGGAGAATGTGTATTCCTAGCTGATCTGTCACGCAACCTACCCCCCCCTGCAATGATCACCCTCATTAACTGCATTACCAAACCGCTTATGGGCCTAGGCATTAATGGTTTTCACGATCTCACATCAGCAAACGAAGGCCACATCATCCCTGGGAAACAGCTTAGAAATAAGTACTCCCGAATATAAAAAAAAACACTTAACAGGCTTGCAGCCATTGCCAAAATGCCAGAAACAGAAGAGCTAAGCACTGCCTCTATTACACAACTTCTTCAAGACAGAAATACAAGTCAAAACACCCTGCTTGTCCACCGTACAACAAGAAATCTCTCCTTCACAGGTCTCCTGGACACACATATCATTACATTGGCTCATCATGATGACGTGCCCCCTGATTTCGCAGACACTCAACCTCAACAGAGTGTGCCCACCCACACAACACCTGCACCACAACCACAATCAGCAACACATAATAGACATCCTAATACCAATAACCTCATTAGACGGCCACCTCCCCCACACACAGATCTACCGGCTGATACTAGGCGATTAAACCAGACTTCTGTGCTTGACATTACTCAAAACCACACACGTCCCCTTCTCCCGCCATAATAGCAGCCGGGTGCCCATCAGAAATCCAAAGATATACCACTGGAACTGTGCTGGCGCTAAGCTGGTTTTGAGGCCTAGTGTCTTCACATTACTTATCTAAATGGGGTGGATGTTACGTTGAAATATGCTGGTGTCTTTGGGCCGGTGCTGTCTGGGGAAGGTGGATCTGCTGATGACTGGATCTTTGGGTCGGTGCTGTCTGGGGAAGGTGGATCTGCTGATGACTAGATCTTTGGGTCGGTGCTGTCTGGGAATTTTTTAACCTGCAATAGTGAAAGAGTTAACGGTACTACCTAGTACCAGACTGTATTCCTTTCCCTTGTTTGTGGAGTAATTCTTACTTCCTGCTTCATCTTCTACCTTCTGCCGCAGGCGTTTGAACGCTATGCACATCTAGGTAGTTGATGTTAGCACCGCTAGCTACGTCCCTGCTTTAGAGATCATTCGTAGATCTTATATCAGCCTTGGGGAGTCAGACGTTTCAGGCTTTTCCCAAGCTTCCGCTGTGATGCCCTTTGAGGCGTATACAGCGATGTAGCCTTACTGTATCTTGGTGCTCCGTGGTCATTGTTTGTTAGCGGTTTTGTGCGCAGGCTAGCAGTCACACTTCTTTACTGCCAGTGAAGCCCCTTTTTTTGTAAACCTTAACAAACAGAAGCATGTGCAATAAGGCTGCTGCCTATTTTGAGGCGTGGCCGGCACTAAGCAAATATTGAGCGACCAAAGTGTACGGCATACTGAAAAAAAAGAGAAGACTCTGCGGTTAGTGGTGACACAGCCAGTATGGTTAAGGGAGGGGGTTACTTAGCATACTATAAAGTGAAGATAAGCAAGCGTACGGCATGGTTTGGAGTGAAGATGGTGATTGAGCGGAATTTGAAGAGAAAGGCTGTTTTGGGGCGTTTTGTTTGTAGTGCTATCTCGTTGACCACCACAACCCTATAAAGAGGGGGGTCAATCAGGACCGAGATGCTTGCAGGGCGCCTCTTTAATCGTCTAGAAAAGGGAACACATTACGACCATTTTCACATTTTGTTTATTGCAAGACAAAAATAAATTAAAATCATACCTCTATTTGCAAATATCCTTTTGATCCGGAGCCCACTGTCCAATTAGTCCCCCTGGAAACGAGCAACATGACGCGCGGCAATGCAATCCATCCCATAAGCCCTAAGTCCTTTCCATCAATCTATTTTCACAGCGCCGTAGATCTGGCGCACAAAGATGTAGCAGGCATAGAAGCCCATCGTGCCCGTCAGGCAGAAGAAGCCAATGGATACCATGCTCATGTAACCTGCAGCAGCAGCAGCAGCAATAAGCAGGAGTCAGCTAGTGCTAGCTAATGAGCCAATGAAGCTGAGGGACACTGTGCTTGAGTGACCTGCAGAGCAACAAGCTGAGGATATTGTGCTAGAGTACTGAGCCACTCTCAATGAAGCTGAGGGACATTGCGCTTGAGTGACCTGCAGAGCAACAAGCTGGAGTCAGGGAACGCCAATCATGGTGAAGCAAATACTGCTTGACGCACAAACGAGGAAGTGCTACAGCAAACAAGAACCATTATCATGAGTGTTCAGCTATTCACGGTAATCTGGGCTCGTGTGTTCAACTCAATGATTGTCAACTGCGGTTACAAAAGCGTGTACCGAGGGCAGTGCGTGTGTGTGCGGAGTGCTTTGTGCTGTGCACTCACACCCCACCACTTTCCCTTAACCTTCCACTGTTGCCACGCGCACTACAGAGTGCACGTGAGATGCAACAACGAGTTCACTCTGTTGGTCCAATTTACGAGGGTTTGGATCAGCAAGCGCTGTCCAGCTTGCCGAAGAACATTGCTGAGCGCACTACACAAAATTGAATAGCAGCGGCCTCGCCTACTCACCAAAGTACATAAGCATTGGTACTGTCTTTGTGATGTCCAGCTTGCTGTAGAAGTAGAAAGCCGAGTACGCAAACAGATACAAGGCGGAGGAGCCAGAGGTGAAGTATGCACGCCACCACCAGTGGTAGTCTGCGCGTGGGGGACGTGTGTGCTGGTGTGTTTTATTGTGTATGTTAGTGTGTTTGTGTGTATGCGCTCACAAAAGTGCGCAAGTGACTGAAACACGTCATGTGTAGGGTTGACCAGAACCATATATGTACGGTGAATATGCAGTATTTTTGGCAAAGAGATCAATATACGGTAATATACGGTCCTATAAACGGTTCTGGCCAGCTCTAGTCATGTGGGTGCGTGCACAAAGTAACGCGGACCTTTGCTATGCCCATGCCTGCAGCGTAATATTTTTAATGTATATAGGAACCAAGCATTCATAGGTATATACGGTGTAAACACGGTATTTTTGGCAAGAAAATCATCATACATGCAGTCATATACGGTGCAGATATACGGTCCTGGCCAACCCTAAATATTTGTAAGGATGCCTGTTCACTGTAGATATAAAGTGTCACCATACTATATAGTGACAAAGTGCCAGAGTACTTGATAGTAATAAAGTGCCCTGGCGTGCTATACTTTAAAGTGCCAGAGTACTTGATAGTAATAAAGTGCCAGCGTGCTATACTTTAAAGTGCCAGTGTACTTCATAGTAATATAGTGCCAGCGTGCTATACTTTAAAGTGCCAACGTATTTTAGTGACGAAGTGCCAGCGTACTATAGTAACGAAGTGCCAGCGTACTATGGTTAACCATCGGCTAAGGCGGTAGGGTGGTGCATACTAGCACTGCTTATGTCAGCTTTTGGAGTCAAGTTGCACCACTTGCCTTCAGAGCAGAGTTGGAAGTAGCAGTGTGTGTGTACTTGCCTTCAGAGCACAGTTGGAAGTAGCAGAGCACGATGGTGATCTCCGCACAGGTGATGAGCAGGATGATGAAGACGAGGGTGAGGAAGCCAAACAGGTAGTAGAACTGTGTGTGTGCATTCGTGTGCGTGTGTGTATTTGTGTGTGTGTGTATTTTTGAGTGTGCGTATGTGTGTGTACTTCTCTGTGTGTGTGTGTGTATTTGTGTGTGTGTGTCTGTGTATATACGTGTGTACCCAACCTGCATATGCCACGAAACAGACTGCACAGACGGCACAAGCGACCAAGCGTCCCTTGGGGGGGGGGGGTGCCGCTCCACTCAGTCCACTCAGCGCGCGGAGCACAATTTATTCTCGCTACTGCACTCATTATTTTCACACTAACATACATACACCTGGTGCAGCAACATGAAGGTGAGGATGAAGAAGAGCTCGATGGACATGCACACGTACACACCTGCACTCGCACATGCATATACAATACAGGTCGCCCCCGTGAAAAACTCACCCCCCTGCCAGCCAAATAGTCTCACTTAACTTTGCGCAAGCATATCTCTGCACCCACTCCAACATTTTGTGACCTGAGACATGCATTGGATACCGTACAGACTTGGGTTCAGTCCGCAGCCCCAAAAATATATTTTAGTTTCACACTCCCGCATCAACCCCGCACCCTAGAAATACTTAATTTACACCAACCCCGCACAGGGATTTTTGCCTGACAGGCTCCAAAATACGCCAAAAATCCCCGTTCTTCAATCCCGCCCCCCCAAAATAAACAGATATTTTTCATGCGCGCAGTCACCCCGCAGGGCAAAAAACGATATTTTTGCGCGGTGATATAAAGTCTGTACGGTACTAATTTTTTTCTTTCAGCAGATGCTTGAAGGTTGGGGAGAGGTGCAGAGGCTGGGGAGATATGTGGGCGCGAAAAAATGTTAGGATCTGCACCCTCTGAAATTCATAAATCATCGTTTAATTGGCCTCAACTCTGGTGTGAATTAGGGGTCATGGACTGAATGGGAAATCATAGTTGTAAAAAGCGCCCCTATGTTAGGTGGGAAAAAAATATGTCAAAAATCAACCAGGCCATTGATCGACCCCAATTAAATTTTGTCGAGGTCATATAATTTGGCCGCAACTCTGAGAGCAAAAACCTGGCTGAAACTCGCAGTAGGTAAGGAGCGACAGATTTCTCTTTTTCCCCTGTGTCCCTTGTGTGAGTGCCTCCCACTCGCCGGCGTTCCCAGTAACCCTGCCCCAAATTCGACATTACAGCATTGTTATACAACATTTATAATGCTTATATCCTGAAGCAGAGGTCGATCAGGGCAACTTCAGAATATTCTGCACCTTTTCCCTGCCAAAGTGGGTGCAAATACGCAGCGGGCCCCACAGAACCCCCCAGAATGCCGAATTTCCAGCAAATGTCAATGAGTTGGATATATTATCAAGTAATTAGCATTCAGATGAGGTGTAGAGGGCTTTGAATTGGGTGGAGAGGTAAATGAGACTGGTAGGGTGGGTTTTTCACGGGGGCGACCCACGCACATGCACATGCACACATACACATGCACACATACACACACATGCACATGCTCACACATTCACACACACACACACACACATGCACATGCTCACACACCTGGTGCAGCCACATGGAGGTGAGGATGAAGAAGAGCTCGATGAAGACGGCACCGAACGGCAGCACACCCCCTACCAGGCAGGAGAACACGGGGTTCATGTACCAGGGCTGGTCAGGGATCTGTGATCACGGACAGTCATCAGCACAAAACTAGGGTTGGCCAGAACCATACATTCAGGTATATACGGTGTAAATACTGTATTTTTGGCAGGGAAATCACCATACATACGGACATACATGGTGTGTATATACGATTCTGGCCAACCCTATCATCAGCACAAAAGATATGGACTGATGCACACGCGTTTTGGCCTTGGATTCAAAACACACAAGATGCATGGGAGTGCGCGTGAGCACAAGCCTGCCTGAACCCGCCCTCAGGCAGACAAACACAGAGGCCATTAGGGTTAGGTACTCAGAGACACATAGTTGAGGAAAGTCATCAGTTTAACACACAAGGACCAATGCCCGCACGTGTCGGCCCTGCATTATAAGCACAAGGTGCATGGAGTGGGTGAGCGCAAACCGGCTTACGTGTAGTGAGTCATGCCGCTACGCATGGAGTGCAGCCATAAGAAATTGGCTGGACAATCTCATAACCTAAGATCACATTTAACGTGTGAGTCGTGCCGCTACGCATGGAGTACAGCCATAAGAAATTGGCTGGACAATCTCATAACTCAAGATCACATTTAACGTGTAAGTCATGCCGCTACACATTAGGAGTACAGCCGTGGGAGCTTGGCTGGGCTAATAACTTCAAAACGTACAAGGACACAAAATATGGAACGGCCGCTCAATTTGTAGGTTCACGTTTGGTGTGTGCAAACCATAATTCTGGCCCACCCAGACTCTGTTAAGCAGAACATGTGCCTGCGGACAGAAACAGCAACCACACCCCCACCCACACCCACATACTCACACCGGCACCGACACCCACACCCACATACGCACACCCACACACCTGGCGAGGGATCTTGTTGGTGCGAACAGGGTCTTCAGGGGCAGGCTTTTTGTAGCCGAAGTAGGATCCTGGGCAAAGAAGGGACACGTGCGCTGTGAGACAAGCCTTTTCACTGGATAAGAAACAAAAAGGTCAAGAAAGGGGCCTGCGCAGCAGAAAAGGACCTACGCACTCAGAGCGCTGCCCTCTTTTCTGGCAGCACCGAAACAATTTGAAGGACCCACAGACCTCAGCGCGCTGAAACTTTTTTGCACGCAGCACCGAAACAATTTGAAGGACCCACAGACCTCAGAGCGCTGAACCTTTTTTGCACGCAGCACCGAAAAAATTATAAGGACCTACACATTTCAGAGCGTTGAACCTTTTTTGCACGCAGCACCGAAACAATTCGAAGGACCTACACATTTCAGGCGCTGAACCTTTCTTGCACGCAGCACCGAAACAATTCGAAGGACCTACACATTTCAGAGCGCTGCCCTTTTTTGCACGCAGCACCGGAACAACTTAAAGGGCCTACACATTTCAGAGTGCTGCCCATTTTTGCACGCAGCACTGATACAATATGAAAGGCAATATGAAGGGCGCACTAAAACGATACGACAAACACACCCAGTCTGACATAATAACAGAAACGCAAGGCTCTGGACATCACTTCATATGATTTCATGTGATATGACTGCCATCATTAGCGAGTGCAATAAGGATTGATGCAGCGACTTCAATCAAAATCACCCGTAAGAAAGGGGCAGATCAGGCCCCCCTCTACAAATCCCCCGGCGGTGAGCACCAGGCGCAGCGAAATGTCAAACAATGGCAAGCACAATGCATAACGTTGCAACCTGACGTACATTTCCTGAGACGTCAAGGAACAAAGGCACTGTACACAACCAACTCCTGCCTATTATGAACATCAAAGGCACTGAGTTGCCAAATAACTAGGGTTGGCCAGAACCGTAATATATATACGCCGTATATATATATACACACCGTTTATGACCGTTTACTTGGTGGCTTCCCTGCCAAAAATACCGTGTATACACCGTATATTTGGTGACTTCACTGCCAAAAATACCGTGTATACACCGTATATATATGGTTCTAGCCAACCCTGCAAATGACAGGAGGCACAATAGAGAAGTACGATGATCATGCATAGGGTTGGCCAGAACCATGTATGGTCGTCCACGTGCACCCCCCCCCCAAACAGGGCCAATAAGCTTCCCACCCAATTCAAAGCCCCCTATTCCTCATCTGAATGCAAGATACGTGATGTTATATCTAAACCATTGACATTTTCTGGAAATTCGGCATTCTGGGGGGCTGTGTGGGGCCCAATGCGTATTTTGCACCCACTTTGGCAGGGAAAAGCACTTTGGCAGGGAAAAGGTGTATCTCTCAAGTTGCCCCGATCGACCTCTGCTTCAGGATATAAGCATTATAAATGTCATATAACAATGCTGCAAGGTCGAAGTTGGGACATGGGTACTGGGAAAGCCGGCGAGTGGGAGGCGTGAGTACACAAGGGACACAGGGGAAAAAGACAGAATACCTGTCGGTCCATACCTGCTGCGAGTTGCAGCTCGGTTTTTGCTCTCAGAGTTGCGGGTATAAAGCTTAATATAAAATTTAAATGGGGCCAATCAGTGGCCTGGTTGCGTTTTGGTGCAAATTTGTGTAGTGTTGCATGCAGAAATTTCTGCCTGTGTTTTCCCGGCAAGCCGCAGGGAATGGACGCGATACACACACCTCACCGATGAGCATCAAAGGCGTACTGAGATACCGAACCACAGGGAGCACACACAGAGCAAATCAGAACATATGACAGACAGCTGTGTAACCTTCTATACTATTTCCAGCCAACAGGAAATGAAGATGCTACACTCACAACTCACCGATGGACACCAAAGGCGCACTGGGATGCCAAACCACAGGCAGCACAGTCAGAATGATACGACATTGCAGCCATCGTGCAAATCGAAATGCTGTACACAACTCAACGACGAACATTAGACGCCAAACCACAGGAAACACAAACAGAGCAAATCAAATCGAAAAATATGACATTTGTGCGGCCTACCATACTGTTTCCAGCCAACAGGGAATGAAGACGCTTTTCTCATGACTCACCGATAAACACCACAGGCGCACTGAGATGCCAAACCACAGGCAGCACAGTCAGAATGATACGACATTGCAGCCATCGTGCAAATCGAAGTGCTCTGCACAACTCAACGACAAACATTAGACGTCAAACCACAGGAAACACAAACAGAGCAAATCAAATCGAACAGTATTGACATTTGTGCGGCCTACCATACTGTTTCCAGCCAACAGGGAATGAAGACGCTTTCCTCATGACTCACCGATAAACACCAGAGGTACCGAGATGCCAAACCACAGGAAGCACAGGGCAAACAGGGTGCCGAAGGGCACGGCTCCAGAGGACTTTTGGCCCCAGATGAGGATGTTGAGGCAGAAGAAGATGGTGAAGCAAACGCCTGCACGTGAGATGTGGCAGTATGAGGCGTTGTTAGGGTTAGCCAGAACCGTACATGCCCACCATATATGACCGTGCGTATGATGAATTTTATGCCATAAAATACCGTATATATACATGGTTTTGGCCAACCCTAGGCATTGTGCATGACAGAGCTGGGAGCCTTCAGCTACGGATGTCGAGGCAGAGGATGGCAAAAACAAGCACACACCTGCACGTGAGATTTGGTAGTACCACCTGTGTTTCTGGCATCATAGCTGTGTCTTCACACACTTGCACGTGCACACACACATATGCACAAACACACATACACACACATATGCACAAGCACACATACACACACATATGCACACGCACACGCACACGCACACGCACACACATACACGCACCCACTACCACTCCTGAACCCAAACTTACACATGCTAACACGCACACATGCCCCCCCCCCCCTCCCTGCACACAAACACACCATCACTGAACTATAAGGACCCTGCTGTTTACTAGCAGGCTCGTCTACGCGTTTGTGACAGATACTAAGGAGGAGCGGAGGACTTTGTAAAGTGAGCATCAAACATGTCCATCACCCCTCCCTCGTACCAAACACACACACACACACACACACACACGAACACACACACAGCACCACACCACGCTGTGCTCTGGTAAGCTTATGAGTCATGTAAGCTTATGATCAGGGATCGGCGTTTGCTTATAGCGCTGTATGGCGTAATTATATATTTTTCAGATATAGCGCGTGCCAAAAGGGAAATCGTCGATTCCCTTTGATTAGGGTCATGCCCACGAGCTCAGGCTCGGCTCAAATTCGTCCTTGGGCGTCCAAGCATAGACACAACACAAACACGTCCCTAGTGGAGCCTTGGAGTGCTGTCAGGAGCACATACCATGAGCCAAGACATAACATACCAGGAGCACCAAATATCATGAGCACCACAAGGCAGGCACAAATGCGCAGACATGCCAGCACTTGCAAACAAGTGCACGCATACACACCTGCAGTGCTTGCACGCATGCACACGCACGCACGCACACGCACGTGCGCACACACATACACGCACGCACGTGCACACACGCATGTGCACGCACGCGCACGCACACACACACACACGCACGTGCAAACACGCATGCACTCGCGGGCGCATGCACCCACGCACACACTTGCACCCACGCACGCGCACGCAGGCATGCACGCACAGCTCAGTCTTAGTCCAACACTTTGGCCAGGGGGACATGCTGTTCCACTTGCCTGTGTCCACATAAGGCACATGTGTGTGGCACAGAACCACAGGTATAGCGCTATATTTGGGACCTAAATACCGCCAGAGCTGGACAGAACCAATTCTCCGATTTCATCTTTTGCCAGGGAGCATTGTACACGGTACCCTACATGCCTTCTAAATCCGATGCCAAAACTCCTTTGGCACAGGGGAGTTCTGGCAGATATAGCGACTGAAATACAGCACAATATATCGCTATATTGCTATATAGCGCTAAAGAAATGCCTCGTATAGCGGTATACGCTGATCCCTACTTATGACACCGCCAGATCCGCCAGAGAACAGAAAGACAGCCTTGCTTGGCTACCTCACATCAAACCACACCACACCACACCACACCACACTGCTGCGCTCTAGGAGATGCAAGACACCGCCAGATTTGCCAGAGAGCAGCAGGGCATCCATCCTTGGCTACCCCACATCAAACCACACCACACCACACCACACCACACCACACTGCAGCACTCTGGGAGGTGTGAGGCACAGTTACCCACTGAAAAGTACTAGAGGACAGTGCTGACTTTTGTGGCCCCTTCTCTTATAGCTAGGGCTGGCCAGAACCATATATACACGGTGTATATATGGTATTTTTGGCAGGGAAATCACCATACATACGGCCATATACGGTGTGTACATACGGTTCTGGCCAACCCTACTTATAGCACCCTGAATGTGACCAAGCACACCTAGATGCACCTAGCAAATTCCTTTGTGCACTGGAGCGGCTCTTACTGACTTGCTTAATACCCCAACAATAACTAGTTGCGTACTTGAATTTCACATAGGCGCAGCAGGGCAGACAGGCACGTTTGTGGCTCATTTTCTTACACCCCCAAAAACGACTCGCATTTAAGTGCGCCTGAGAGCAGCAGGGTAGTGCTGAATTTTGTGGGCCCTTCTTAGTACCGCAGCCTTATTGATTGCAAACACGCGAGCATGCACAAATCCCAGCAAGCGTGCAAATACACACACACACACTACTACACGCATGCATGTATGCACCTTTTCACACACACACACACGCACACGCACGTACCAGGGAACAACAGGGCAGTGCGCATCGTAGTCTTCTTCCACTCTTCTCCCCGGAAGCTCTTGTACAGCCGCGCTGAGAAGTAGCCCGCAAACAAGCCCATGAACACAAACATCATGAGCATGGCCTGTGCGATGTGTGATTTGCGTGTTGTACCAATTTCATGTTGTACAGCGCACTGAGAAGGAGTTCACGAATAAGCTAATTGAACAAATGACATCATGAGCATGGCCTGCGATGCGTGGTTTGCGTATTGTACCATTTTCACGTTGAACAGCCGCACTGAGAAGTGGCTTGCATATCGTACTACGTTCAGTGATGAAAGCATCGTGCAGCCGCGCTGAGAATTAGTTTGCAAACAGGCCCATGAACACAGACGTCTTGATGAGCATGGCCTGTGCAATGTGTGATTGGTAGAAGCCTGGGAGAAACCAGCACCAGTCCCCATTGGTCAAATTTGTGTGGCTGCATTTCGGCTCAAACGCAAGACTTGAAACTCTGGCACGAGACAGGAAGCCCAGCAAAGTTTCGCGGATCAACAAGTGTTATATTGCTGGACTTGTGATCTTCTTTGTAATACTCTTTGTACTTAAGTAACTGCCATTTGTCCAGCGCACAGCTAGCACACCCACCGTCATGAGGCCGCCCCTTTCTTAAGTAGCCGTCATTTGTCCAGCGCACAGCTAACACACCCACCGTCATGAGGCCGCCCCTTTCTTAAGTAACTGCCATTTGTCCAGCACACGACTAGCACACCCACCGTCATGAGGCCGCCCCATTTTTAAGTAACTGCCATTTGTCCAGCACACAACTAGCACACCCACCGTCATGAGGCCGCCCCTTTCTTAAGTAACTGCCATTTGTCCAGCACACAGCTAACACACCCACCGTCATGAGGCCGCCTCTTTCTTAAGTAACTGCCATTTGTCCAGCACACGACTAGCACACCCACCGTCATGAGGCCGCCCCATTTTTAAGTAACTGCCATTTGTCCAGCACACAACTAGCACACCCACCGTCATGAGGCAGCCAACTGCCAATTGTCCAGCGCACAGCTAGCACACCCACCGTCATGAGGCCGCCCCTGTTGGCGGGAGACAGGAAGCCCAGCAGGGCAAACGTCATGGTCACCATAGCCATACCAAACAGCTGAACCCCAGTGCCGACAAAGGTGGCCAGCAAAGAGGCGTTGGCAGGGGGGCGGAAAACGTCTCCGTGTACCTGTGTGTGTGTGTGGTGTGTGTGTGTGGTGTGTGTACGTGTGTGTGTGTGTGTGAGTGTGTGTGTGTGTGTGGTGTGTACGTGTGTGTGTGTGTTTTGGTATGCCGTACGCTCGCCGTACATTCGGCACACATATGTGCATCATGGGACCCATTGCAGTGTGCCAATAAACACCCTGCACATAGTCTGGATTTTCCTGGAGGAAAACACACGCACACACGCAAGCACGCACACACACACAATCACACACACGCACCAGCTTCCAGCCGGTCTCCTCCTGTGCGTCCTCCCCAGACTCAAGCTGGTTGTACTTTGTGATGTCCCTGTGCAGCGTGCGCACGATGATCATGGCCACCATGCCAGTCAGGAACAGCACGATCATGACGCTGTTGATGATGGAGAACCAATGGATCTGGTCGTCAATCATCAGCAGGTAGGTGTCCCAGCGGGAGGCCCAGCGGATGTCGCTAGCCTGCGTGTGTTATTGTGTGTGTGTGTGTGTGTGCGCGCGCGTGTGTGTGCGCGGGTGTCAGTGCACTTACGTGCAGAGATGGAACGATGTACGGTGGGGGGCAGCTGGCGAACTCACGCTGTCATGCACTTGTTGTGAGCACTGAGCACTTGCGTTAACATTTCTTTATCATGACATGCATCATCCTGCATGTGCGCTTGCAGTCATGCGTGTGGTGAGCAGCAACGCACATCGATCTGGCAGCCCACGTTCACTTCGTACCCCGTGCATGATCACGTGCACCCACCACGAACTTGACATCGTAGGTAAAGATGACCTCCTCTCCCTCCTTCACTGCCTGAGGGGCTGTGTCGTGGGTGACGTACTCCATGCGGCCAGGGTTACAGGTGTCCAGGGTGGGAGAGAGGGCGTCATAGCTACCTACGCTCTTGTAGGTGTGCTTGACGCTGAAGGGCTCCACCTCAAAGCCCACGATGCGAGCCAGGTCAGTGACCTCGTCCTTGTGGAACAGGATGGTGAAGCGCAGGTGGTTGTGCAGGAAAAACTTGACCTCTGGCTGACCCTGCGTGTGTGTGTTTGTTTTGTGTGTTTTTGTGTTTGTGTGTGTGTATGTGTGTGTGTGTGTGTGTGTGTGTACGTGTCTGTATGTGCGTATGTGCGAGCATGCATGAGAGCGTACGTGTGTGTTTGTGTGTATGTGTGTGTATGTGTGCATGTGTGTGTATGTATGTGTGTGTGTGTGTGTGTGTGTGTGTGTGTGTGTGTGTGTGTGTACGTCTGCGCGCGCACGCGCGTGTGTGTGT
>Ga0307968_1000208_pt1 | contig 37833 bp, 16 predicted proteins | sample OrgLakmetagen650_FD_201834 | JGI IMG/M metagenome (GOLD analysis project Ga0307968, IMG submission 201834) | Saline water microbial communities from Organic Lake, Antarctica - #650 | ecosystem: Environmental > Aquatic > Non-marine Saline and Alkaline > Saline | place: Antarctica: Organic Lake...
CCAGGGGCGGGGGACGCGCCCCCCTCACGGGGAGGGAGGCGCGTCCCCCGCCCCTGGCGGGACGGGTCCCTTCGAGTGCGAGCGAACGATCCCCTTATATATATAGGGGATCGTCGCTCCCCCCCTTCGGGGGGGTAGGTTCGCTCGCAGAGTCGGACCCGTGAGGGTGGCGTCCCCCGCCCCTGGCGGGACGGGGCGTCTCCCCCGCCCCTGGCGGGGGACGCCGGCGGACCCGTCCCGCCAGGGGCGGGGGAGGCCCCCTTCCCGCCAGGGGCGGGGGAGGCCAAATCCGACCCAATTCCGAGCGCATAAATTGCGTCCCTCACGGGGCAATTTATGCGACCTCCGTCGGATTTTTGCGTCCCTCACGGGGCAAAAATCCGAGCGCTTACCCGTGAGGGACGCTTTAGTGCGAAGGTCGCATCCCTCACGGGTCCGCTTCAGCGGACCCGTGAGGGATGCGACCTTCGCACTGAAGCGGACCCGTGAGGGATGCGCTAGGATTTGTCCGCGGACAAATCCGACTTAAAGTCGCTTACCCGTGAGGGACGCTAAAGCGTCCCTCACGGGTAAGGTCGCTTCCCATATATATGGGACCCGTGATGGGGACCTACTTTTTTTTTATTAAATTTATGATATATTAAAAGAAAGTTTTTAGAAAAGAGATAAACATTTTTCTATTATTAAGATAAAGATAGCAAGACCTTTATTACTTATAAAAATACTTTTATAAGTTAGGGTCTGATGGCGGGCGTAGCCAAGTGGTAAGGCAATGGATTGTGACTCCATCACTCGCGGGTTCAAACCCCGTCGTTCGCCTATAATGAAGAGAAAGAACTCAGTGAGTTATACAAAGCAAAACTCGAAGTTTTAAATATGGATTATATCCCCCCTTATATCCGCGGTGGTCAAATCTTAGAGAAAAGCGTTAAAACCGCTTAGTACAATATCCTTTATAGATTAAATTAAGCCCTTATATTTCTCAAATATAAGGAAAACTTACCTAATCTAGTAACGATTTGGTAGTTTGAGTCAAAACTACGTACACAATGTTAGCTTAATGGTAATGTCAAAATATATATATAAATAAATTCTTTTATGAGTAAAATTTACGATTGGTTCGAAGAACGTTTAGAAATTCAATCTATTGCCGACGATATTACAAGTAAATATGTTCCTCCACATGTAAACATTTTTTACTGTCTTGGTGGAATTACATTTACTTGTTTCTTAGTACAAGTAGCAACTGGTTTTGCTATGACTTTTTATTACAGACCAACTGTAGCGGAAGCTTTTGCTTCAGTACAGTATTTAATGACTGATGTTAACTTTGGATGGTTAATTCGTTCGATCCATCGTTGGTCTGCGAGTATGATGGTTTTAATGATGATTTTACATGTTTTCCGTGTGTATTTAACAGGTGGGTTTAAACGACCGCGTGAACTTACATGGCTCGAATACTAGGGCCCACCCTAAATATAGGGTTGCAAATCGGGTAAAATGCAGAAACGCTATCTATTAGAAAGACCCACTTGCAGAAATAACTTATTAAGGAGCGCTCACGTTGTAATTCTCCTAGACCCTCAAGGGTCTGCAAGCAGGATGATACAAAAATGATTAAGAGCGGATCCCTCACGGGGCGAGTATCGATCCGCTCTGTCGGAATTCGCGATCGCGATCGCGAATTCTTAGCGCCTCCCCCGCCCCTGGCGGGACGGGGGAGGCGACCCTATCTGGATCGTCCGACCCCCCCCCGCAGGGGGGAGGGGGTCGATAGGATTGGTCATTCGACAAACTATAGCGCCTCCCTCATGAGTGGGGGTAACCATTAGGTTACCCCCACTTCCAACATAAGTTGCATCCTCGCATTCGTATAGTGTGAGGTCGAGTCTAATTAGGTAACCAATCTGCAGCTAAGCTTACCGAATAAATAGAAACAATGTCGTAGGTAAGAAAGTTCAACGACTAGGAAGTGAAAGAAATTTTACTAATAACCTTCCATAAATGCCCGACAAGTCTGATATTGATATATTTATAAATATCAAAAAATCAAACTTGATAATATAGTCTGATCTTTACAGAAATGTAAAGAGTCAATTGAATTATATATTGACATTAATACAATAAATAGAAAATCTATGATAGCATAAAAGTCGAATTTTTTCCCCCTTCGGGGAAGAAAATATTCGATAAAAGTTATGTCAAAAAAAATTTTTTAGATCCTTAATTATAAAAATGAAAAGAATTAATAATTGGCATAGATTAGTAATCTTGTATTAAATAACACTAATGTAGTGGTGTTGTAATGGCCGTTTGTACAGTTTCATTTGGTGTAACAGGCTATTCTTTACCTTGGGACCAAATTGGTTACTGGGCTGTTAAAATTGTAACAGGTGTACCTGAAGCAATTCCTGTAATTGGTAGCCCTTTAGTAGAATTATTACGTGGTGGTGTAGGTGTAGGTCAATCAACATTAACACGTTTTTATAGTTTACATACTTTTGTTTTACCATTATTAACAGCTGTTTTCATGTTAATGCACTTCTTAATGATTAGAAAACAAGGTATTTCAGGTCCTCTATAAAGAATTCTAATATCTATTTACAAATGGAATAGAATATAGAGTTCCTAACAATAGAAAATAAAGTTTCCTATATCTTTCATTTTATATATCATTTACTATCTCTAATCAATTAATAGTTATTAGTTTAATGACTATTAATCTATTTAAAAATAGTTAATAAACCAATGTTTATTAACATAATAAACATTGGTTTATTAACTATTAATCTAATAAATACTAGTTAATAAACGAATTTTTATTAAGTTAATTCAAATGAATATCCATTAAGAAAAGAAATAGAATTTCTTTTTTCTAATTCTTAATAGAGTCTAAGAAAAAAAAAGAAAAAGTCGAATTTTTTCCCCCTTATATCCGCGGGGGAGAAAATATTCGAGTTTTATCGTACGAGCGAACGATCCCCTTATATATATATATATATAGGGGATCGTCGCTCCCCCCCTTCGGGGGGGTAGGTTCGCTCGTAGAGTCGGACCCGTGAGGGTGGCGTCCCCCGCCCCTGGCGGGACGGGGCGTCTCCCCCGCCCCTGGCGGGACGGGTTGGCCCCGTGAGGGGCGCCAACCCGTGAGGGACGCCGGCGGATTTGGCCTCCCCCGCCCCTGGCGGGACGGGGGCCTCCCTCACGGGTCCGACCCAATTCCGAGCGCGTAATTTGCGTCCCTCACGGGGCAAACCCGTCCCGCCAGGGGCGGGGGACGCGTCCTCCGTCGGATTTTTGCGGACGCAAAAATCCTAGTGTCGGATTTTTGCGTCCCTCACGGGGCAAAAATCCGAGCGCTTACCCGTGAGGGACGCTTTAGTGCGAAGGTCGCATATTACGCTTCAGCGTAATATGCGCTAGGATTTGTCCGCGGACAAATCCGACTTCAGGTCGCTTATTACGGAGCGCTTCGCAGAGGTCGCTTCCCTCACGGGTTTGCCCTCCCCCTTACGGGGGGGGCCAATTTAGCGCTAGGAATTGTCCGCCCCCCCGCAGGGGGGAGGGGGACAATTCCGACGCAAGTCGCAGACTTCGAACCCCCTTTATAAAAAGGGGGTTCGAAGATCTGCGAGTTGTAGGTCCGCTCTCCCCCCGTAGGGGGGTCGAGGTCGCTTATTACGCTTTAGCGTAATAAGCGCTAGGATTTTTGCGTCCGTCCGAGCGAATAGCCCCGCTATTCGCGAGGCTAGGTTCGCTCGGAGAGCTTCGCTCGCTGAGCGAACCTACAAAAATCCGACGGAGGTCGCATAAATTGCGTCCCTCACGGGGCAATTTATGCGCTCGGAATTGGCGTGCGCCAATTCCGACTCTGCGAGCGAACCTAGGCTCGCGACGATCCCCTAAGGGGATCGTTCGCTCGCACTCGAAGGGACCCGTCAGGGTCGCGCCTCCCTCCCCGTGAGGGGGGGCGCGACCCTCACGGGTCCCTTCGACAAGCGCTCCGTACCCGTGAGGGAAGCGACCTTATTACGCTTTAGCGTCCCTCACGGGTAAGCGACCTCGACCCCCCTACGGGGGGAGAGCGGACCTAAAGAAAATTATATATGTCCGCGTTTTTCGTCGAAAAACGCGGAGATCTCGAAGAAAATCGAAGATTTTCTTCGATATAATTTTTTTCGAGAAAAGCTCCAAATAGAATAGTGTGCAACCTCCTCATAAGTATGGGTTTTGTACTTCAGAAAACATGAAATGTTATTCATCTTGCTAACTTTTCTTTTTAAGTATAATGCCGCATTATAAATAGAATTCTTTTCTATAAGTCAATTCTATTGACGATGTTTTCTATTTATAGAAAAACATCGTCGATCCTGTCCCCCGCGGATATAAGGGGGGGGGGGAAATTCCTATATATAGAATTTTTATAACGGTATCGAATTGACTTCGCGAAAAGTAGTACTCGCCTATAGACTAGGAGCGCTTGTTTCAGGACGGTTCTATATATATAGGACCGTCCTGAGGATTTTCGCGTCATGCAAGAAAATCCCTTCGAGCAACTCGTAGATCTCGAGTACGCCCCCCTCCTCCTAAAGAGGAGGGGGGCCGTACTCGGAGTCTGCGACTTGTGTCGGAATTGTCCGCCTCCCCCCCGCTGGGGGGAGGCGGACAATTCCGAGCGCTTCCCTCAAGGGTTGGGTCGGATTTAGCCTAATATACCCGTCAGGGAGGCTAAATCCGTAGGTCCCCCTCACGGGTCCCTTATATAAGGGACCCGTGAGGGGGACCTACAAAAATCCGGCGCAATCGCTCCGAGTTGCTCGCAGATATTTAAAACTATCCTCCCTGCGGCCGTGCTGAACCCGGGCGGGGGATACACTCGCAAGTATCGTCCGCCCTGTCGGAATTCACCCCCCCCCCCCCCCCCCCCTACGGGGGGAGGGTCGCGATCGCGAATTCCTAGCGCCTCCCTGACGGGTTTGCCCCCCCCCTACGGGGGGAGGGACGCAAACCCGTCAGGGAGGCGACCTACCAGGATCGATCGACCCCCCCCCCGCAGGGGGGAGGGGGACGATTCAACTTTTGTAACATGCCTTTGATTAAGCATATATGGCATGAGACATTTGCGTCCAAACGGCGTTTGTTGCGTTAACAAATTTGCCTTAATGTTTATAGTCTTAATAGTTATAATAGAATACCAAAACGATAAAGGCACTTAAAAAGTAAAAAAAGCAAAAAAAGCAAAAAAAAAATATTATGAAAGTTCGTTCTTCAGTCAAAAAAATCTGTGACAAATGTCGTGTTATTCGTCGAAAAGGTACAGTAATGGTTATTTGTTCTAACCCTAAACATAAACAACGTCAAGGTTAATTTTTTGTTATCCTATTTAATTGTTTTTTACTAACTCCAAAGAGTAGTTTCATTTAACCACATAAATTTTTCAAATAAAACTTGAAAGGTTCAATATTAAATCTTTTTAGTGTCGGATTGGTGCCACCTTAAGGGTGGCACCAATCCCCAAGACAAATCACCATAACGGCCCTATAAATAAAGCACCGTCCTGCCGATTTACGCCGCAAGCCATTTTAGCTTCTTACAGGTACAACAATTCATTTTGTTGACAATTGATTTTATATATTTTATAATAATGTAACATTCCATAGAGCCCCCATCGTCTAGAGGCCTAGGACATCTCCTTTTCACGGAGGAAACAGGGATTCGAATTCCCTTGGGGGTAAAAAAAGTTTTATCCTATATAACTTATATAGGGGGGGGTGTCGAAGTTTTCAATATTCTTGATTGAAAACTTCGACTTTTCTCGAAGAAAATTCTATTGACGATGTTTTATAGGTCCGCTCTCCCCCCGTAGGGGGGTCCCCGTGAGGGGGTCGCTTACCCCCCCTTCGGGGAGGGACGCTTTAGCGTCCCTCACGGGTAAGCGCTCGGATTTTTGCCCCGTGAGGGACGCAAAAATCCGACGGAGGACGCGTCCCCCGCCCCTGGCGGGACGCGTCCCCCGCCCCTGGCGGGACGCGTCCCCCGCCCCTGGCGGGACGGGTTTGCCCCCCCCCCTACGGGGGGAGGGACGCGTCCCCCGCCCCTGGCGGGACGGGTTTGCCCCCCCCCCCTACGGGGGGAGGGACGCGTTCGGAATTGGGTCGGATTTCGCCTAATTAACCCGTGAGGGAGGCGAAATCCGTAGGTCCGCTCGCAGAGCGGAGGACGCGTCCCCCGCCCCTGGCGGGACGGGTTTGCGTACGCAAACCCGTCCCGCCAGGGGCGGGGGACGCGCTCGTAATTGGCGTACGCCAATTCCGACTCTACTCGCGAACCTAGACTCGCGTCGATCCCCTAAGGGGATCGTCGCGAGTACCAGCGTCCCTCACGGGTTGTCCTGCACGACCCTATATAAATAGGGTCGTGCAGGCAACCCGTGAGGGACGCTGCATACGCCACCCTCACGGGTCCGACTCCCCCCAAAGGGGGAGCGAACCTACCCCCCCGAAGGGGGGGAGCGACGATCCCCTAAGGGGATCGTCGCGAGTACACGAAAACATCGTCGATCCCTCCCCCCCGAAGGGGGGGAAAAATTCCTATAGAAAGGAATTTTGTTACGGTATAGAATTTTATTCGGGAAAACTCGAATATCTTCCCCCCGCGGATATAAGGGGGGGAAAAATTCGACTTTTAGGTTTCTCGAAAACCTTTAGTTTAAAACATTAAGTTTTTTGTCTTATAATTTAGGATTAAGATTTAAATCTTATTTATTATTTATTTACTAAAAAAATAGTAATTAGAGATTAGAATTATTTATAATTAACGTTTATGCTATCTAAATTATTAATTAGATTATTGATTTATAATCAATTGACAATCTTTAAGATAAAATTATATAAATTTTCTTTATATAATTTATATGCTTTAAATTAACGTCATTTTATACTACAAAAAAGTTCATCATAAGTATCTAGGTACAAAAGAATAAAACGTTATAATGGGGTATACTCGAAAAATTGGCTTATATAAAAGATATATTAATAAAAAAAAAATATGGCACGTGCTAAATTTGAACGTAAAAAACCACATGTAAATATTGGAACTATTGGACATGTAGACCATGGAAAAACTACATTAACGGCGGCTATTACAATGACATTAGCAGCTAAAGGTGTAGGATTAGGTAAAAAATATGATGAAATTGATTCAGCACCTGAAGAAAAAGCTCGTGGAATTACAATTAATACAGCACACGTAGAATATGAAACAGATAACCGTCATTATGCACATGTGGACTGTCCAGGTCATGCGGATTATGTTAAAAATATGATTACAGGTGCCGCTCAAATGGATGGGGCTATTTTAGTAGTATCAGGTGCTGACGGTCCAATGCCACAAACAAAAGAGCACATCTTACTTGCTAAACAAGTAGGTGTACCAAATATTGTAGTTTTTTTAAACAAAGAAGACCAAGTAGATGATAAAGAATTACTAGAATTAGTAGAATTAGAAGTTCGTGAAACTTTAGATAAATACGAATTCCCTGGGGATGAAATCCCTATTGTATCAGGTTCTGCTTTATTAGCTTTAGAAGCACTTGTTGAAAATCCTAAAGTTAAACGTGGTGAAAACAAATGGATTGATAAAATTTATGATCTAATGGAAAAAGTAGATACTTATATTCCTACACCAGAACGTCAAACAGAAAAACCTTTCTTACTAGCGGTGGAAGACGTTCTATCTATTACAGGTCGTGGTACTGTAGCTACAGGACGTGTGGAACGTGGTACTTTAAAAATCGGTGAAAACGTAGAAGTAGTTGGTTTAAAAGATACAAAAAGTACAGTTGTTACTGGTTTAGAAATGTTTAAAAAAACATTAGAAGAAACTATGGCAGGTGATAACGTAGGTGTATTATTACGTGGTATCCAAAAAAAAGATATTGAACGTGGTATGGTTTTAGCTAAACCAGGAAGTATTAAACCACATACAAAATTTGATTCTCAAGTTTATATCTTAACTAAAGAAGAAGGTGGTCGTCACTCAGCTTTCTTAACTGGTTATACTCCACAATTTTATGTACGTACAACAGACGTAACTGGTAAAGTTTCATCTTTTTCACATATTCAAATGCGTAATCCTTCTTCAGTGGCTGAAGAACATTCTAACAAAATGGCAATGCCTGGTGACCGTATTAGTATGGTTGTTGAGTTAATTAACGCTATTGCTATTGAAAAAGGTATGCGTTTTGCTATTCGTGAAGGCGGTCGTACAGTAGGCGCTGGTGTTGTTACATCTATTCTTGAATAAAAATATATTTCCCTCAGTTTCGGTTTTTATTCCTCCATCAATTGATTACTTATTAGATTGATTCTTACACAAAAAATAGAAAAGGTAAGGTGCTTTAAATAAATAATTTATTTAAAGCACCTTACCTTTTCTATTTTCATTTCATTTTTTTTTGAATAAAAAAGTTAACGTCCCCCTCACGGGTAGGGCGATTTGAGCGAACGAGACTTGCGAGTCTCGTCTGTAGTATTTTTGTGGGTCCGTCGGTTTTTTGTAGGTCCCCCTCCCATATACATGGGGTCTCCTGCCCCCCTCACGGGCCCCCTACGGGGGGTCCCCGTGAGGGGGTCGCTTATTACGGAGCGCTTGTGTCGGAATTGTCCGCCTCCCCCCTGCGGGGGGGGGGGGCGGACAATTCCGAGCGCTTCCCTCACGGGTTGGGTCGGATTTAGCCCCCGTGAGGGAGGCTAAATCCGCCGGCGTCCCTCACGGGTTGGCGGACGCCAATTACGACGCGTACGCCTCCCTCACGGGTAAGCGCTCGGATTTTTGCGTCCCTCCCCCCTACGGGGGGGGGGCAAAAATCCGACGTAGGTCGCATCCCTCACGGGTTTGCCCCCCCCCGTAGGGGGAGGGACGCAAACCCGTGAGGGATGCGCTAGGAATTCGCCCCCCCCCTACGGGGGGAGGGTCGCGATCGCGAATTCCGACTGAGCGCTGCCCTCACGGGTCCTGCCGCAGAGGTCGCTTCCCTCACGGGTTTGCGTCCCTCCCCCCTACGGGGGGGGGGCAATTTAAGCGCTAGTAATTGTCCGCCCCCCCCCGCAGGGGGGAGGCGGACAATTCCGACGCAAGTCGCAGACTTCGAACCCCCTTTCTCAAAAGGGGGTTCGAAGATCTGCGAGTTGTAGGTCCGCTCTCCCCCCGTAGGGGGGTCGAGGTCGCTTACCCGTGAGGGACGCTAAAGCGTAATAAGGTCGCTTATTAAGCTAAAGCGTCCCTCACGGGTAAGCGCTAGGATTTTTGCGTCCGTCCGAGCGAATCGCCCCGCTATTCGCTACCCCCCCGAAGGGGGGGAGCGACTAGCGAGGCTAGTTCGCTCGCACTCGAAGGGATTTACGCGCCTCCCTCACGGGCGCGAAAATCCCTTCGACCCCGTGAGGGGCGCTCCGTGTATATTCGCGAGTAAAGGGATTTTCGCGCATGACGCGAAAATCCTCCGGACGGCCCTATATATATAGGGCCGTCCTGGGACAAGCGCTCCGAGTCTATTAGCGAGTGCTAATTTTTACTCCCAAAGGGGAAAAATAAAATTATATATAATTTTATTCGATAAAAGATAATAAATATTCTTTTTTTAAATATAAACATAAAAAAAAGAATCAAGATTATAAGATTATAGATCTGCATTATGTTAAGGGGTACCTCGCTTTCGAGTTGCTCAATTAGTTTGCTTTTTGGTAGGTAACAAAAACTTTTAAATAGGGAGAGTCAACGTTTAACAATAAAACGTCAACTAGAAAAAAAAATTGAATATGTATATATTTATTTTAATGATTAAAAAAAAAGGCGCGTAACTCAATGGTAGAGTGACTGCCTTACAAGCAGTATGTTTCCGGTTCGAGTCCGGACGTGCCTATAAAAAAAAAGAAATATTTAATAAATCGATTATATGTAGGTATTATTAAAGAATTGATTTAATATGTAGTAATATATAAAATAAAGAGAATAAAGTATGCACTAGAAAAATAGAGTGCTAATCTATCTACATGGTCAGATAGTAGCGCGCTCAAATGTTTGGCATGTCAAAAAAGTATTTAAGGCACGCCTTTCTATTATATATAGTACTTAATAGCTTTATTTTGAAAAAATATTAGATTTGTTTTCTTTATCTAATATTTACAACAAATAGTAGTTTTTTAAAAAACTACTTTTATATGGTATATATAAGATATATATATAATATATAATTATATGACACGGGATGTAGCGCAATTTGGTAGCGTATACGCTTTGGGAGCGTGTGGTTGCAGGTTCAAGTCCTGCCATTCCGAAAAAGAAAAAAAAAAAGTAAAAAGTACACTTAGGGCTATTAACGATTAAGTTACACTAGCCTTAAAAACAAAGTTATGCATAGACATAACTTTATGTGTTTGACTGTCAAATAAAAATGCCCTAAAAGCAGATTATTAGGCTACACTTAATAAATATAGACTTTATTAAGAAAGTTACAAGCGGTGGTCGTCCTGTCGGAGGACGTAATTGTCGCGTCGTCAATGACGCAACCTTCGAAGCCTTAACGAGTCTACCCTCCGGGTAGAAGGGGTATTAAGTGGGGCAGATTTGGGACGGATTTGGTGCGTATTTGGTTAGTATTTGGTTAGTATTTGGTTAGTATTTGGTTAGTATTTGGTTAGTATTTGGTTAGTATTTGGTTAGTATTTGGTTAGTATTTGTCCGTAGAACAAATCCTACCCAATTACGACTCTATTCGCTAACCTAGCCCCCCCCCTTTATATCCGCAGGGGAAGCGACGGGAGGAACTGTAGCAAATTACGACTGAAGTAGGATTGGTCGACTGACAAATACTAGCGCATATTAAGTATTAGTGCGAAGGTAGCACTCGTACAAAAATCCGACGCCCCGTGAGGGGCGCTACAGACTTTTTCTATTTTATAAAAGTCTTATTATGAAGTGGATGAGTAATTTATTTAGTTAATATAGTGAAAGTAATAAAAAGGCTATTGATATTGATTTTTAAATAAATAGGTTATTTTTGTTCTAGCAATAGAAGGGGTGCCCTGGCTTATAAAAGCCCTCTCACGGACAGTAGTATTTTGTCGATTTCGTACAAATTTGAGCTAATATACAAGTATTATTCGTACGAAAACAGAGCCGCAGGAGGTGGCCTTATAGGCGTAGCCCCATAAGGCCACCTCCTGACCTATAAGGTATTTACGTTTGTTCCCCCCGTCAGCACGGATAATTGGGTCGTATTTGTCCTACGGACAAATCCGGCCAATTCAGCTGGTACTCGCGACGATCCCCTTGTCGAAAAAATTTCGTATACTCGCGAATAGACTCGGAGCGCCCCTCACGGGGTGTCGGAATTGTCCGCCCCCCCCCCGCAGGGGGGAGGCGGACAATTCCGACGCAAGTCGCAGACTTCGAGTACGGCCCCCCTCCTCTTTAGGAGGAGGGGGGCCGTACTCAATATCTGCGAGTTGCTTCCAGGACGGCCCTATAAATATAGGGTCGTCCGGAGGATGTTCGCGCCGCCCTCACGGGCCTCCCCGTGAGGGGGGCGCGAACATCTCCACCCCCATATATAAGGGGCCCGCCAGGGGCGGGGAACAAGTCGCAGACTTCGAACCCCCTTTTCTAAAAAGGGGGGTCGAAGATCTGCGAGTTGCTCGAAGGGACCCTCACGGGTCCCTTCGACCCCGTGAGGGGCGCTGCGAGTCTATTCGCGAGTACCCTAAATTTAAAAATAAATAGCCTTATTAAAAAAAGAGAAATCAACCATGAATTCTTTCAATTCTTGCAATTCTTGCAATTCTTGCAATTCTTGCAATTCTTGCAATTCTTGCAATTCTTGCAATTCTTGCAATTCTTGTGGGGTACGTTTGTCTATTCCTTTTATTGCACTTGTGCATAAAAACGTAAATTTAAAAAGAAGTAGTATACTAAAAAAATATGCTGTCAGTAGCCCCGGTGTCCTACTTACTAAAGCTAAAGGCGGCCCATATTTATGGGGCCGGGCCCCCTCATATTTAAGGGGGACAAACTTAAAAAATGAATTAAAACAGAGCACAGAATTTAAGAATTTGTCTACAGTACGTAGTACTAAAGAAGATCGTAGTATAGACTCTCCTGTACAAAAAAAATATACGATCTCTAATGGGCATAATAAAATAGCCCGCCCCATATATATGGGGCGGGGAAGCGGGAGCTCCTCGGGCCAGCGCTCCTATGATTTTCAAAAAAGATTATATACATCTTATTCTAAATTTACAGAAGTCAAACTAATCACAATAGGAATAGCTTCTCCGTTAAGAATATTGCAATGGGCGGAAAAAACTTTACCGAATGGTAAAATTTATGGCGAAGTATTAAATGCAAATACTTTACATCATAAAACTTTTAAACCCCAAAAAGGGGGGTTATTTTGTGAAAGAATATTTGGACCTCTTAAAGATTTTGAATGTTCTTGTGGTAAAATAGATAAAACTGCAAAATATTCCCTTCGAGAAACAGATAGAAAAGATTTATCCAAATCTAACGTTACGGAAGATAATCTCCAACCCAAAAAATCTTTAAGTGAATTAACTTTTGGACTAAAAACCCCCCCCGCAGGGGGGGAGGGCGACAAAATTTCCTCTGTCGGGGAAAAGAAAACAAAACGTAAACTTCGTAAATTTTGTCCTGATTGTGATGTTGAATATACTTGGTCTGTCATTCGTCGTTATCAATTAGGTTATATTAAATTAATATCACCTGTTACTCACGTCTGGTTTTTAAAAGGAACCCCTAGTTATTTATCTATTTTATTAGATATAAAAAAACGTCATTTACAATCAATAACCTATTGTTCAGAGACATTTACTATAGAACATTCCGATTCAGCAGCTAGCGCTTTACAAACCTATAAAACATCAGGATTCGATTTGGATTCTCCATCAAAAATTTATGCCTCATGGTCTAAAGCTAAAAATGCCCCCCAATATATCTCTGACGGGATATCCATTTCAAATGTGAAAAATGGAACTTCAGCTACGTCCCCCTCACAGGTCCACCCCAATATATCAAGGGGTGGACCCGATAAAGGGAATTCAATACCTGACCGTGAAAGTATTCCTATAGCTACTTTTTTAGATTCTAAAAAGAAACGTATTAATACAATTAAAAATTGGCGCTCCTCCCCAATAAATATTGGGGGGGCAGAAGGCTTCGCGCAAGGGGATATTAATATTAATCTGTTATTAAAAGATAATAAGTTAACCCCCCCCCCTTTATATATTGGGGAGAGAGGATCAATTTTTAGCGGAGAGCAAAGAGCTCCAGGCCGGCCGGTCCACCAAACGCAGGCCCCCCCTAAAGGGGAGGGCAGCTCTAAACCCGTGAGGGCGGCCCTTAAGAAAACATCGAAAATTCTTAATTTGTTGCAGAAACCTATCAAAGTGGAAAACTCGTCTCATTTCATGCAGCAACAGAACCCAGTAGGTTCTGTCATATCAGCTAGTTCTTCTATAAGGTTTTCTATCTTGCTCGCCCGCCTCTGGCGGAACGAAACCCGTAAGGAATTAACACAATTTCTTTCAATTTTACAATTGAGTCTTATTTATAATGAGTTAATTAATAGCTTTTTTAAGGAGAATACTTTTCATTTACAAAGTATGTTAATACAAAAAACATTCAGTGAAACACATATACATATACATATACATAGTCTCTTAAATAGAGATAAAGTACAACCTGATGAATTCGATAAATCTATTTTAAGTGAAAATACACAACTCGACGTTAACAAAGAATTTGTACAGGGAACCCAGCCCCGTGAAGAGAAAGGGGAAGGAAAATTAAATAGTAATAATAGTTATACACATTTAACTGCAGTAGATAGAAGTAAAGTAGGACCTTCGCTTATCATTAATAATATTACTAAAAAAAGTAGTATTAATTTGTATATTAAATCTTCTCTTCAACGCATGCTGCATAAAAAAATTGTCATGAATTCTATTGTAAAAACATGGCAAAATATTTATAAAAAAGCTTATCTAAAAGCAATGTATAAAACTCTATCGTATTTTTTAACGCACCCAAAAATGGAAGGGACAACCCAACATATAACGTCAAACAATTTGAATCTATTCTTTCATTATTATAAAAGAAATAAAATATATGCAAGTAAAACGACGATAAAATATTTAAAAAGTATTATTAAAGTAGTTAAAATTTTTTTTAAAAAAAATGTATTACTTACCATACAAAATATAAAGCAACCTATATTTGATCTCCATTTCCAAAATACAAAAAATTATACGCTTAAAACAGCACAAAGCTCGGCGGAGTCCCATATATTCCGCCAGGGGCGGGGGACGCCAGCAGCATTAAACCCTCCAATGTCTATTTTTTATTATACAGATATTCCGATACCTTATAGTATCGCACAACTTATGGATAAAAAAGCAGGAGAAATGACGGATTTTTTGAGTTTAGACATTTTTTCACTTGTGGATTTATTAGCCGAAAATGGGTTTATGGCGTCTTTAGTTATGGGCAAAATTTTTCAAATGACTCGACATAGTAGAATTGTATCATTAGATAGTAAAAAAAACATTTCGACGGCGCCCTTAAGCGAACAGGGAGTAGTCTCTTCAATAGGCGCACCCGCTAACAATAATTCAAAAAGTCAATCGAGTCAGCGGCCGGGCGCCCTCCCCTTTAGGGGGGGACCTATATATACGTCCCCCCCATATTTAGGGGGGGGAGGTGCACTTTTAGATTCGCCTAAGCTACGCACTGATGTACTCCGTAGAAAGAAATCCGCTCTTTTTCTCCGAAACTTTGTTTCGGACAAAAAGAAAGAGGGTCACCTCTCATCAGAGGGACCCTCTTTTATACAATTGAATAAATCAAAGTTCAATTATAAACTAGGTTTAGTTATAATATCTAAAAATTTATTAATAGATATGAACAAAAGACTACCTTTGCAGGTGAGACGATTAAACCAACCTTACTTTGATTTATATACGTTAAATAATGGCAAATATCCAATTCAGAAAAAAGGAGGGGAAAACGTTTTCGACATTAATGCGTTTGAAAGAAATGTACCTATTGACTATTTAAATGCAAAAGTCGAATTTTTCCCCCCTTATATATATAAGGGGGGAAAAGATTCGAGTTTTCTCGAAGAAAATTCTATTGAATTTTCTTCGATAAAAGACAAGTTCAGTGTTAAAACTGACGATTCTAAAGGCCACCCACCCACAATAATGGGGAGGGCCCGTGAGGGCGGCAAACAAACGAATACACTATCGCGTCAATTTGAAAGTTACTCTATGAGAGAATTCCTATCTCCATCTATGCGCAAGGAAGTTAACGATGCTCTTATCCCTCTATTTATTAGAGGTGAGTCCCCAGAATTTTCAAATTCTAAACTCGGAGATTCAAAATCTTTGAATCTCCGAGTTTCTAGAAGAAATTTCGATAGAAATTTCTTCGATAAAGAATATAAAAGTGGAACTTTGTTCGAAGCCCGGGCGGGCGCCCTCTCCCCCGAAGGGGGGGGACCGTCCCCCCCATATTTAGGGGGGGAGGGAGCACAGGCGCTTAAAGCGGCAGCTAACGTGTCATATACGCAAAGAAAACGTTTATATAATAATGTATATACATTATCTCATCGTGAACGTTGGGGTAGTAGGGTAAATGAAGGGAAAGATTGGGAAATCTTTTTATTGTATAATACAGGTGCTAAGCCTGGTGGAGTTACTCACCTGTCATCTTCTAATTCTAAAGATCAACCTATTTTTGCGTATAAAGATCGTATTTCTTCGACAGCATTTCATTCTCAAACGTATGATAAAAAATCTATGGTGTTGGCGCGCGAAGCCGGTAAGGGTAGGATTAGTCCCCCCGAAGGGGGGACTAATCCTACCGCAGAATTGGGTCGTATTTGGCCGCCCTCCCCTTTAGGGGGGGCCCCCCCTAAAGGGGAGGGCGGCGTACGCCCAATTCCGCCTAATTATGATTCGAACGCCGCCCTCCCCTTTAGGGGGGGTTCTGCGACCTTTGCGCAACCCAATCAAACCACGAGTTTATCAAAAAAGAAAACACCGTCAGGCGCCCTCCCCTTTAGGGGGGGCGCCCCATATGGTGTGTTGATTAATAATTCTTTTTTTTCAGGTCCTGGTATAGTACAACAACTTTTAAATGAGTTAACTTTTAGTGAAATGAAAAAATTAGATAAACAAAATAGGTTATTATTGTATATTTTAAATAAATCGATTTTTAGACTAAAAAAGCATATTAAGATTTTTATCTATGATAAAAGTTCACAAATCGAAATGAAAGAATTGTGTAAAAAACGTGATTTATTAATTCGTCGGACTAAATTAGTTAGAAAATTATTTAGAAAAGATTCAGATCCATCTTCCATGATTTTGACGGTTTTACCTGTTTTACCACCTGATTTAAGACCTATTGTTAAAATGGGGGGGCAAATTGCAGCCTCAGATTTAAATAGATTTTATCAACGAGTTATTTATAGAAATGATCGTTTAAAAAAATTTTTAAAAGATCCAGCTACAAGTCATTCATATGAAATGAAATATGCGCAACGTTTATTGCAGGAAGCAGTAGACAATTTAATACAAAATGGACAAAGTGGTGGCGAAAAAGATTCGCGTGGGCGCGCTTTAAAATCGTTATCCGACATTTTAAAAGGTAAACAAGGTCGTTTTAGACAATTTCTACTGGGTAAAAGGGTCGATTATTCGGGACGTTCAGTTATTGTCGTAGGACCTAAATTAAAACTTTATGAATGTGGTATACCATTAGAAATGGCTTTAGAATTATATTTACCTTTTTTATTAAAAACAATATTAAACAAAAACTACGCTAAAACAGTAGTCGGAGCTAAAGCTTTGATTAAAACTAATCGTCCATTAGCTTTAGAACTTTTACGTGAAATTATGCAAGTTTCCCCAGTATTATTAAATCGTGCGCCTACATTACATCGTTTAGGATTCCAAGCATTTGTTCCCAAATTAGTGGAAGGGCGTGCAATTTTATTGCATCCCTTAGTATGTTCATCTTTTAATGCTGATTTTGATGGAGATCAAATGGCTGTTCATGTTCCTATCACTATAGAAGCTCGTGCAGAAGCTTGGAAACTTATGTTGTCTCGTAATAATCTACTTTCGCCTGCAACAGGAGATCCTTTGTCTATTCCTAGTCAAGATATGGTTTTAGGTTGTTATTATTTAACAACTAATTCGAATAAAGGTACACTTTCTTTCTTACGTGGTTCGGGTCTATTTTTTAACGATTTCCAAAAAGTACTTTATGCTTATAATTTACAAAAAATAGATTTACATGCAATTGTTTGGGTAAAATGGGCTGGATTAATTGAAAACGGTAATGATCAAGAAGAACCTCTTGAAATACGACTTTCTAGTCTAGGACATTGGCAAGAACTATCATATAATTATATTCGTCATTTTAATCCTACTTCACAATTAACTCAGCAGTATATGTCTACAACGCCGGGAAGAATTCTTTTCCATACACTGCTTCATAGCATTTAGCAAATTTAGTACTTATTAAGGAGGTCGCTGCCCTCCCCTTTAGGGGGGGCCTTCCCCCTGCGGGGGGGTTGCTTTAAGGCAATGCAGCGTCCCTCACGGGTACCCGTGAGGGACGCTTGTCGAAGGTACCCGTGAGGGACGCTTGTCGAAGGGACCCGTCCCGCCAGGGGCGGGGGACGCGCCCCCCTCACGGGGAGGGAGGCGCGTAAATCCCTTCGAGAACTCGCAGATCTTCGAGGACGGCCCCCCCTCCTCCTAAAGAGGAGGGGGGCCGTCCTCGAAGATCTGCGACTTGTCGAAGGGACCCGTGAGGGTTGCGCCCCCCTCCCCGTGAGGGTTGCGCCCCCCTCCCCGTGAGGGGGGCCCGTGAGGGGGGCGGCGCGACCCTCACGGGTCCCTTTACTCGCGAATAGACTCGGAGCGCCCCTCACGGGGTCGAAGGGACCCGTGAGGGGCGCTCCGACCCCGTGAGGGAAGCGACCTGACGCTTCGCACTTTAGCGTACCTCCCCCCTGCGGGGGGGGGTACGCGACCTCTGTCGGAATTAGCCCCCCCCCCTACGGGGGGAGGGTCGCGATCGCGAATTCCTAGCGCCTCCCCCGCCCCTGGCGGGACGGGTTTGCCCCCCCCGTAGGGGGGAGAGACGCAAACCCGTCAGGGAGGCGACCTGCCAGGACCTTCTCCCCCTGCGGAGTACGGACTATAGTTCAAAATTTTGAACCCCGTACGGGGATTAAACTAAAAGAGTTTATAACAGAATGAACAACAAAATCGAATTGTAGTATTTACTATTTTATGTTAAAATACTTTTTGATAAGACTAAATCTAAAAAATAAATGGAATGATTCTAATAATATTTAGAACAAGATACATACAAATATAGAAAAACCAAACACTATTTTTTTAAAGATGCTTAGATTCTGGAAAATTGAATAAGATAGTTCTATTAGACATATCACATATAAAAAATACCCGTGAGGGCGGCCCCCCCCCTGCGGGGGACGGGTTTGGGGCGCTGTAACTTACTCCTGAAGAGGTAGGAAGGTGTGGTTCCCTTATTTATATAGGGAACCAAGATATATATCTTTTCTATTTGTTATAAGGCCAAAGGTCATTTTAAAAATAATTGTGAGTTTTAAAAAATTCTTTTTTACGGTAATTACCGGTTTATTAATTGTGGCTACGCCTAATGCACAAGCTTATCCTATTTTTGCACAACAAAACTACGAAAATCCTCGTGAAGCTACAGGTCGTATTGTTTGTGCTAACTGTCACTTGGCTCAAAAACCAGCTGAAATTGAAGTACCTCAAGCGGTTTTACCAGATACAGTTTTTGAAGCTGCTGTTGAAATTCCATACGATAAATCATCTAAACAAGTAAATGCTAAAGGTAAAAAAGGTGATTTAAATGTAGGTTTTGTTTTAATTCTTCCAGAAGGTTTTGAATTAGCACCTGCGGATCGTATTCCAGAAGAAATGAAGAAAAAAGTTGGTAATGTTTATTACCAACCTTATAGTCCCGACAAGAAAAACATTCTTGTAGTTGGACCTTTACCTGGAAAAACATATAGTGATTTAATTGTACCTATTCTTTCTCCGGATCCAGCTAAAAATAAAAATGTATCTTATTTAAAATACCCTATCTATTTAGGTGCTAACCGTGGACGTGGTCAACTTTACCCAGATGGTTCAAAATCTAATAACACGGTTTATAACACTCCAGCTCCAGGAAAAATAGTATCTATTGCAATTGCTAATGAGAAAAAAGGTGGTTATTTAGTTAATATTGAAAAAGCTAATGGTGAAACAATTACTGAAAAAATTCCACCAGGTCCTGAATTAATTGTTAAAGAAGGACAAGTATTAGCGGCGGATCAACCTTTAACTTCAAATCCTAATGTTGGTGGATTTGGTCAAAAAGATGTAGAAATTGTTCTACAAAACCCTGCTCGTATTCAAGGATTATTAGTTTTCTTTGTTTTTGTATTATTAGCACAAGTTTTATTAGTTCTTAAGAAAAAACAATTTGAAAAAGTTCAATTAGCTGAAATGAACTTCTAATTTTTTTCCTTTTTTTTATTTATGTGCGAGTGCATTGCTTAACCCCATATATATATAAGGGATCCGCGGTCACGCTACTTAAGCCCTAGGATTGTCCGTAAACAATATGGAAGCACGCGCTCCGCTCGGTTTCTTAGAAGGGCCTCATCCCTCTAAAAGCTGGTCTTTTAGAGGGATGAGGCCCTTCTAAGAAATTACACACTAAGTGAAGGTTCCCCCCCCCTAATATATTATGGGGTGAACCTTGACTGCCGTTTGGCACTATTAACGATCTCCCTACGATAATCCTACTTTTTCTCGCGGTAACTAAGTCGAAGTTTTCCCCCTTCGGGGATAAAATCTTTATCTAATAAATTTCTATTGACGATGTTTTATAGGTCCCCCTCCCTTATATATGAGGTCTCCTGCCCCCCTCACGGGCCCCCGTAGGGGGGTCCCCGTGAGGGGGTCGCTTACCCCCCCCCCCCGCAGGGGGGAGGTAAGCTAAAGCGTAATAAGGTCGCTTACCCGTGAGGGACGCTAAAGCGTAATAAGCGCTAGGATTTTTGCGGACGCAAAAATCCGACGCTCGGATTTTTGTAGGTTCGCTCTCCTGCCCCCCTCACGGGTCCCGCGAGGTCGCTTACCCGTGAGGGACGCTAAAGCGTCCCTCACGGGTAAGGTCGCTTACCCGTGAGGGACGCTAAAGCGTCCCTCACGGGTAAGGTCGCTTACCCGTGAGGGACGCTTTAGCGTCCCTCACGGGTAAGCGCTCGGATTTTTGCATCCGTCCGAGCGAATAGCCCCGCTATTCGCTCGGACGTACGCAAAAATCCGACGGAGGACGCGTCCCCCGCCCCTGGCGGGACGGGTTTGCGTACGCCAATTACGACTCTACTCGCGAACCTACCCCCCCGAAGGGGGGGAGCGCCGCCCCCCTCACGGGCCCCCCTCACGGGGAGGGGGGCCCCTAAGGGGATCGTCGCGAGTACCCGTTTTCCCCCCGCGGATATAAGGGGGAAAGAAAATTATATATAATTTTCTTCGATAAATATAATGCTATTATATTTAATAGAATTCTTTTTTATTCTATTTTTTGAGTTTTCTTTATAAAAACTCGAATATTGTAAATATTCGAGAAAAGGGGGGTCGCCCGTGAGGGGATCTGCGAGTTGCTTCCAGGACGGCCCTATATATATTATATATATAAGGCCGTCCTGAGGATTTTCGCGCCTCCCTCCCCGTGAGGGGGGCGCGAAAATCCCTTAGACAAGCGCTCCTTAATAAGGGACCTCGCATAGCGGTCCCACGAATTGGTGCGTAGGACAAATACAACCAAAATTTGACACTCCGCGAAGGTTGCGCCCAACATCCGAGTATAATTAGTACGAGAGGATAGATTACGTACTAATGACAGGGCGTCGCACCTTTTGTTTGGAAAAAGGCGGTTAAATAAAAGCCGCACTGTATTTAGAAAACTGCTAACATGGTTTTTTATATATCTTAGAAGTAAAATTTACTTTAATAAAAAAAAAATGAATCTAATAAAATTAGTAGAGAATTTAGCAAACAAATTAGAATATAAAATATTAACGTAGAACCTATAAAACTGGGGGACTCAGGATCAGATATTTTTTTATGTGCGAAGGAGTTCGCTAAATTCGCGTATGCCCTAGCGGTTTCGAACTTAGGTCTGTCTTTTATTGAATAAATTTATATAAAATTTTATTCGATAAAAGTCGTACTCGCGAATAGCCCCGGAGCGCTTGTGTCGGAATTGTCCCCCCCCCCGCAGGGGGGAGGGGGACAATTCCCAGCGCTTCCCTTACGGGTTGGGTCGGATTTAGCCTCCCTCACGGGGGCCTCCCTCATGGGTCCGACCCAACCCGTGAGGGAAGCGACCCCCTCACGGGGACCCCCCGTAGGGGGGAGAGAAGGAGGGCAGGACCCGTGAGGGCAGCGCTCCTTAATATGCGACCTTCGCACTTTAGCATAATAAGCTACCTTATTAAGCTCTAGCTTAATAAGCTACCTCTGTCGGAATTAGCCCCCCCCCTACGGGGGGAGGGTCGCGATCGCTAATTCCTAGCGCCTCCCTCACGGGTTTGCCCCTCCCCCCCGTAGGGGGGAGGGACGCAAACCCGTGAGGGACGCAAACCCGTGAGGGACGCAAACCCGTGAGGGACGCAAACCCGTCCCGCCAGGGGCGGGGGACGCGACCTACCAGGATCGTCTCCCCCCTGCGTGGAGACGGACGATTCAACTTTTTTTAAGCAAATCCTTTTAAATATAAGAAATATATTTGGTTTTTAAAAGGACCGTTAAGCTATCTAAAAATATTACGTCAGATATCAATATCCAATCAAACCACAGGGTTGGGTTAAACCCCCTGTGGTTTGCTCCCTAAACGTTTTATTGTATAAGTATTACATTAGGGTTACAAAGTTTAATTTATAAAAATTTACTAATTTTTATTAGTGGTGGAGCATAACCATGCTGCATAATATCCATAGTAAAACATGGATACTAATATCCAAATACAAAACTATATGATTATGAGTTTTACCTTAATAGCTATTAATTGAATAGAAGGTAGCGACGTATATTATTGATGTATTTATGTTTAGATTGTGTATGACTCTATTTAGACTTAAATAGAGTTTCTCTATAAATAGGTAAACTGCATATGTTGCGTGTTATAAAACTGGAAAGTAGATTATTACTTCGCACTCACCAGTCGAAGTTTTCCCCCCCTTATATCCGCGGGGGGAAAATCTTCAAGTTTTAGGTCCGCTCTCCCCCCGTAGGGGGGTCGAGGTCGCTTATTACGCTTTAGCGTAATAAGCGACCTCGACCCCCCTACGGGGGGAGAGCGAACCTACAAAAATCCGACGGAGGACGCGTCCCCCGCCCCTGGCGGGGGACGCGCTCGGAATTGGGTCGGATTTGGCCCCCGTGAGGGGGCCAAATCCGCCGGCGTCCCCCGCCCCTGGCGGGACGGGTTGGCGCCCCTCCCCCTACGGGGGGGGCCAATTCCGACGCCCCGTGAGGGACGCCAATTCCGACTCCCCCCAAAGGGGGAGCGAACCTACCCCCCCGAAGGGGGGGAGCGCCGCCCCCCTCACGGGCCCGTGAGGGGGGCCCCTAAGGGGATCGTCGCGAGTACACGAAAACATCGTCGATCCCGTGAAAAATTCCTATATATAGGAATTTTTTCACGGTATAGAATTTTCTTAGATAAAAGACGTAAAGTCGAATCTTCCCCCTCCCCCCTGCGGGGGGGGGGGTCGGACGATCCTAGCGGATGAGATTCGCGAGTCCGTCCCCCCGCAGGAGGGATAGTTTAAAATTTCTCGGAGATAATTTAAAAATCTTTATCGAATAAATTTATTCGAGAAAGCTGGGAGGAGAATTACAACAGGGCTTTTCACGATGTTCTTTATGCGGACCTTGTTATAATTTGAATGTGTGTAGGCTATTTTTAAAATGAGTGATTTTGCTTAGTATTTTTGTACCCATTTTTATCGGGTAATTGAAGGTTTTATCTTAATTTTATGTCAAACATTGGAACTACTGGACGTATCCCTTTATGGCTTGTTGGTACAGTTGTTGGTATTTTAGCTATTGGTTTATTAACAATCTTTTTCTATGGTTCTTACGTTGGTTTAGGTTCTTCTCAATAAAAAACTAAAATTGAGTATCTATTGAGCTTTGTATAAGGTATAGACTGTTTACAACGTAAACAGTCTATACCTTATACAATTCTTTACTATCCAGCTTATTTTCTTTTTGGCGTGTAAGTGTTAAATAGTATTTTTTCTATTTTTATATAAAGTCAGCTTTATAAAAGCGAGTTTGTATAGTCGTGTTCCTAGTAAAGGGGTGGAGTAAAATATTTTTTAGTAGGTCCCCCTCACGGGTCCCATATATATGGGACCCGTGAGGGGGACCTACTAAAATCCGAGCGCTTACCCGTGAGGGACGCTGGGGCGGCGCGTCCCTCACGGGTAAGCGACCTCCCATATATAAGGGACCCGTGAGGGAGGCGAAATCCGACCCAACCCGTGAGGGAAGCGCTCGGAATTGTCCGCCCTCCCCCCTGCGGGGGGGGGGGCGGACAATTCCGACACCCCGTGAGGGGCGCTCCGTACCCGTGAGGGAAGCTACCTTATTACGCGCCGCCCCAGCGTCCCTCACGGGTAAGCGACCTGACGCTTCGCACTATTAGCGAGTATAGGTTCGCGAGTACGATAAAAAAAACGACGTTTTCTTTTTGTCGTTAATTACAGGGTAGGATAGGACTCCACAAATTGCTAAGCTTGCGCTCCGGACGATGTTTAAGATTGCTTACCAATGAAATTATTTAGTGCCTCTTAAAGGAGATTATTATAAGACTCCCCTGTAAAATGGGCTCTGTACGTCAAAGTTTTAATAATAGAATGTTTTACTTTTTTAATAGAAATAGTGTGAGCGTAGCTCACTAACGCATAAAACAATAACCTAAAACTACTTTTTCAAAAACTTAAAAATATAAGTTGTTTTATTTATTTTAGGGTAATTATTAGCAGAATCTTTTATCGTACTCGCTAATAGCGGGGCTAGGTTCGCTCGGAGAGTCGGAATTGGCGTATGCGTCGTAATTGGCGTCCGCCAACCCGTGAGGGATGCGCTAGGAATTCGCCCCCCCCCCCCCCCCCTACGGGGGGAGGGTCGCGATCGCGAATTCCGACTCAGCGCTGCCCTCACGGGTCCTGCCCTCCTTCCCTCCCCCCTACGGGGGGAGAGCGGACCTACAACTCGAAGATTTTCCCTTCGGAAAACTTCGATTTGGGGCCCCCCTCACGGGCCCGTGAGGGGGGCGGCGCTCCCCCCCTTGGGGGGGGTAGGTTCGCTCCCCCTTTGGGGGGAGTCGGTATTGGCGTATGCAGCGTCCCTCACGGGTTGCCTGGACGACCCGTAAGGGACGCTGGCGGATTTAGCCTAATTGACCCCCCCCCCTACGGGGGAGGGAGGCTAAATCCGACCCAATTCCGTGCGCCTCCGCTCCCTTATATAAGGGACCCGTGAGGGGGACCTTAGGATTTCGCCTCCCTCACGGGTTGACCCCCCCCGCAGGGGGGAGGGAGGCGAAATCCGACCCAACCCGTGAGGGAAGCGACCCCCTCACGGGGACCCCCCGTAGGGGGGAGGGATATGGGCAGGAGACCCGTGAGGGGAACCTGCAAAAATCCGAGCGCTTATAAAGCTTTAGTGCGAAGCTTTATAAGCGACCTCCCATATATATGGTATATGGGACCTGTGAGGGGGACCTAAATAAAATTCTATTGACGATGTTTTACACGTTAACATTGTCGATCCCGTGAAAAAATGAATATATATAGTAATTTTTTCACGGTATATAATAAAATTCTATAAAAGATTAACAAGTGACACAGTTCTAACGTTACTATGTCTTTTGTTAAGTTCAATTTTAAAACTAATTGGACTCCAGTTGTTATAAAATATAATGGTATATATAAAGTAACTGTTTTAAAGATGATTATTAATTGGAAAAACTTAAGAAATAAAATTAGATTTAAAACTTATTATTGTCTTTTTTTTAGAGTAAAATACGCTAATGTTATATTCGATTTTTTCTAGATTTTTGTGATAATCAATTATCACAATATTAGTGTTATAACACTTAATAAACAAAAGAAAAATGAAGTTTTTATTAATTTATAACGTCTTTGTCATAGCAGTAGAAGGTTTAACACATCATAACATATTTATTGATCTAAATTTAACCGATTGTAAATTTCTTAAATAGTCATTGAAATATGTTATTTACTTTACTCGAATATTTCCCCCCATTAGATATAAAGGGGGGCAATATTCGAGTAAATTAAATCGAAGTTTTCCGAAGGGAAAATCTTCGAGTTGTAGGTCCGCTCTCCCCCCGTAGGGGGGTCGAGGTCGCTTATTACGCTAAAGCGTAATAAGGTCGCTTATTACGCTAAAGCGTAATAAGGTCGCTTATTACGCTAAAGCGTAATAAGCGCTCGGATTTTTGTAGGTTCGCTCAGCGAGGTCGCTTATTACGGAGCGCTTGCGCTCTGCGAAGCGCTCAGCTACGCTGAAGCTTCGCACTAAAGCGTAATAAGCGCTAGGATTTTTGCGGACGCAAAAATCCGACGAAGGTCGCAGAAATGGCGTCCCTCACGGGGCAATTTCTGCGCTCGGAATTGGGTCGGACCCGTGAGGGAGGCCCCCGTCCCGCCAGGGGCGGGGGAGACGCCCCGTCCCGCCAGGGGCGGGGGACGCCACCCTCACGGGTCCGACTCTGCGAGCGAACCTACCCCCCCGAAGGGGGGGAGCGACGATCCCCTATATATATAAGGGGATCGTTCGCTCGCACTAGAAGAAATTTCGTACGAAATTTCTTCGACAAGAAGTAAACCTTTAATTAGTTAGATTTATTCTATAGCAAAAAAAATTATATGATTAATCCTTTATTAGAAATTGCTGAAGTTTCGGTAGGACAACATTATTATTGGAAATTAGGTGGTTTTGAATTACACGGTCAAGTGTTAATTACAACTTGGGTCGTAATTGCTATTTTGTTTGCTTTATCTTTATTAGGTAACAGCAATTTAAAACCTACTCCTGATGGTTTACAAAATTTCACGGAGTATATTACTGAATATATTCGTGATTTAGCTAAATCACAAATTGGTGAAGAAGAATATTTAAAATGGGTTCCTTTTATTGGCACACTCTTTTTATTTATTTTCGTATCTAACTGGTCCGGTGCCTTATTACCTTATCATATTATTGAAATTCCTAATGGGGAACTTGCGGCTCCAACGAATGATATTAATACTACAGTAGCGTTAGCTTTATTAACATCGATTTCTTACTTTTATGCCGGTTTTTCAAAAAAAGGGTTAGGCTATTTTAAACGTTATATTTCACCAGCGGCTTTTTTATTACCTATTAATGTATTAGAAGACGCGACAAAACCTCTGTCGCTTAGTTTCCGTTTATTCGGTAACATCTTAGCTGACGAGTTGGTGGTAAGCGTATTAGTTTCTCTTGTACCCCTTGTTGTTCCTATCCCTATTATGCTTCTAGGTGTCTTTACGAGTGCTGTTCAAGCACTTGTATTCGCGACATTAGCTGGAGCCTATATTGGAGAAGCAGTTGAAGATCACCATTAACCCTTTCTCCAAAGTAAAAAAAAATATAAACTTCTTTACAAAAAGTCAACTTTTTAACCCCCGCGGATATAAGGGGGGGAAAATATTCGAGTTTTTAGGTCCGCTCTCCCCCCGTAGGGGGGTCCCCGTGAGGGGGTCGCTTACCGGACGCTAAAGCGTCCCTCACGGGTAAGGTCGCTTCCCCCGCCAGGGGCGGGGGAAGCGCTCGGATTTTTGTAGGTTCGCGAGGAGAGTCGGACCCGTGAGGGTGGCGTCCCCCGCCCCTGGCGGGACGGGTCCGACTCTACGAGCGAACCTACCCCCCCTATATATATATATATATAAGGGGGGGAGCGACGATCCCCTATATATATAAGGGGATCGTTCGCTCGTACGATAAAAGAAAACAACCTTTAAGTAGACCGTACTACTTCTTTAAAGAAGTAGTACGGTCTACACCATTACCCCCTAAAAGAAAAGAAAAGAAAAGAAAAGAAAAAATATGAACATAAATAAGAATTTTAATTCAGACAAAGAAATAGAAAACACATTAAACACAATTGACAACCTACAGAAAAAAGAACAATATAGTGTTGGGTTTAAAGCCCAAAATGTACCGGAAAAATGAAAAAGTATATTAAATTTTGACTCTTTCTTTTTAACAAAAAGCTGCGAGGGCGTTTACGTTCTTTTTTTCCCCCATAATAATACTGTCTATATTGGTCAAAGTGTTAATATTTCAAGAGAAATTTCCATGCTTAAAGGTGGATTTAGAAGCCAGCCCCTTGTTAATGAGGCTTTTGAAAAAAGTAAAAATTCCTACGTGGCCCTTTCTATTTTGCAAGGTTCGGGCTTAAAGGAAAAAGAAACCCGTTTAAACTTAGAAAAAATGATTATAAACTATGCGGGTCTTTCGTCTATTAACATTCTCGGTAAAAAAAAAATTAAGCCAAATCCTCTTCTCTCTGACCCTTCGATCAAGCGTGCCCAATTTTCCCCCCACTCTCAATCATGGGATCAATATGACTTAAAATACAATAGCGTAAACGAAAAGAGAAAAGAGGGTTGTATTTACCTCTTTATGCACCGTATAACAAAAAATTTATATATTGGCGAAAGTTCTGATTTTTATGGGGCGAAAGTTTTAAGACGACATCGTGCAACGATAACCCAAGTTCAAGCCTTAACGCTACAGAATCAAAAAATGAAATGTGCAAACGCCTATAACCTGATAGTCAACGACATTTTAAATAGTGGTACCGATTTTCTCTACTCTATTATCGAATATACGGGAGATCTATCTCCACGTGAGCGCAAAATAAGGGAAGCATCTTATATTGTTGAGGCACAAAAGCTTTATGGCGACAGGTTGTATAATCCCCCGACATCAGGTTTAGTGGCCAATACAAAAAAAAGATCGGAAGCCAGCAAACAGTTAAATCGTATAGCTACTATAGCTGCTCGACAAACTCGAAAAACTATCCACCGTAAAAGCTACCCATGTGTTATTAATGGCGTTTGGTACAACTCTATGGTTGAGGCTGGGCGTGCTTTAGGCCTTACCGTAAAAGGAACGATTAAATGTCGACTATTATCTCCGAAATTTCCAGATTATATCTGGTTAAAAGATCAGGTGAATAAAGACTTTCCGGAAGATCCTTCTCTTAGAGAAAAAATACGAAAATTTTACGATAGCCTATCTTCAAACAACGGAGAAGAAGGGAAAAAATCGATATCGTAAAGAAACGAGGCATTTTTACTTTCCCTTTTTTTTTTTCTTTATCTTTTCATAAATACAGAAGGGATAGATAAGTTTAGGTTGATTTTGGGGGGTGGTGTTATGAAGAGTCGGGTGCGAGCGAACGATCCCCTTATATATATAGGGGATCGTCGCTCCCCCCCTATATATATATATATAGGGGGGGTAGGTTCGCTCGCAGAGTCGGACCCGTGAGGGGCGCCAACCCGTGAGGGAGACGCCCCGTGAGGGGCGCCAACCCGTCCCGCCAGGGGCGGGGGACGCCGGCGGACCCGTCCCGCCAGGGGCGGGACGGGTCCGACCCAATTCCGACTCTCCGAGCGAACCTACAAAAATCCGAGCGCTTACCCGTGAGGGACGCTTTAGTGCGAAGGTCGCATCCCTCACGGGTCCGGAGCGCCCCTCACGGGGTCGAAGGGACCCGTGAGGGTCGCGCCCCCCCTCACGGGGAGGGAGGCGCGACCCTCACGGGTCCCTTCGAGTGCGAGCGAACGATCCCCTTAGGGGATCGTCGCTCCCCCCCTTCGGGGGGGTAGGTTCGCTCGCAGAGTCGGACCCGTGAGGGTGGCGTATGCGTCGTAATTGGCCCCGTGAGGGGCGCCAACCCGTCCCGCCAGGGGCGGGGGACGCCGGCGGACCCGTGAGGGAGGCCCCCGTCCCGCCAGGGGCGGGGGAGGCCAAATCCGACCCAATTCCGAGCGCATAAATTGCCCCCCCCCCTACGGGGGGAGGGACGCAATTTATGCGACCTCCGTCGGATTTTTGTAGGTTCGCTCTCCTGCCCATATCCCGCGAGGTCGCTTATTACGCTTTAGCGTAATAAGGTCGCTTCCCTCACGGGTACGGAGCGCTTGTCGAAGGGATTTACGCGCCCCCCCTCACGGGGAGGGAGGCGCGTAAATCCCTTCGAGCAACTCGCAGATCTTCGAACCCCCTTTCTCAAAAGGGGGTTCGAAGTCTGCGACTTGCGCTCTGCGAAGCGCTCAGTCGGAATTCGCGATCACGATCGCGAATTCCTAGCGCATAATTTGCCCCGTGAGGGACGCAAATTATGCGACCTACGCTGAAGCTTCGCACTAAAGCGTAATAAGCGCTCGGATTTTTGCGAACGCAAAAATCCGACACTAGGATTTTTGCATCCGCAAAAATCCGACGAAGGTCGCATAAATTGCGTCCCTCCCCCCGTAGGGGGGGGGGCAATTTATGCGCTCGGAATTGGCCCCGTGAGGGGCGCCAATTCCGACTCTCCGAGCGAATCTAGCCTCGCGAATAGCGGGGCTATTCGCTCGGACGGACGCAAAAATCCTAGCGCTTATTACGCTTTAGTGCGAAGCTTCAGCGTAGGTCGCATAATTTGCGTCCCTCACGGGGCAAATTATGCGCTAGGAATTCGCGATCGTGATCGCGAATTCCGACTGAGCGCTTCGCAGAGCGCAAGCGCTCCGTAATAAGCGACCTTATTACGCTAAAGCGTAATAAGCGACCTCGACCCCCCTACGGGGGGAGAGCGGACCTACAACTCGCAGATCTTCGAACCCCCTTTTGATAAAGGGGGTTCGAAGTCTGCGACTTGCGTCGGAATTGTCCCCCTCCCCCCTGCGGGGGGGGCGGACAATTCCTAGCGCTTCCCTCACGGGTTTGCCCCCCCCCGTAGGGGGGAGGGACGCAAACCCGTGAGGGAAGCGACCTCTGCGAAGCGCTCAGTCGGAATTCGCCCCGTGAGGGTCGCGAATTCCTAGCGCATCCCTCACGGGTTTGCGTCCCTCCCCCCTACGGGGGGGGGGCAAATTATGCGACCTACGCTGAAGTCGCTTACCCCCCCTTCGGGGAGGGACGCTAAAGCGTCCCTCACGGGTAAGGTCGCTTATTAAGCTAAAGCGTAATAAGCGCTCGGATTTTTGCGGACGCAAAAATCCGACGCTAGGATTTTTGTAGGTCCGCTCTCCTAGCGGACCTACAAAAATCCGACGTAGGTCGCATAATTTGCCCCCCCCCCCGTAGGGGGGAGGGACGCAAACCCGTGAGGGGGGCAGGAGACCCGTGAGGGGGACCTAAAGAAAATTCTATTGACGATGTTTTATAGGTCCCCCTCCCATATATATGGGAGGGGGACCTACAGAAATTTATTCGCGCACGTTTTGAACGCTGCTTTGTAGATGCAACTTTTTTAGCTGCAGCTATTAACGCTGTACTTCTCCAACACGTACGAAAAACGCATTCGATGCGAATTTTGTATACGAGTATGCAGTTTAGCACGTATGAAAAAAAGGTCTGGTATAATAAAGAAGAATCGTTTTGTAAAAAGGTACCATTAAAATGTATCGCTACGAAAACAATTCCTTTTAATCCTCTTGTGGCAGGGGAATATCCCGGTGAAAATGGAAACACCAATGCTAACCTAATGTTTACCGCAGATTTCGCAAATACGCAAGGGGTTTTTTTACCGTACGAACCGTTTTATCACGTGTACAGCTTTTTCGACACAAGCGGACGTACAAAACTTGGCTATACGGGCTTTATGGTTGGAGCTGGAAAAAGCGTTTAGTAGCCCTGTTGTGCTATTAACTTATCCGCTTGTAGGACTAATTCCGTGTTTTTCACGTGGGGAAATAGTACAAACATCGGACCGCGTGCTTTTTAAAGGTCTAGTGAGTAATGGGGGGTCTGAAGAGGAATTTGAACATTTCTCCCCCCTCGTATTTACACTCGAGGGGTTATAGTTCAGCGAAAGAGTTGGCTACAGCTTCTACAAATGAGCTTTCTACTCAATTCTCCGCGGATTCCTCCCTTTTAGGCAATAGGCAAATGTTCCTAGAAAAAATGTCTATGCCCTCCCTCTCAAAAAATTTATTGTTATATAGTTCTACTTTATCCAACTATTATAGCAGTTGAAAAAGTACCTTTTATGGCTTCGACAGTAGCGAAAAAGTTCTTTTTCGCATAATCACGGAAAATTTGGTAAAGGAATTCCTACATAACGGGGGCGAAATAGCACCTCCCTTTTTTGCCGGTAAAGAACAGGCAGAAAGTACAAGCATATTTTTACTTTATGAAACATTGCATTCTTTTTTTATTCCAAATTTGATTTGGAAAAAAGAAAAATGTGCTATTTTAGGAGAGAGCAAAACGGCTGGTATATATATTCTTTTTTATAAGGAATAGCTAACGACGTATGTGGGTGAGTCAAAACACATTGAAAGAAGGTTTTTTACGCATTACCAAAATTTATTAGGAGGTTGTCATCCTAATAAGGGTTTAAGAAAAGCCCTCCGTATTAATGGTATAGACAGTTTTTTTTCTAGTGGCCCTGTATGGGAAAGACTATGAAGATTTGGCTTTTCGACGAGAAAAGAAAATCTCTTTAATTAATAGTTGGCCGGGTTCGATTTATAATAGAAAAGATGTTCGTTAAAAAGAGTCTTTCCCAGGGATCGAGAAGGAGGAGGAGGAGGGTGGCTGTGAAAATGGTTTTCCATTTCCTTTTCCTCTTTTCCTATAAAAAAGAAAAAATTGAAAGTGAGTTGCATTTTTAGAAAAAGAAATTCTTTCTTTTTATTTCTTTGTTTTCCCCCTATTAAAAAGGTACTAAAAGGGTTGCAGTGTCTTTTTTCTAAAAGCGGAGTGCAAAAAATGCGTTTTCTGTCTCCTCCCTATAAAAAAGTAAAAAAGAGGCATTTAAAGGAGATGGGTGAAGTTTTGGTCAAAGGAGGGGGTAATGTTTTTGTCTAGGTTTTCCTTTGTTCTTTTTGGTAGGGTTAGGTTTGGAACAAAGCCAGTTTCTCTTAGCTTTCGTTTATTCGGTAACATCCTAGCTGACGAATTAGTAGTAGGCGTTTTAGTATCATTAGTACCTTTAGTTGTCCCTATTCCTATTATGTTATTAGGGGTTTTCACAAGTGCAGTACAAGCTCTTGTTTTTGCAACTTTAGCAGGTGCTTATATAGGAGAGGCTCTTGAAGATCATCACTAATAAAAAAATATCTACTTTCATAGGTAGATTTATTCAAATATAAACTCATACTTTATACTAATATAAATAGGAGTTAAGAATGCACAAGAAATCTAGCATTCTTAACTCCTATTTATATTATCGGTCGTAATCCAATTACGATTTTTAATAAACTAAGAAAAAAAAAATGGAATAGTGTCATCATATTCAAATATGAGGAGATATATATATATATTCTTTTAAGAATAAACATTCTTATATTAGTTAGAATTCCTTTCTACACATCTTTGCGGCCAATATAAAATAGAAAAAATCTATTTAATACTAAGTTCCTTCGCATCGAATGGGGGGACTAGGTTCGCGAAAAAAGGACTAGCAATGTACGTAAAATTTATTATTTACGTACATTACGTATAAGATAAAAAAAATTAAATGAAGTATTAATTGAAAAGGTAGCCTCCCCCGCCCCTGGCGGGACGGGTTTGCGTCCCTCCCCCCGTAGGGGGGGGGCAAACCCGTCCCGCCAGGGGCGGGGGAGGCGCTCGTAATGGGGTCGGATTTAGGACCCCCCCCCCTACGGGGGGAGGCCCGTGAGGGCGGCTAAATCCGACCCCATTACGACGCTGGCGGACCCGTGAGGGGGTCCCCTTACGGGGGGCGCCCCTCACGGGTCCGCCGCAATTCCGACTAAAAATATTTTGGGTCAATTAAACTAACTATAAATAATGAAAGATTTTACAACATATTTATCAACAGCTCCCGTTGTTGGTTTAGGGTGGGCTATTTTTACATCAGGCTTATTAATTGAAATTAATAGATTTTTCCCAGATCCATTAGTTTTTTCGTTTTAAAATAAAAAAGAAATAAGGGGAGTGTAGATGAAGATCTTAAATAATAACTAAGACTTTCTTTATACACACTCCCCTTAAATGAACTAGGTTAATTTAGTTTAGTTCTTTTACTTAAAACTACGAGCGGACTAGCTAGTCTCGTCCGTCGGATTTTTGTACGAGCGGACTAGCTAGTCTCGTTCGTCGGATTTTAGTACGAGCGGACTAGCTAGTCCCTCTGACGGGTCTCCTGCCCCCCTCACGGGTCCCGCGAGGTCGCTTATTACGGAGCGCTTGTGTCGGAATTGTCCGCCCCCCCCCGCAGGGGGGAGGGCGGACAATTCCGAGCGCTTCCCTCACGGGTTGGGTCGGAATTGTCCGCCCCCCCCGCAGGGGGGAGGCGGACAATTCCGAGCGCTTCCCTCACGGGTTGGGTCGGAATTGTCCGCCCCCCCCCCGCAGGGGGGAGGCGGACAATTCCGAGCGCTTCCCTCACGGGTTGGGTCGGATTTCGCCTCCCTGACGGGTCCCATATATATAAGAGCGCAGAACGCCTCCCTCACGGGTTTGCGTCCCTCACGGGTTTGCGTCCCTCACGGGTTTGCGTCCCTCACGGGGCAAACCCGTGAGGGAGGCGCTCGGAATTGGGTCGGACCCGTCCCGCCAGGGGCGGGGGAGGCCCCCGCCCCTGGCGGGACGGGGGAGGCCCCCGCCCCTGGCGGGACGGGGGCGTCCCTCACGGGGGCGTCCCTCACGGGGGCGTCCCTCACGGGGGCGTCCCTCACGGGGGCGTCCCTCACGGGGGCGTCCCTCACGGGGGCGTCCCTCACGGGGGCGTCCCTCACGGGGGCGTCCCTCACGGGTTGGCGGACGCCAATTACGACGCCCCGTGAGGGACGCAAATTCCGACTCCCCCCAAAGGGGGAGCGTACCTACCCCCCCCGAAGGGGGGGGAGCGCCGCCCCCCTCACGGGCCCGTGAGGGGGGCCCCAAATCGAAGTTTTCCGAAGGGAAAATCTTCGAGTTGTAGGTCCGCTCTCCCCCCGTAGGGGGGTCGAGGTCGCTTATTACGGAGCGCTTGCGCTCTGCGAAGCGCTCAGTCGGAATTCGCGATCGCGATCGCGAATTCCTAGCGCATAATTTGCCCCGTGAGGGACGCAAATTATGCGACCTACGTCGGATTTTTGTAGGTCCGCTCTTAGAGCGGACCTACAAAAATCCTAGCGCTTATTACGCTAAAGCGTAATAAGCGACCTGAAGTCGGATTTGTCCGCGGACAAATCCTAGCGCATCCCTCACGGGTCCGCTTCAGCGGAATATGCGACCTTCGCACTAAAGCGTAATAAGGTCGCTTACCCGTGAGGGACGCTTTAGCGTAATAAGCGCTCGGATTTTTGCGAACGCAAAAATCCGACACTAGGATTTTTGCGGACGCAAAAATCCGACTGAGGTCGCATAAATTGCGTCCCTCCCCCCGTAGGGGGGGGGGCAATTTATGCGCTCGGAATTGGGTAGGATTTGGCCTCCCCCGCCCCTGGCGGGACGGGGGCCTCCCCCGCCCCTGGCGGGACGGGGGCCTCCCCCGCCCCTGGCGGGACGGGGGCCTCCCCCGCCCCTGGCGGGACGGGTCCGCCGGCGTCCCCCGCCCCTGGCGGGACGGGTTGGCGCCCCTCACGGGGCCAACCCGTCCCGCCAGGGGCGGGGGAGACGCCCCGTCCCGCCAGGGGCGGGGGACGCCACCCTCACGGGTCCGACTCTGCGAGCGAACCTACCCCCCCGAAGGGGGGGAGCGACGATCCCCTATATATATAAGGGGATCGTTCGCTCGCACTCGAAGAAATTTCGTACGAAATTTCTTCGAGCAAGGGGATCGTCGCGAGTACCAGCGTCCCTGACGGGTTAGCGCCCCTCACGGGGCCAAATACGACGCGTAAGCCACCCTCACGGGTACGACTCTACTAGGGAACCTACCCCCCCGAAGGGGGGGGGAGCGAATAGTGAGTCTATTAGCAAGTACAAGTCAACAAAATTTACTTACTACACATTAATGAATAAAAATTTCTATAAATTCAATTACATAAAATTTCTTTAAAGTTTTTTCCCTATTTAATATTCAATTTAAAATGCCTACTATTCAACAATTAATACGTTCAGCACGTAAGAAACAAACAATTAAAAGTAAAGCACCAGCTTTAAAATCATGTCCACAACGAAGAGGTATTTGTCTACGTGTTTACACTGTTACACCTAAAAAGCCTAATTCAGCCTTACGTAAAGTAGCACGTATTCGTTTAACTTCTGGTTTTGAAGTTACAGCTTATATTCCAGGTGTAGGACATAATCTTCAGGAACATGCCGTTGTTTTAGTCCGCGGCGGAAGGGTAAAGGATTTACCAGGTGTGCGTTATCATATCGTTCGTGGTACTTTAGATACTGCAGGTGTTAAAAACCGTTCTCAAAGTCGTAGTAAATATGGTGCTAAAATGGCATCTAAAACAGCAGCTAAAAAATAAAAATCAAATAAAATTGTGGACTTAATCGGTGTGGTTTGCTACCGGAGCTCCACGCTATTAAAATAATCCGTCGACTTTGATTCTAAATATTAGATTATGTCGAATAGATTTATATATAATTTGCTTTACGGGTGGGAAGCATCCGTCGTAATTGTCAGCAGACAAATACAACAAACCCGTGAGGGAAGCGCTCGTAAAGGGTAGGATTTGTCAAATGACCCGTAATTGGCGAAGACCCACCCGTGAGGGAAGCGTGACCGCTATTCGCGAGGCTAGGTTCGCTCTGAGAGTCGGAATTCTCCCCTCACGGGGAGAATTCCGACTGAGCGCTGCCCTCACGGGTCCTGCCCTCCTTCCCTCCCCCCTACGGGGGGTCCCCGTGAGGGGGTCGCTTCCCTCACGGGTTGGGTCGGACCCGTGAGGGAAGCGCTCGTAATTGTCTTGTCCCCGCCCGTGAGGGGGACAATTGGGACACAAGTCGCAGACTTCGAACCCCCCTTTTCTCGAAGAAAATTATATATGTCCGCGTTTTTCGACGAAAAACGCGGAGATCTCGAAGAAAATCGAAGATTTTCTTCGATATAATTTTCTTTAGGTCCGCTCTCCCCCCGTAGGGGGGTCGAGGTCGCTTTTTACGGAGCGCTTGCGCTCTGCGAAGCGCTCAGTCGGAATTCGCGATCACGATCGCGAATTCCTAGCGCATCCCTCACGGGTTTGCGTACGCAAATTATGCGACCTACGTCGGATTTTTGTAGGTCCGCTCTTAGAGCGGACCTACAAAAATCCTAGCGCTTATTACGCTAAAGCGTAATAAGCGACCTGAAGTCGGATTTGTCCGCGGACAAATCCTAGCGCATATTACGCTGAAGCGTAATATGCGACCTTCGCACTAAAGCGTAATAAGGTCGCTTATTACGGAGCGCTTGTCGAAGGGATTTACGCGCCCCCCCTCACGGGGAGGGAGGCGCGTAAATCCCTTCGAGCAACTCGCAGATCTTCGAACCCCCTTTCTCAAAAGGGGGTTCGAAGTCTGCGACTTGCGTCGGAATTGTCCCCCTCCCCCCTGCGGGGGGGCGGACAATTCCTAGCGCTTAATTTGTCCCCCCCCGTAGGGGGGAGGGCAAATTAAGCGACCTCTGCGAAGCGCTCAGTCGGAATTCGCGATCGCGATCGCGAATTCCTAGCGCATAATTAGCGTACGCAAATTATGCGACCTACGTCGGATTTTTGTAGGTCCGCTCTCCTAGCGGACCTACAAAAATCCTAGCGCTTATTACGCTTTAGCGTAATAAGCGACCTGAAGTCGGATTTGTCCGTGGACAAATCCTAGCGCATCCCTCACGGGTACGCTTCAGCGTAATATGCGACCTTCGCACTAAAGCGTAATAAGCGCTAGGATTTTTGCGTCCGTCCGAGCGAATAGCCCCGCTATTCGCGAGGCTAGGTTCGCTCGGAGAGCTTCGCTCGCTGAGCGAACCTACAAAAATCCGACGGAGGTCGCATAAATTGCCCCGTGAGGGACGCAATTTATGCGCTCGGAATTGGCGTACGCCAATTCCGACTCTACGAGCGAACCTACCCCCCCGAAGGGGGGGAGCGACGATCCCCTAAGGGGATCGTTCGCTCGTACGAGAAAAGGGGGGTCAAGATCTGCTAGTTGCTTCCAGGACGGCCCTAATATATATAGGGCCGTCCTGGAAGCAAGCGCTTCGAGTCTATTTGCGAGTAAAGGGATTTTCGCGCATGATGCGAAAATCTCCGCGCGGCCTCCCTAACGGGTATCCGCGGCCGTCCTGGAACAAGCGCTCCGTACCCGTGAGGGATGCGACCTTACCCGTGAGGGACGCTTTAGTGCGAAGGTCGCATCCCTCACGGGTCCGGAGCGCTTGTCGAAGGGACCCGTCCCGCCAGGGGCGGGGGACGCGCCCCCCTCACGGGGAGGGAGGCGCGTCCCCCGCCCCTGGCGGGACGGG
>Ga0307968_1000212_pt1 | contig 37701 bp, 33 predicted proteins | sample OrgLakmetagen650_FD_201834 | JGI IMG/M metagenome (GOLD analysis project Ga0307968, IMG submission 201834) | Saline water microbial communities from Organic Lake, Antarctica - #650 | ecosystem: Environmental > Aquatic > Non-marine Saline and Alkaline > Saline | place: Antarctica: Organic Lake...
TGCTGTAAAGCTGCTGTGCGCCTGCTGCTGCCCCGAACCCGATTCGCTGTTTGCCTGAGATGGTTCGGCCCCCCCGCCCAGCGGACGAGGGGGCAAGTAAAAATGTGTTTAAGGTAGCGCTGTTTAAAGTGATCCAGGTTGAATGCCTTTGTAATCCAAACTAAACTATCTGCTTGCTGAGTGTGGGGAGCAGCGGTGTGCGGCTGGCCTCTGTGGTGCATCTGGCACGGCATGAGGACCACCGGTGTTCAGCTGGGAGTGTCTTATATCTGAGGTGCGAGAGGGAGAGGGGCATACTGTGAAGTATGTTGTGTACACACACACACACGCACACACACACACATAACACACACACGCACGCACACACACACGCACACACACGCACACGCGCACACACGCACACACACACACGCACACACACACACACACACGCGCGCGCACACACACACACACACGCACACACACACACACACACACACACACACACACACACACACACACACACGTACGCGCCAGTGTTTTTTATAAGGTTTTGGTGTGTAGCATTTAAGACTTAAATGCTAAGCAGGGTGCTCAAGCCAAGAAAGTGTGTAGCGCAAGCCTTTCCCAAGAACATCGGCTGCGCGTGCGTGTAATGGAACATGTTTAAACAAAAAAAGATGTGTGCGCGTGCGTGTGCGATCTTTCGTTATTGCGTACATGTGCATGCAGAGGTGCGTGCATTACACGCGTTTGTGATTGCATGATTGCGTGCATGCGTGTGTGTGTGCGTTGCTTATGTGCTTATGTGTGCATTGTCTGTGCGTGGGACGGCAGGTTTGGCTTGCATGCTTGACGGAACGGTTGCTGGCGCATTGGCAAGACTGACGCAGCAGGGTCCAAGCTCGGCATGTTGCTGATGTCCACACAGAAGCAGGGTATTGCAAATTATGTGTGTGCATGATCATCCTGATTTTATTCAAAGGAATGGTCTTGTATTTTTGACAAAACTTGTCGTGTTGAATTAAACTGAAGTTCCATCTCTTTATGACTTCTTTCCTCTTTCTGGTACTCTGTTGGACCTCTCTGACTGGGTCTTTTTTGTCGGCTGGTAAAGGAGTTGTACGGTACTCGGAACCAATGTGGCTTCCTTTTCCTTATTCAATGTGGGGAGTGGTTACCACTGCCTGCGTGGTTTCTCATTTCCATCGACCGAAATTGGTTCTTGTTCAAAGAACGAAATACCTAGTATTTGACAAATACATATGTGTGATTCGTAATACCTAGTATATACGAGTTGTATGTTCTGTAATATTTCATCTGCTTGCCCCCTCTTGCACATTGAACGTGTTTCCTGTGGTGCCTTTGATGTTCAAACTGCTGTCGTCGGCCTTCTTCTTTAACCGATCCAAGCTCAAGAAGCGCTGGAAGCGGTCTCCCCTGTCCAGGAAAGGAAAAAAAAGGTGGTCAGAGATTGGATTGTGGGTGTCATCATGTTTTGGGGGCTCTCTCTACGTTGTGCACCACAGTCTCAAGTGGGAAACTAGGCTGGTACAAGTGCAGCAATGTGATGAGGACGACGGCAGCAACTGATAATTACTGGACCAAATGGAAAGATCTGGGGGCGAACTTTGGACAAGTGTGGGAGCGTCGCTAGCGACGCTGAAAAATTGGCGTAGCCCATCACGTGCGCAACGTGTGCATGCACATGCACGTGTTTGTGTGTGTCTGTGTGTGTGTGTGTTTGTGCATGTGTACGTGCGTGTGCGCGCCTGTGAGTATTTGCGCGTGTTTGTGTTTGTATATGTTCGCATGCGTGTGTGTGTATGTGTGCGTGTGTGTGCGCGTATGTGCGTGCTAGCCTGATGTGTGTGCCTTGCTGCCTCACAGACACAGCAGTGGTGTGCGTGATGCTGAGCATCCTTCGCTGAAGCAGGCATGAGGACGTGCTGCTGCTGCTGTTTCCTGTCTGTTGAGAGGGCAGGTGCGAGCATGGTGCCCGGGCTGGCCACGATGTCTGAACTCTGCTTCGACACACAGTGTGCGGCAAGCACCTGAACCGTGCACTCCATACCCCGCGAACAGTCCAATCCAACGCGGACCGCATTCCTGAAGGGCCCCGTGCAAGCAAACTTCCGCGCGTCATGAGCACTTGACTAAACTAGATCTCATCCCATCCTGGCCCATCGATATTTATATTACTTGATTCTGCTTGCATGGTCAACCGTGAAATTTGCAGCCGAAACACAACCAAGGGCCCCTGACGCAGCATCCGCAGCTGGGGAAGTGTCCTGACGGATACTGTACCATCAGGAAGTGGTCCGGGGGCCTGGCCGAGGAATCGTGGGCAGCTTCCTGGAGCTTCCAAACATAAAACTTGTCTTTCAAACTTTGCACACGGCACCCCAGGGCCCACAATTCATCTAACACGGTAAAGTTCAGTTAAGTTTAGTTTGGATTACAAAGGCATTCAGCCTGGGATGGCTGCTCAACCAATGAGAACGAGGTGAAACCTCAAAACACCAAACGAAAACTGTAGTAAAATCGAAAGTAGCAGCTGTGTACAAGTGATGACACTTAGTAATAAGCAGTAAGGCAAAACCTAAGACAAAATCTGAGTTTTATGGAAGCCACAACACAGCAGACACGGTAAAGGTTTTGGTTAGGAGCCTTTGTCGAGTTTCAGCCTGTGGGGTTGCCTGGGTGAGTCTGGGGTGGCCTGTGTGAAGTGCAGTCAGAAGGAGTCAACGCTAGGGGCTCACGCCCCCACGAGGGGGGCTTTGCCAAAAAGCGACAAGTGTACGATCTAATTGGGACAGAATGGCCTTATAATGAGACGCCATGTTAAGGAATGGTGGTGGCATTGGATTCCAGGTAGTAGCTTATACTTGTGTTCTCGCTAAACATTGATGGAAATCATCGAAACCCATGATTTGGGCATCCTTTGAGCCAGAAGAGTGAGACAGAGTGGTTATTTTACTTTAAAATTCAGTTTAAAAGTAATATGCAATCTATCCCTGAGGTTTTGTGTAGATTTTAATCTACCGTACAGACTTAACCAATTATTTTGTTCCCAGATAGGTTTAGAGTCAAACCATACCCATCAAAGCAAAAAAAAGGGGGGTGAAAATTTCCCCCTAAAGGACTTCGTGTGTGGGCCTGTTTGCTGGGCAAAAATGGTGCAATTCTGGAAACCCTGTAAACAAGCTTATTGGCCATCACCTGAGTGTCGGGAGCCCTTCAGTATGCTCCCAAGGCATGCCCTGTCAAGTTTCATGGTCTGGAATGCTGGGATTGGGCCGTGGTGGGCAGCGACAGCTGAGATTTTAAAAAGCCATCAACTTTAGTTTGCACTAGCAACCTCCCACAAAAGAAGCATAGGCTCTCTAAGTATTATAAGAACTCCAAAATCTTCAATGACAACTTACCTAGTGGCCTCACGGGCCAGCTACGGCCCAATAATCACTTTTGATCATTATTGCCAGGGATGGGTCATACAGCGTATTCGTATAATACGCTGTATGGTATTTAGCGCGTATTTTACCGTATTGAACAAATTGGGCCGTATTATATGATTGCAAATTTTGCCGTTTATTGCCGTTTTTTGGCCTTTTTAGGCAATTCCCGCCCCAACAACGGCCTTTTAGTAAGCTTCCAGTGCTATTATATAATATATTAATAACAAATAATATATTGGAAAAGAATTGGGAACGTTTTGGGTGATTTTGGGGCGAATCGGGTCCATTTTGGGTCAAAATTTAACACTCCCGAAATTGCATAAAATACGGTACCGTATTATACGCGTATTGCGTATTAATGCGTATTTTACCGTATTGAACGTCTCTGAGGTCCGTATGACACATCCCTGATTATTGTTATAATTGTTTTTATGGATCAGCTGCAAAAATTGGATCTCGGATTTATGCAGAGAGAAAAAGGCTGAAGCTTTTTGAAAGTTCCCTGCCAAAACTGGGGTCAAAAACGGACCCCCGCCCCCGTCCCCGTCCCCCGGACCCCCCTCATAATGCTCCAAATATTGTTTCCAATCATTGTTGTGGGTGAGGCAAGCCGCGGGGCCACTTTCTGAGGACTCCATTTTGGCAGGTTTCCTAGCCCCGCATCCTGGGCGCCCCCCGGCACAAACTGAGTATGCAGAGTTGCTCAGTTAGGTCCAGCTCAAGGTCCTGCATACTCAGAATTGGGCGGGAGCTTTGGGGCAAGAACTTTCACAGGAATGGCCTGACTCAGAGGTGCATTTCATGACACAATAACATTGTTTTTGTCAAAGAGCACTGAGAAAAAAAATTGGGGTCTGGTTCTGCTCTACTCAATCATCCATTGTGTGTCAGCTGGCAACTGGTTTTGCCTTCTTAACTCTCTCGACTCAATCCCTCATCATCATCTTCCCCATTTGCCCATCCTCTCGCTGTTGCTGCCTTAGCTGCTCGGCGATTTGGGGGGCCTTGCAGAAGCTGGCTATCCCTGTCTGGACACGCCCCAAAGGGGCTCTCGGGGGCTCTCTCCCACGCATGACCCGTAAAAAAACCAATCCGCAGTAATCCATACCCCTTCAAATATTTATTTATTTCAGGGGTGAGCTGGCCGCACCCCCCAAAACAATATTTTGCGTGACATATTGTTCGCACGGTATACTTAGGGTTGGCACAAACCGTACATGGGATTCCATATACTGTATATACGCCGTATATAACCGTATATAAGCCGAATTTCCGAATATACCGTATATGAGGGGAAATGGATTCACTCAGGATTAATTCATATGGGGGTCATTTTGCAGCTCTTGAAGAGCTGAGTGCGCATGACCCAATCTTTTATACCCAAAAAATGAACGGCTAGGGAGCTAGGCCTGCTTCAAGCCAAAGAGAACAAAAAAAGACCTTTTTCGGTGCAAAAGGGAGTTCAACACACCATAACCACCAATTAATTAAATGATAATGCTAAACATATGCATCAATAGAAAAGGGAAGCAAAGGAAGAGCTCAGTAAGAAGAGGCGCAAGAAAAGAAAATTGACCTAAAAGAGCAAATTTGTAGACTGCTGTTGCTGGGATTCGAACCCTGCACCACCTGCAAATACGGTCCGGTCCATATACGGCGTATATACGGTTTAAACCGTACATACGGCGTATATACATGGTCGGCCAAAACCGATGTACGGTCATACGGATACGAATACGGTCAGAAATCTCCATATACAGATGCAGTTATACGGCGTATCTGGATACGCCGTATTTGCGTATGTACGGTTTTGGCCAACCCTAGGTATACTCCATTAATATCACTGTTTTGTGCTACTACGCCGTCGGCTTTTTTGACCGTTTAGACGGTCCGTTCCGTATTTGCACCGTACAAGACGGTGCTAGTACGGTCTGTTTGAAAAGTACGGTCCCAACCGTACATGGACAGTGCCACCGTACAGTACGATTTTGACCGTAATTTGGCCGTTTGGCTCCAACTTTGACCCATAACATTTCTTTTCTTTGAACAATTATTAATGAATAAAATACAAATTATTGAACAGGAATCAAGTACTGCGTCCGATTTTGAGTTTCCATGCAAGCTACTGCTGGGCCCTTCCCACGAGCTGATGCAGCCCCAGCCCAGCCTCAGGGTCGTCCAGGGAAGCATTGTGTTGCATCAACACATGAGAGGAGCATGCGGGAGGTCATCTCGCCCGTGTTGGGGCGGAGAGGCCATTCTGAGGCCGAAATTGCACTGGCAGTGCCAGCCCCCGAGCTGATGCAGCCCCAACCCAGCCTCAGGGTCGTTCATGGAAGCATTGTGTGGCGTCAGCACATGGGAGGAGCACACCGGGGAGCGAAAATGGGAGGTTTTGGGGCGAAAAGGCCATTCTGACGCCATTTTTGCACTGGCAGTGCCAGCTTGGCACCGTACCGTAATTTACCGTCTAGACGGTAAACTACGGTCACCAAAATACGCTAGGACGCCGTGTGTAAGAAAAGACGGTCCGTACCGTCCTAATTGTACCGTACCGTCTGACCGTACTACAATTAGGTACTACAATTGTAGTACGGACCGTACAGCACAACACTGATAAATATACGTAAAAATGCTTCCGGAGCAAGGGGAAAGCAGTAACCATAAATCAGAATATCTTGACAAAGACACAATTACATAGGACACCGAGTACTCAAGTGCGAGCATAGAGCCCTTCATATTTAAACTAGAAAGTCAGAGCACGGCGTCCACCTTTGTTGAAGAACGACGAGTGCAGGTCTAAAACAGCTGCAATTTTGGGGGATTTGTAATTGATAAGAGCTGGTTATGCTCTCAGCGCTCAACTCTGAGCCCCACTTCAACAGTCCTTTGAATTAGATGAGTCTTTAATCTTTTGAAGCCACACATACTGCCTTCTTAATTTCCCTGATCAGTTTCATGGTAACTTAAATCATGGTCCATGCTACAGGAATGGCACCTGCCTGTGTAGCAATTTCCCTCTCACCTTTTCACTCCTTCTGGATAATGAGGGAATTCCAGGCAGCAGTCATCAATGTCAATGCTTGCAATTGCGTCAACCATCGCTTCCGTCTGCCTACCTTCCTTCTCCAACAACATTCAGCAGCCACAGCGAGCAGGTCAGAGACAGAAAGTGGCCAAGGAGCATGTTGGTAGCCGCCTGCAAGTTGCAGCATTGTTCAGTTCCAGTTGCTGCTGTACAAACAACAGAAAGTGGTCTAGGAGCATGCTGGACGATCATAATTGTGTACAAGTAAGGCCGACCAAAACCTTGCACACACGATACATCAACCACATACAAGGCAAGATACGCTCAGAGCATACGGTCATGGACTGTGTATGAGTGTGGGTACCTTAAGTTTGTAATTGCTGTCTGGTGCATGTTTTGTGCAAGCAGCTGTCGATGCCCACCAGAGGGCAGAAAGAGACTGCCTTCACACAAAGAACACCACTAACAGGCATCATTGACAGTGTCACGCTTGTGGCGTTTGAGAGTGTCAGACAAAAAAACACCACTGACAAGCACCATTGAGAGTGTCACACACAAAGAACTCCACTGACCAGCACTACTGAGAGTGTCACGCTTGTGGCGTGCATTACCTGCACAAGAAACACGTCCAGGGCAAGCACGGGGTTGTATACCCCTGCTGCACTTGCGATGAAGGGGTTGGCACTTGCGTTGGCAAGAGTCTTGGCAACCAGCACGCCCACCTGCAGTGGGGCATGTACAGGGGTGAGGGTGCACAATAAAATGGGGGGCATGTACAGGGGTGAGGGTGCACAATACAGTGGAGGGCATATATAGGGGTGAGGGTGCACAATAAAGTGGAGGGCATGTACAGGGGTGAGGGTGCACAATACAGTGGAGGAAAAGAGAGGAAAGAGTGCAGGTAACATACAAAAAAGGAGAGGGAGCAAGTGGGTTTTGGGAGCATGGGCAATTACCTTTTGGCCTAATTCATGCAAAGGAACGCTTAGCTTTATGCACTGCCCAACTTGAAGAGGGTACAACTTGTAATTAAGTAAGCAAAAAGCTAGTCCGGATAAGGCATGCCAATATTACGTTCTTTGCTTACGTGCCCTGTTACAGGTGCCAGCCAGCTTGTAGCAGCCACAAGCACAGCAAAGGACGTGATAAGGTCTGCACTTGCCTGATCAGGCAAACATCTTAAAATAGTACGGCTGAAATGCAGGCTGAAATGCAGGGATGCTTCATACGGTCATTTGGGACATTCAATACGGTAAAATACGGGTTGAATAGGCAATGTGCGTATAATACGATTGCAAATTCAAGCAATTTTGGGAGTGCCGATTTTCTAACCAAAGTAGACCCGAATTGCCCCAAAATGACCCAAAAGGTTTCCAACTCTTTTGCCAATAATTCATATGTTTTAAATGTATAATATAATGGCATTGGAAGCTCGCTGTGAGGCCGTTTCTGGGCAGAAAATTGCGTAAAAGGCCAATAATTGAAATCTTATAATATGGCCCGATTTGATCAATACGGTTAAGTAAGCGTTAAATACAATACGGCATATTATATGCCGTATGCCGTATGAAACATCCCTGCTATAATGAACATATGGCTGTACACATGCGTGCGCTCGCACACGTGCATACACACATAGGCGCACACACATACACACACATAGGCTCACCAGCGCTTGAATTCCCAGAAGCGTGGAGCCCAGGCCTAACACGTTAATGATGACGCCCTTGGTCACCATGTCCATCACATTTTGCTTCTTCACCTGCGAGCCGCAAGCCAGATATGTTTTCATGATGACCAGCCTTTTTCAAATGCAGTAGCTTTTTTTAAGGAAAAACAATAGGAAGCATACCGATGCCCATCATGTGTTGCAGGCAAGAAACGGGTTAATGGGTCACGCCGACACGCTTTTAAAGGACACCTTCTTTAAAGGAAGCATACCGATGTCCATCACGTGTTGCAGGCAGGGAATGGGTCACGCTGACACGCTTGCAAGTTTAGTACACATAATCATTGAAAGAGTAAATTTGTTGGGCCATAGAAAATAATAAAGCAGAACCGAAATGAGCATGTGCACCTCTCACTCCTGAGCGCATGCACAACGCACACGTCAAAACGTTCTACCAGCATCGATACAGCACGCACATTCAGGCATTAAAAACTTACACATGTTTACCTAGATGGGCTCCTGCCCCCTCGGTTACTCTGCCGCACACATAAAAGCTCACACGGGCATGCACACATACACAAACAGACGACCACACACTAATGCATATGAGCACACACATACACATATACAAACGCAGGCCACACCCACCTTGGGCACGTCCATGCCAGGGGGTGCATCAATGTAGCGCTGCATCTTGAGGCCCGTGCGCGTGTAACCAAAGTTCCAGAACGTGCTGAGGAATCCCGCCAGGATGCCGACCAGGGTGAGGTACAGGGAGGCCTTGGGCCCACTCTGCTCAGGCAAGAGTTGAGAGCAAGCTTGTCAAGTGAGTGTGGTGATAATGAGTGTAAAAATATCAGAGAGGCTTTGGGCCTACTCCTCTCGCGTAAGAGCTGAGAGCAAGCGTGTGAGTATGGTGATCATGGGTGTGAAAAGGGTCAGGGAGGGGCCCAATGCGCTCAGACAGGAATTACGTCCAAAAGCGAACTTGGGAGGGACACGCAGTGTGTGTTTTCTAGCTTGAAATGTCAGAAAAAGGTGATTCATACAGGAGAGATTTGCCAAAATCTCAGCATCCTTTTAAGTGGAATTCAACCGAGGTGCTCTTGTAGGACTTTTCAAAGTCACAAACTTGTTGTACAGGTACCTAAAAGTTCTGTGCCATATGCTCTGACGTGACTTACAACTGCGAGTTTGAGTCAAGTCACGCATACACATATGCCTGTTGCAATTGAACAGGAGACCACGCCTACTTAGCATACAGCCACCAGACTTTACACAACACACACACAAACACCACGTGTTCCCACCCTACCTGAGAGGTGAAGGCTACGCTGAAGAGGAGGATCACAGCCGACACTACAGATAGAGATAACTGCACCCAAAAGCTAATCCACCCATATCGTTGCACAGCTCGTGTGGCTCGTAAGATTGCTGCAGAAAGTGCAAGTGTAAGTCTTGCACAGTGTGTTCGTTTGGAGGAGTGTGTGTTGTAAGTGTGTGTGTGTGTGCGTGTTTGTGAATGTGAGTGTGTGTGTGTGTGTGTTTGTGTATGTGTATATGTGTGTGTATGTGTGTGTGTTTGTGTGTGTATGTGTTTTTGTGTGTGTATGTGTGTGTATGTTTGTGTGTGTATGTGTGTGTGTGAGAGCAAGTGTGCATTGTGAAGGGAGTATGGACGTGTAAATGCGTGTGCTTAACCTACGCGCATGTGTTTTTAAAAACAGGCAGCATTACAGTTCACAAGATTTGTACCGGTGCTGCTGACTTGAGTCCACTAGTAAACCAGGTGGAGAGGTTCAATTCAGTGCTGCCTTCTAATTGTGCACCAGCTCAGCCAGGGTGGTGTGCAACAACATGAGTGCAAACTTGTTTGGTGATATTAAAATAGATGAGCCTTTGAAGGTAAAGTCTGCATAAGGAGCATGATCCTCATTTGGTTTATGTTAAATTCATGTGTTGTAAGCAAGAATGTATTGTACTTGCACGCAGCCGTTTTGTGCTTATGATTCAAGAGTCATGAATGTGGGTACCCATTTACACGTGTAAACATGTCTGCGTGAAAGTGAATGCGTGCATGACAGCACAATCTGCATTGTAGTTGGCACATTGCGTTCTGTATGTGCTGCAAGTGTGCGTTCGTGTTTGCGCAAATGTTGCAACGTTCATATATATGATATACCATGTATGTGTAAGTAAGTGCATGTGTGTGTATATGTGTATGTGTGTGCGCGTGTGTGTATACACTTGTGAATCCATTTGTAAAGATGCATCTCCAGGCGATCGTATTTACATGCATGTCCATGTACAGGCTTGCTCCAGTTTTGGTGCCATAAGGTTCCAATCGGGCACACACCTGCTCTTGCAGCTGCTCCGAGGCTCCCCCTATCCCGTTCCCCTCCTGCTGCAGCGCTAGTAGGCCCACTGTTGCTGTAGGACTGATCAGCTCCGCCTTCGTTGCTCGCTGCTGCTGATGTAGAGGGTCTGTGCGGATTGTGAACTCCATTGACGTTGTGTGAAGGCCTGTGCTGCTGGACCTTAGTGGGAAGTCTGGATTGCGTAAAGCTTGTTCTATGCTGGAACGAGGAAGGGCTGAGCAACCCCTGTGTGACCCTGCCACTTGAAATATTGTGCATTTTCTCTTGCAAGTGCATGCTCCTGTATACTTTCTAAAGTTACAAATATAAGGTATATTCGTCTTCCTTTAGCGCTACGCGAGGAGCTAGGATTAAGACCCAACGGAATTGCCATAATTGTTGTATTTTTAAATGTGACTGGTTTGTTGATGAATCTCATCATGCTTGCATTCCTGTGTATGGGTGCTTCTTTTTCTTCTGCCCACTCCTCTCACGAACACGAGGTATCAGGCCACAAAGGAAGTACATGTGGCCATACAGCAGAGGTGAACGTGGCTTGCACGCTTACGCGAACTTCACCCCGCGAGCCGTTCCCTTTCCACGCGTGCGCGCGCACACATACACACACACACACACACACGCACACACACACACACACACACACACACACACACACACACACACACGCACACACACACACACACACAAACACACACACACACACACACACACACACACACACACACACACACACACACACACACACACACACACACACACACACACACACACACACGCACACACACATGCACACATGCACACGCACGGACGCACACATATACGCTTCCAAATACAACACACGCGCACACAAATGCACTTGATTGCACACCGACACGTGCACACCCAAGTTCACATTTGTGTTGCTCTTGCTCACGTCCCCTGCAGGAAGCTGAACGTACGGCCCTACTTACCGTTGCACATCTGAAGAGAAGACAGATGCTTCAAGTAAGTAGTGATTTCTTACTGCATACGTCTGTTGAGGGGTACTGAAGAACGTGCGTCATTCAAACGTCTTTTGCTTTAAGAGTACAGACCGAGCATTGCTGTGCTCTTTCTCTCTCTCAGACAACACCTTCGAAATTTGCTCAAACAGAAACGCGCAAAGAGGTCCCTCTTGAACAGCCAGCCTGGTGCATCCGTGAGAGAAGAAACAATGACTCCAGATCCACGGCCAATTCGTGTCAGCATTGAGCAGCAAAACATCGAGGGTTCGCTCAGAGCGGCTGACCGTGCTCTCCTTCGCGATGCGGTGGAGGCCACCATCACCGTTCTTGCAAACTATTTCCAGGTAATCTATCCTCAGTAAGGCTCCTCCTTTCTGTACCTCATCAGTCTGGCATTGTCCAAACTAGAGATCACAGAAGCCAGGTTTCACCAAAAAAATGCAAGAATGCTAATAAGCGTGTTTTGGACAGAGGCATATACTGGCGGAACGCAAGTCCCATCTTTGGCCACAATCTTCAGAACAATGCTCAAGCACTTGCTCCTTTACGGAACTTCTCATTTCTGAGAATTTTGGAGATGCAGGAAGAAAGGTATCAAATGAGAAATGAGGCAGGTTGATTGTTCATCGAGGATTGATGTATCACTTACCGTACAGAAGTTGTGATCATATGCTCAAGTATACACACTTACGCACACACGCATACACACAGTTTGCTTAAAGGGTGTGCGTGTAGGTACACGCACACAACGCATACCTCTGACACACGTCAACAGGTCCGCTTTCCTCCCTCCAGTGACAGTGGCCTCCTGGGCTTCCCCCCTTGCCAGGAAGAGCAGGCAGACCCTGGAGATGGGGAGAAGTGTGCACGCTACGACATGCAGCCGGAGTGCGGGGTGGCAACTGTGTCTGCACGGCATCTGGCGGACCCCTCCAGCTGTGATGAAGATGGCCTCAATTGCCAGAGGTCAAGTGCTGGTCAGAGGGGGGAGGACACGGACCTGTACCTGTACGTGACGGTTGCGCAGGTGGGGCCCTAAGCAATGTATGATGCATGTTGATTGGGGATTTATTTAGAGACAGTGGGGGGGAGACTGGATAGCTTCACGTCAAACACTGAAGCTCTATGCAATGTTACCGAGTGTATGCCCCGTATGCCCCGTATGCCCTGTAAACATTATCTGGACCTCACGGACCTAACCCAGAGGAAGACAAGTTGTGCAGCCCGTCTTAAAAAGGAGAGGACCACCGTGCAGAAGGGTGGCATGCCTTTGGGGACCATGCGTCCGCAAAGGCCAGAATTCAAAGCAGGTCTCCTTTTGATGTGTGGTCATTACAAATTGCAAATTGCAGCAGGATTCTCGCAAGGTGTCACGCAATTTTTAGATTTAGGGAATGCAATCTGCCAGCTTTGTCGTAGATCTTTTGCTCATAGTAATAGGAGCCCTTCGCAGGACATCGACCCTTTCATCTTCATCCATCTGCAGGACAAAACGTGCGATGGAGGGGCTGCTGCATGGGCTTCTCCATGCCTATTGGTAAGCGCATAGCTTCAAGGCCACAGCGCTTTACAGCTCAATAACAATTTGTAATCATGAGTGTCAAAATACACAGTTGCAGGGTTACCAGGCTTTGTCTTTATTTCCAGCTTTTCTTTTGTTCTTTACATTCCTTTTCTAGATATCTTGAAGGCAATCTTTCACCAAGACACCTTTCACCACCGATCATACATGGCACCTTATAAAAGGGGTTTTCCACCAGTCCTTGCCACCGAATAGCTGCACAAGATTAAAGCAAACCATGTATGACACCCTTTCCCAGGATCTGGCCACCAACAGGCCAGTCGTTGCCACCATCAACATGTGCCCCCGGTCACTCAAAGACACATCTCCAGATCAAGCAGCTGCACGAATGATGCACGAGGTGTGGGGGGATGAGGGTGGCAAACGTAAATGTATGGAACGTGATTAACCATGCAATTATTTGAGCTTGCTGATGGAAGGGGGGTTCGGTTAGAAATTATGCAGGGGGTGCACACGCACGTATGCAGGTGTTGTTTTATAGATTACATTATTAAGGTAGTTACGTGTCAGCTTGCTCACATGTGTAGGACAAATCGTGAGAAGGGTGGGGGTTAGACAAGCATCATCTGCTGCCCCCAGTTGCATTGACCTTGCTTTATATAAGCTTGATGCGTGCAACAAAGGCATGCATAAAAAATCTTGATCAAAAAATCCCTGCTATATTTGCAGATACTTCACGCCCTTGGATTCTCCAGCTCGCTTTTTGGCGCCTTCATCCACCCAGACACACTTGAAGTGAAAGGGGAAGCCGCAATAAGGCAAATAAGGGTGGCAGAGGACGGCAGGCAGGTGTGTTGTGTGGTTGAGTAAGAATGATTCAGGCCTATATAGTGTATCATACAGCAAACATAAAAACTGGCATGCATGGGACACAACCAGCGACACCTAATGCTAGTGTGTGGTTAATGAGCTAGACAGCACTAGCTACTGTCACATCAGCTACAAACTCGCTGACTTGAACTGGTTTCCTCTGCTTTCGCAGCTGCCAATGGCCAGTCCGCAGCAAGACCCCGCCACTCAATTGAATGACTCAGTTTTACGACTCAACGCATTATTTTTAGCATGCTTCTTCTAACTTCCAACTTACGTTCACGAGGGATTGTTTCTGTGCTATTGCCGGTGTAGGTGTCCACGGTGATCAGTGAAACAGTGAAAAGGGAGGCGCGTCAGCAATTCAATTGCCCATCTCTGGAGGGAGCGGATTTCGAGGTAAGCTGCTGTGGTATTTGTATCAACATCGTGGTAAAGGCTTTTGTGCATGAGCAGCAGCTATTATTGTAAGAGCACGCAAATCATAAAGAACACGCATGCCCACACACATCCACATACGTGAAACAATGCAGGACGAAGGCGGCAGTGGGTCTGCAAATGCCCATTGGTGAGTCTTACAATGAGTCTTACAAAAGTAAGGTTTGAGATGATTTGCGCTTTAAATTAGTGTTTTGTGCAGCTCGCCTGTTACCTGTTTCTTAAAGTGTGATTTAAACCTATACCTGACGTGTATCAGATCGGTAAAGCTCTTCAGGCACAACATCTGTATTGAGACCCCTGCTCAGCAGCAGTGCATGCCAAATTGGTGACTAACACGCGCAGGGAGTTTTCACACTATCAGAGTTTTCACACTCTCAGAGTTTCACACTATATGCGCAGGGAGTTTTCACACTATCAGGGTGACCTCATGCTGGCAACCACGCAGTCTTCCGTGGCGGGAGAGCCTCCCCGACTATCCAGGATGACCATGGCACTAATGGAAGATACAGGTAAAAAGCATTACTGTTGAAAAGGTTTACGGCACAAAATACCGTCCGTATTCATGTAAAAGAAACAGGTAGAGAAAAAAAATCCATTATTAGGATGATACCGCAGGATACAGGGAAGAGATACCGATAATTCTTCCATGGCAATCATGGGAGATACAGGTAAAGAAAGTGTTTATTGTTTAGAAGATACAGGGGACGAGATACCGTCCATACTCCCATGGAAATCATGGAAGAACAGGGGAGAGGAAAAGAGGTCAGGGATCTACCTGCCAAATGGAATGAGGATGTTGATCAAAAGGGGCATTTGACAAGATTGAAGCACGCAGCACCGTTTTGTTAGTGTGTGTGTGTGCATGTTTGTGTATGTGTGTGTGTTTGTGTGTGTGTTTGTGTGTGCGTGAATGTATGACTTCAACAGCGCAAACGGTAAAAGCCGAGGTGTAGGCAAGACAAGCGTGTATCACGTGGAGCAAAGTGTCAGTATGGACGCTCAGTTGGAGTTTGAGGGGGGGAAGTTGGATTGTTAGGGGAAAGGCATGTGCCACATGCCTTGTTTGGCTTGAGCACTTAGCGTAGCCTAGTTGATTAGATATGCTGATATGCTACACACCCCAAAACCTCAAGGGATACACTGATTGAAGCAGAGAGCTTGTGTTGTGGCAGATCCTGGATTGCTTTGGTGCAGCATCTCAAGCATGGAGTAAGTAGCTTTTAAGTGTGTTAACTAGGCATACCTGGAATTGGTCATAAGTCGTACGTGCCACCTAATGTCATGGTGCTAGGCTGGTATTGGGCTGACATACACATCCACATAGACACACACACCTACACATGCACACATGCACACACACACACACACACACACACACACACACAAACACACACACAGGGTGGTACATCGGAAATTGGTCAAGTGTGGGAGGGCCCCTGCAATTTGCACAAGGTGCTGGCTGCACGTTACCACAGCAGGGATGTAATGCGCTGCTACAAGAGCAGCAGCAGCAGCAGCAGCAGCAGCAGCAAGCAAGAGGGCCTCTAGTTGATAGCAGAGTTAACCTCAGCAGCAGCGACTCACTCTTCTGCAGGTGCACAGGAACCTCTTAAAACACGAGTATGAGTGCAAGCAGAGAAACAGTGTAAACATGTGTTGCCGGTGATTTATTAACTATGAGCGTATGCGATTCTTATCTGGCCAGCTCACGACAATTTCTTGCATAACATCTACGTTGTGCAGTCCCTTTTTCATCTGGCTTACTTTCTCCATCCACTTCTCAAACACCTTCTACCTGTCCAACCCTATTACACGGCTTTATTGTAATATGCAATTTGCAAGAAATTCTTTTTTTCAATGACTGTCTGCTTCATGCAATTCTTAAATTCACTGTGCTTTCTATTAAAACCACAATCCAGGCCATCGGCAGGGTTTGTGAACCGAATCACCTCACTTTGTGTTCCATGCCTTGCCTTGAGCCCTTGCAACTTTGTAACAAATGCCCTCATACACACATGCCACATGCCACACACGCCACATGCCAAACACATGCCACATGCCAAACATGCCAAACACTGCAGACCCAAGGTGACACATGCCAAACACATGCCAAACACATGCCACATGCCAAACACTGCAGACCCAGCGCAGACAGCCACATGCAGTGTGCTTCCTCCCATCGCGCTGTGGGAGAATGCAGTGAGGGCATCGAGTTTGCAAATGGGTGTGGAATGGTGGTGGCCCCTGAAAGCGTACCCACGTGCACGCTTCCAGACCTGCAGTACCGTAAGTCTAGACTGTGACTGATTATCCCCTTTGTGTGTATACTGGTATAACAGAGAAAAAATTACATAGACACTAACACTAATCATAGTGGCGCTTGATAATTAACCCTGCATGCTCCATATTCCAGGGATATCTTCTTGCGTGTTCCCTGCCATATTGAGCTGCGCAGTAAAGGTGTTGACGTCAGTGTGCAGTGAAAGTGTTGACCTCAGTGTGCAATAAAAGTGTTGACGTCATGGAGCGTCAGAAGATCAGCACATGAAGCATTATATTTTCTTGGACAAAAACAATTGGCCCATTGACATATGTAAACAAACTCTGCCTTCCAGCAAACCCTTTGGCTTTTGGCTGGACTAATGGCCACAACTCACGCTGCTTTGACATCCACCTGGACTTCCAAGCTGGCGGTTTTAGTACTGGCAAAAGCTTCAATTCAGAGGGCTCCCCCCTCCTCACCTACCCTTTTCAGAAGGGTGGGGACAGCAGGAGTGCAGCGTGCTTCCCTTCCAGGTGGGATGTGTTGGGTTTTAATCATACGAATATTTTGTCTTTTCTCACCATTTGTGTTTGCCCCCACCAGGGGTGGGATGTTGTGTGGCTCTCTGCATCCATAACATGGTTCAATTGCCTAAGTTGTTTTTAGCCACGCTACTTTACTTCTGTTCTGATGGCCCCTCTCTGGCCTGCAAAATTCTCTGTCATTCAGAGCAGTCTACTAAGTGTTGCTTCATTTCTTCACTTTATTTGCTGCTTCTGTGAGCAATTAACACCTAACATGTGTTCATCCCTTTTGTTCTAAGTTCCTACTTACATGCTCACACACAAAATGAGGGACGTGAGGTGTCAATATCTTAAGGCTGCTGCTTTCTAGCCTACTTCAAGTATGAAGTGTAAGGGATGGAGGATCCTTATGTCTGAGGAGGTGGCTTTAATAATTGCCATGCCTGCACTGCACAGAAAACTTCTGACTGCAAAATCTCTCACCATCTGCCATGAACGTTTGGTACGCATAATCAAACACTCTCTTCATCGCTCTTTCACACCTCTCAAAGTCCTAAATAACTCACCTTACTTTGACTTGCTTCCTTCCAGGTGCAGTCCAGAAGGCTATCATCTGCTGATGATCCAAAGCCAGGAGATCCACTGTGAAACAGGCATGTGAACTTGTGTTGGGCAAGGTTTAGTAGTAATGCTGTCGGTAAATATTTTTGTCCATCTGCCCTAAAATCCTTCTATTTAGCAACATCAAATACAGTGACCGCACTGCCCCAGCAGCCTATGCTCCAGAGCGCCAACTCTTGCTAAGATGGGCATTTTGTGTGTCAATTTGAAATGATACATGCATTTTATTATTATATCCATGTAGGTTTAGAAAAGAAAAATGAACCAAGCGTATTATGTAAAAAGCGTATGGAAGAAAAAAAATCATTTTGGGCACCGTTGAACTCTTCCAAACCACAAAAACAAAAGGAATTCAATAGGACACAGGGAACTTACAGGCTTGGCCTGAAACTGGCTAGTAAAGAGAGGTGGTTACAGTATTGGAAAGGGTGCAGCTTTCATGAAATGCATTTAGCACATTGCTCTTACTTGTGTGTGCACGCCCTGTCTCGTTCCTTGTTTGGGCTAAGCTTTGTTATCTTGTGACATTCTTGTTAAACTCTCCTGTTTACCTACTATTAATTGCGCCCATTACATCTGTGCTTAGGCTCTCACATACTGCTCCTGTGTGCTGCTGCTGCCTGCAGGCCAGGTGCTGGATTTAGCAGCACTCATGCCAGATGGTTTTTCACAGGGTCTAGTGGGCCCTTGTCCGTCTGAGACACAGGTAATGCCCAAAAACAAGCTTTCAAGAAAGAAACCGACGAGTAAGAAAAAACATTCTGCTCCTTTCCGCTTTATTGTTCATTGCGTAGCTGTAGCATGCACTCTGACTAATGCTCACAGTACACGCTCAAGGGCTTTGAATGCTATAGCTGTGTGGTTTGTTCAAGCACCATGCAAAGCTTTTAGCACCAGCTTGACGCTGTGGGATTTGTGAGCTCTAAAGTCATTCATGTTAAGAAGCGCTTCCCTCTCATCTGCAAACTTGTTGTTACAATTATACGTCTGACTTTTTGCATTCAGTAATTGATTGATGTGACATGCGACCTAATGGCAACCTGGATAACAAGCACCCTGTTTGCTTAGAATGTACGAAAAAGGCTTCAAGTCAGACCTTCTCTTTCAACGCTGATCGATGATATCTTTTCATCGAGCTCCAGCAGACATGCTTGACCCACGTCTGCTTCGCATATTCTCTAATAAATGGTGCTCTTATTTCACAATTTTTCTCCTCGAGGCCATTCATGACTACAGACGCTTGCAGTTGTGCGCCTGCCCTTCATTTTCTATGCTTTTGGCATGCTCTTCAGGCATGCCAGACACATGGATGCCCTGCTTGCTCGTCCGTGGGCGGTGTGTGCTTCCAAGACTCTTGCCATTGCAAGCTTGGATGGCAGGTGTGACTTGTGAGCACACTTAGCAAGAGAGTTGGGTATGCCTGTTATGTGCGCCTTTACCACAGGAAGAGATCGTTGCAGCATGCTTGCCACAGTGCCCTTTCACTGCAGTGGCAATGTCAAACGTGCAGCCATTCCTTCCTCCATTCCTTCCTGTCTCCAACATGGCAGGGGAAAGCATGTGACCAGAGCCTGATGGGCATCCAGCAACTCGTTGCTGCAGATTCAGAGCAGAATTTTGTAGAGGGCACGTGGTATGAGACGCTTGAGGTGAGACATGGCAAGATTGCTTGTAATTATCACAGGGCAGGCCTCACATCCCTCTCATCATACACATTATATGTGGCAGTCGTATACATCGTATGCAAGGGTTTTTTGCTTTGGAATTTGGTAGCGCTATGCTTTATACGGATCTAAGGAACGGCTAAGTACTCTGCAGCATGCAGAAGCACTCTAGTTCTTGGAGGAGATTGCAACCAAATGTCAGTTGATACTGTCTTAGCACAGCTTGTGCTGTGGAAGCCATCTCTTTTATGCTTGTACCCTGGTTAGATTTTAAAGTTTAGTTTTCTCCTCTTGCTTCCTTACCTTTTGACCTCAGCTTCTTGCTGTCTTTGTCGGCAGGTGTGGGTGTCAACAGCCCAGCTGCTTGGCTTCTTTTCTTCCTTTATGTTAGAGGGATTTGTAGCAACGTTTCTTTAATCAAATTTTTGCTTCTTCAGTGTGGTGTCTCTTTTATGCTTGTGATGGTACAAGTGTAAATTCCCCCTCCAGCAGTTTGGTGGATATGAGCCGGAAAAGAATCTTAGATGCTTGTGTATAGAAAAAGAGATGAAGGGATGCAGCGGTATATCTCAGAGTTTCGGTAAGTAATTCCCAAGACAGGCTTTCATTTGTAAGATCATCACTGCAATAACTGCGATATACTGCAAGCCAACTGCACAGCATCATTTCTGCTCGTGCCACTCCTTCGCCGCAGGTGGTCGTAGATCTGGTGTTCAACAAGACGGGGGTAGCTGCGAAGGAACGTGCTCGGACGCTTTCAGATATCTTTGGCTCCTGGTCGGGCTTGATCCCACAGCGCAGAAAGCTTGCAAGTCTGGCCTTTATGAACGCACCTCCAGGTCCAAACACAGCACCAGCAAGTAGCAGGGTTGTCAAAGACATGGGCGTGCAACTAAAAGGGATAGGTTTGGGGGAAAGTGAGGGCGACGCACCTCTTTCAGGCAACTTGCCTCTCCAGGCGCATTCACAGGAATCATGGGATGAAGTGAGGGTGGGGGAGGCTGTCAGAGTTGCTCTTGGCAGTGCTGGCACTAGGCGGCTTCTCAGCAGCAGTCACAGAAGGAGGGACAAGGGTGCCGAGTCGCCCAAGGCTGCGGCCACAGAGCTGAAGCTGCAGGTTTGTTTGCATGTGAGGGTATTGTGAGTTTTGTGCAAAGGGAGTCTTTGATCTGTGGCCAGCAAAAGTGAATGACACAAGAGAGGCTGAAGGTAGAATGTCACTTCTAAATATAAGCAGTTTCTCAGTTTTTTTAATGGAGCACCATATTTTAGTCTATGTAGGGCAAATTATATAGAGGTAGCAAAAAAAAAACCATATCTGCTTGGCAATTACTCACTTGACTTACTGTGTACTCCTGAGGGTCACACATTTGTATTAATAGAAAAATATTAGGGTCACACCTGGTCACACGTTTGAATAGATAGGAAGTATTATTAAGAAAAGGCTTAAATAGAAAATGCAAGTTTTTCTGCAACCTAACAAAGCCCGTGCTCTCTCAGCATACCAATGCCGGGTTAGTCAACTTTGAGTCTGTGCCACCCACTTATATACCTACTATACACACCAGCCACTAACTCGCGCCTTGCGCACAGGTCAAGTTCCACACGCACCCCTCTCCAGAGGACCGCATCTTACTTTCCCAGAGGCTTGCAAGCCAAAAAGAGCTCCGAACGCTGACGCTGTCCCTTCAAGCCAAAGACTATTACTTGAAGCAGGTGTGCTGAGTTGTTTCTATGTAAGAAGAATCAGACCCCCTTTTGCCATAGCAAATACATTTCGTGTATAGTTGCGCCAAAGTCGGTCCGTCTGAGTTAGGGTTACACTTGTGAGCAATCTACACCAGGAAGATTTTGGTCGACTGTCCTGTTTTAACTCAAGCTTGCGATTTGTTTGCTTTGATATGGTATGAGACCTTGAGCATGAGGTCTTGACGGCTGCGCAGATATTTCTAAGAGCAGCTTTCTTAAAATCTAACCTGCAAAATTTTTTAATCCTGTTCCTGGCAGTTTTTACAACAGCTCTCACTGTTCCAGACTTTGTTTTGCTCTGTGCAGACTCCCGTTCAATACTGGCAGCCCAAAAGGCGTAGTCATTGCTGCTTACAGCTTTTCACTACCATGCTGCAGGGAGGTGTGTCTCAACGTCTGGCCATCATCAGAGATGCGGCAGTGGAGCTAGAAGAAGAGAGGAATGAGAGACACGGCAGCGATGGTCTGGGACACACAGAGGTAGGCACTGGGTTATTACTCAGGAGCGCAATTCATTGCCTTTCTTCAAATGATTACAATTGTTCATCAATCCCCGCTTACAGTGATGGTTCAGGGAACCATATATCATGTATGACGGAGGATGCACTTATGTATGCATGCATTTCACACGTCAAAGGGAAATGGTGAGCATCAACAACCAGTGTGGAACCGTTCAGCACAAATTCTTAGAGAAGCCTTAAATTGTAACTCGTGCAATCTACATCTCGGCCAAGATACGGAGAGAAAAGAGTGAGCAATTGGTTTTGGTGCACAGATCCAGAGGTGCTCGTACAGCTAGGTGGAGGTGGAGGCAGGAAAGGTTGTCAGTATTAGATCAACCTTGAACAAAAGTTAGCATGACTATTAAGTTGAGCAGAGGATCAGTTTTCCTCTTTGTATTTAAATTACCAAGGAGTTCCACATTCCAGCTCCATTTTTGCTTTTTATATTAGACCTATACCTTGTGTTTTTAGCAAGGCAGATGCTTAAATAAATCACACATCACCTTTTGCACGCATAGGTGTGAATATATAAAATCACCTCCTCAAAGGGCACATTTTCAGGCATCATTTGAGCAGCTCTGGGCACTGCTACGGCAAACTGCAGGTCCTCATTGTTGGCTGTGTAGTTGGAGTGGGAGGTGCACTACTGCTTGCGCTCCTTGTGCTGGCAATTGTCTGGGCCAAGAGGTCTGGGCAAGCCTGCTGCTGCCTCCATCCCCATGCCGGCCCTGCGTGTTCAGAAAACAGAGACACCAACAAGTATCATGATTCGTTGGACTCCCAAGATGTCCACGTCGTGCACGATTCTTTTGGCAAACAAGGACCCTCGGCCAACCAGGTGTGTGTTGTGTTGTGCGTGTGCATGCCTGTATGTGTTTGGGCTTTCTTGGTGTGCTTTTAATTAAGCACTTTCACGTCTTAAATGTGTTTTTGCATTTGCATAGAGGCACAGAAGCATAGAGGCGTAGAGGCACGATGATTTTGTGTAGGTACCCAGGAGTTCCTGCCACTCTTACAAGCAGCCCCAACTTGCCATTACAACTTTTGCCAATTGCAGGTGATGCAAGGGGGAGACACAGCACCCTCTGCGCCACCTGTTTGGGAATCAACTCCTCAGGCTGCTCCAAGCATGTCATTCATCAGTGCAGCCCTGGAGCCCGACTCCAGTGACACGTCCCAGCATTGTAGCCCTCGACTCCCCCCTCTCGTTGGACAAAATGGCAGCCACTTTGAGAATGCCACTGTTACCGCAACCACCGCAAAAAACACCGCCAGGAACTCGTACGTTTTGGCCTCTAGCAGCCAGATCTATCCTGGCATCCAGGACACTGATCATGGTGCGAGAGGAGGAAACCGATCATCCTTCGGCAGGCTGGTGTCATAAAAGATGATCTGACATTTGCGTTTGTATTGATGGCACCTATGAAACAGAGCCCCTGCAGTTCTGTCATGATCTTTTTCTCTAGTTCAGATCAGTTTCTTTCGCGCCAAACAGATCCGACTACTCACTTTGTTTTGTGTGCTGCAGTACTTCTTCCTAGAGAGCAAAACGCAAGCAGTAGCGCTATCCAGGTCTGCGCTCATTCGCTGTGCCAAAAAAATTGACTAAATTCAAATACACCAAATTGTGTTGCAACACAGGCCCTCCTGCATCAAGGCTCAAAGGCTCGAAGTCCTCTGCCGCCCTCAACCAGCGGGAGCGCCTTGACCAAGCCTCCTCCTCCCCCACTCTTTCTCCACCCTCACATCCCCACCGAGCCAGCGCACCACACATCGTGGACAAGAAGCCCATGTACGTCTTCTCGTACCATACACCGACCAAAAGGAAAACGGACACCTTCAACGCGACAGGGCAAGACAGTCTTTCCTCGGCACCCTTACAAGGGACGTACTCCTTGCCACATGCACCTGATCACTCCCCTGGAGCAGCATGGGAGGAAAGGCAACAAGATGCTCCAGTAAGGGAGCAGCAGCAGCAGGCCCAGAGGATCCCGCTCCAGCATTGTGCCAGCCCGCTTCAGCATCGTGCCAGCGCTCCTCAAGTTGTGGATCACAGCAGCCCCTTTTATTTCTCCTACACTCCCACCAAACGTAGGGAAACCGTTAATCAAATGCCTTATGCCTCACCCCCCCGCCCGTCTGCCACCACCACCACCAAAGTCACCCCGCCGCAGCCCCGTATCAGCTTGCTCTCCCGTGCAATGAACGCCTTTGCCACCTCAAACTCGATAGCTCACAGTCCAGATCATCAGCAGCCACAGATTACACGCAGAGGAAGTGGATCGCAACCCTTACCTGCAATTGGCTGCGGTAATTTCTCTCTGAGTACCCCTCCAAAGCAACGTGCCGATGGCTCCTCTGCTGTCGCTTGTGAGCAGCCACATCAGTCACCTTGTGTACCTCCAAAAGAACCTTCTCCCAAAAGGCCCAGCTTACTATCTCGTTTGTTGGACCCGCCCGAGCATCCTGGTGAGCCTGGAAGTGGTGCGTTTCTGTTTTCTTACACCCCGTCTGCTTCATCTTCTCGCCCTGAGCCACAGTACAGTCCTGGTCCTGCCAGCCCAAGTCTTGCTGCCTCAGCCCTGGCTGACTACCCACTTCAAAAGAGTCGCATGGGGAGGCTTGACACCGCCGTGCCAGTCAGGCACACCCGGCCGTCCCCTCATTCCAGCCAGACGATGCCTGCCATCCTGGTTGCAGATGAAGGCACGGATGGGGAGTGATAGATTTTAAGCGCTAACTGTTAGGGCTTTTTCCCTGTGACAAGTGTAAAACAGCGTGTGCACCTTTGGCAAACCAACCGCCTTTAAAATAATAGTCTCATCTGGAAATGATTCCATGGAATGGCCTGGGCAGCTTTTTGTGCAACTTGTATGCGTCCGTGGAAAGTGTTGCGACAAAATAATCACATATGTACAAGCAAAATGCCTGCTTGTTCTGGGCGTTTGGAGAAGTGTGGCCAAAGGTCTTGGATATTTATATCACTTTGCTGGAAAATTTTTGACATCCTTGGTCGATTGCATATGTATGGCCTGAAGTAAAGGGGGGAATGATTGCTTTGAAGTACTCATCCGTCGATAACCCTTTTACACGTGCTGTCCTAACTTTTTGTACAGCCGCAAGGAATTATTTAATAAGTGTGTCAAATTAGAAATAAGCCAAGTTCTTGTTACATTTTACAAGCTCCTCACACCTATTTTTTTCACACATGTGCGACTAGTACACCCTACAGGTAGTGCAGCATATTTGTGCTTTTGGTTGTGACGCATGGCATAGACCGCAAATCTCATCTTGTTGCTTTTTGAATTGGCACTTTCCTGCAGTATGTTTCCATATTAAATTTTGTGACGGGAGCTGCCTGGTGGGGGAGCCTAGATGGGAGACTGTGTCATGTTTACGTCTGTGAAAGTCTGGATCAGTGACAAGCTGTATGGTCTTTTACGTGTCTTGCAAGTTAAATGCGCCTGTGATTACCTGCCTGGCCTTGTAAAAAGCTGTTTGCAGCCAAAAGTTGCTTCCAATAAAAAGGTCTCAGCACTTAGCACTAAAACCTAAAGTGAGGGGAAGGATTTCGGACCCACTGTCAGTGCATAAAAGTATAACGGCATTCTGCAATGCCTGTTCTAGGTCAAATTATCGATGATGCAGATGTGGGATTTTTTACCGCCTGGATTGGATGACCCATAAATTCAAAACGGCATCCTTCATGCAAAGGCCTGGAAATATGGATACAATTTAGAAAATTAACTGCTATTGAAAAGTTAAACAAAACACCGTGCCCGTAGTCAGCGCCAGCAAACTCCGTCTTTTTAATTAGCTTGGTAGAAAATTCGGTAGCTGATGAGCTGTGATATGGGGAGAAAGTGTGTGTGTGTGTGTGTGTGTGTGTGTGTGTGTGTGTGTGTGTGTGTGTGTGCTGAGCATTTTTAGGCAGGGTGTAGTTTAGGGGTGGGTGGGGCAGGGCATGCAAGCAAGTTATTAGAATTGGTATTAAAAAGCATGTATGTGCTGAGCAATTTTGCAGGGTGGTGAAGCGTTGGCAATGGCACTACCTATCAGAGGCCAAGCCTGAAACCCTCTTGATCCCCATTGATTTATCCTTTCCTTTTCACGGTGGAGGAGCTTTACGGTACACGGTACCAAAGTGGCTCCTTTTTTTTAAATTAATGTGGGGAGTGGTTTTCACTGCCTGCGTAGTTTTTTCTTTTCTTTTCTTTTTCAAGGCTGAATGCTCACATTATTGGGCTCTGCCCACCCATTACATAAAAGCTGTTTGCAACCATGCCCTGGTCACAATAGAAAGAATGGTCTCACCTCTAGATTTTATTCCTGAGTTTTATGAGTTCTGGACAGCCCACCCAAGAGACAGGTCATTTGTTCCAGAACAGATGCGTTCTCCACACAGTTCACTGGATTCTCCATCTGCCACCTGATGTATGACGATAAGCACATACTCAAAGTAGGGCAACAGGCAACTACACACGCCCTTAATAACCAAGAGGCAACCGCTACCTGCCTTCATGCTGCTCCCAAAATGGATGGAAAGCAGCACAAATGCCTCTCACAAAGCCTGCACTGACAACAAGGATTGTTGCACCACTCTCAGAAATATCCCAATATATAAAATGCGCTGTATGCCAATTCTTAACCAGCTGAGTGAAACACCACCCCTGCCAGAAGCATCATGGGGCATGCACATCCTAGTAGTCTGGAGCAATGCTGCCAGGGATCAACTTATTACGAAAGCCCATCTTGATTCAAAAAAGGAAGCAATACTTATCACCAGATGCAACACGGAATTCCAGAAACGCAGGCAGCGTGCCTTTTTGTTAACCAGCTGTCATGCCCAATCGTTGGCAGCGACGAATCGTGTGACAGAGCAGTTAAGTTGGTTGACAGTTGAGAGTTTCTATGTGTCTTGTTCAATAATCTGGATGGTCAGTCTTATTGATAACCTTTATCTTCTGGATTTGATAGTCTTGGTAATCAATTGACAACATGTGAGGATTCTAAGAGGTACCATTAGAGGGGATCCTTAAGAGACCATGTATCAAGTCTCTGATTCTAGTATATGCCTAGTCATATTATCGTGTAACACACTGAGACCGAGAATGTCTGAATAAACGGTCCCAGCTCCGAGAAGGGACAGTGGTGTGGCAGTCAACCAAAGATGTGTAGTAGCACTAGCTGAGAGAGACACACGCACACAAGTATGAGCAGAGAGCACACAGGCGTGGATACACAGAGCTGGTAGACGCATTAAGGACCATTGTGATGCAAATACTTAGTTATTGTGCCGAGTCTTATACTTTGCAGTGACAGTGATTTGATCTGACACAGCAACTGAAAGGAATTTGCCAAAATTGGCTTAAATCTGCAGGCTCCCCAAAGACTCAATAAAAGCATTACCTAAATGCCTACATGCAAGAAATAAGAAACATCCTCTAGCCTCAGCGCATGAAACGGCAAGACATGCCAAATTGCTAGAAGCCAATGTACACAACATGCAGCAATTTAAAGACACAATCCATCTCTACAAGGTCAAAGCTAATGCTGGCATCCTTGGGGACAATTGCGCAGATGCCAGCAAATTGTTCTGCAGAAATAAATGTGGCAATGACATCCACGTGTACGATGACGCCCATCCCCACTCATCCATTTTCTGTTCAGCAAGGGTGGGAGACCCCCTCCCAGACCACCTTATAAAAATTATAACACCTGCCAATCGCTACTTTCAACAGAAAGGCTCTCCATCTTCTCAGATCTCGATGCTATAAAATCACACATGCATGCCACACACACAAACTAGGCCCCAAATCTAAAAGGTTACAAACCACCAGTCCACAAAATGTAAAATACCAAAACCTGCAGAGTACTCTGCAGCTTGCTCGGAGGCAAGTGTAACTGAATGTTAGATAGTTGGAACTGTCTTGCCACAGCTTGAGCTGTGGGAATCATCTTTTTTACACTTGGTCCTTAGTCAGTGTTTAGGTTTAGTCTGATATACAACCGAAAGCGTGCCGTTTAATACAACCATATAGAAGGCCCGCCAGCCTGCCCCATCTGCCTAAAGCTAGATGGCACCTACCTGTCACGCCCAATCGTTGGCAGTGACAAATCGTGTGACAGAGCAGTTAATTTGGTTGATGGTTGAGAGTTTCTTTATGTCTATTCAATAAGCTGGATGGCCAGTCTTATTGATAACCTTTTCTTCTGGATTTGATAGTTTTGGTAATCAATTGACATGTGAATTCTAAGAGGTACCATTAGAGGGGATCCTCAAGAGAACCTGTATCGTGTAAGGTCTCCGATTTTATTTGTTCGTTTAGTCATATTAATGTGTAATTGCAATGAGGCCGAGAGGTCTGTCTGAATCAATGGTCCCAGCTCCGGGAAGGGGCAGTAGTGTGGGAGCCAATCAAAGATGAGTGGCACTGGTAGACACGCACACGTGTGCTGCAAGCACAAGGGCATGAGCCAGATAACTGGTAAAAGCATTAGGGACGATAGCGATGCAAACCCAGAAGAACCTCTGCTGGATGGTTTTCCACCTTGGAGGCCATTTTTGGTCCGAAGGCGCAATCATTAGTAGATGTGCTGAGTCTTAATACTTTGCAGTGAAGGTAATATCATGATCTGGCATACCACATGCTGTCAGGCTACAGTTATCCTATTATACATAGAAGGATAGTAAATAGTGAAATAGTAAGTAGGCAGTCGTGCAAGAATGGTACAACATGGCGATTTGCACTCTTTTGAGGAGATACAGGTAGGGGACATTTTAACCTTATTCTTGCCAACCAACCTCAATGCGCAACAAAAGCGGGAATTTCAAGCCAATTTGCAATCACAGTCACCCCGACCCAGCAACTACAACGCTCTGATAGAAACGTAACCAATACGAGATCCACCACAAATGCAAAAGACTGCCCTTAACCTACAGATGCCCCTGTAAATGTATACGTAAAAGTCTACACAGATAACCATCATCAGCGTGCATTAAAGAGAGGCTCTCGACTAGTGCTCACACCAGCCAGAGCCCCATCGATGACCCTGCCAATCCAAATACCCTGGCTATGAAACCAAGATACAGCCATTTAACCAAGCAAAGCAACGCAATACACACCTGAACAATTTGTAGTACAGTGTGGACAATTCTGCTACACAACAAGCAAAAAAGGTACTAGACTCCGTTTTATCCCAATGCATAGCAGTGTGGTTAAGGAGTATATATAGAGCGATTACCTGTCGCAAGAGTCTTAGCAACTCTCAGTTTTTGCACCCCGCTTCTCAGACAAAAACAGGTTTGCCTCCGGCCGTCTGGATGCTGTAGTACTGGTTGCTCCCATCTACGCGACAACAAAAAAGCAGCAACAGACTTCTAGTACCTAGAAAACAACGGAAGGTGAATTCTTTGGAGTGGCAGGAAGAATCTGAGGGAGGCTAATAGCACCTCAGCAGCACCGCCAGCCATCAGCAGATCCACCTTCCCCAAAGAGCACCGGCCCAGAGCTTGTAACATACTTCCAACGTGACATCCACCTCTTAATCAAAATTAAGTTTACTGTCAGGACACTAGACCTCTAGACCATTTAAGCACCGTGTAGAAACAACCAAAGGCCTTTGCACCAGCTATCCTCCAAGGAGCCTCCACTACCCTCCACACCATCCAATTGGGAGTCGGCACCATTTACAACACACAGTGGGATGCTGTACGGCTCAACCCATAAAATAGCTCTCCCCTATTCCTTGCCGGAAGTGTTCACACCATGGCGTTATTTTACTTTACAACACTCACACAATAGAGCCTTTCAAGTACTTGGGCTGCTACACTTGCCAAATATACCACCAGGCGCTCTCCTTCTGGTACTATTATCAACTATCAAATGAGGAGCCGGTTTCATGTCAATTCTGCAACCCTCCTGGTGATCCCCATTGACCTCTTTTCTTTTCCTTTTAGGTGGAGGAGTTTTGCAGTACCCGGGAGTCGTCTAGCAGAAGACCTTGTTTTGTTTGACTGTTTGACAGCAGTGTGTGCAGCAGTGTGTGCTCCGTGGCGTTATTCTACTAATCTTTGGTACTTGTCTACCGGGTACTAAGTGGTAGTAATAAAGTGACTCGCTCCTTTCCATAATAAATTTGGAGTTGTTTTTTACTGCCAGTTTAGTTTCTTCCTTTCTTTATACAAACTGAAAGACTAGCTAAGGCTGAGAGCTACAACACAAGAATGAACAATGCTGATCAAGTTTAAAAGGAAAAGGAAAGGACCAGGTCATACCCTGAAAAAATTATAAATATAATACTGTAGACAAATTCATAGCTACTTGTGAACCAAAAGCACATTGGGCTGCACCACGAAGGTCCAAGGATAGGAGGCTCTAGGTGTGGGCACCTTAATGCTCATATGTAGTCTTCTCATTTATTACAACAGCAACCCCAACGCACACACCAGCACTTGGTGAGTGATTTAGCAGCAGCAGCAGGAGCAAAAAATGAGCAGCTATGACAGACAAGTGGCCTGGCCATCTAAGCAAAGAACGTCAATTGCTGCGCCTTGGGCATCGCCTGAGACATGCAAGGCTTTTAACTATTAGAAACGTGCCCAGCATCTATTACACTCCCCCTGCGCGCAGTGTTTTGTGCAGGCAAAAAAGTTCAAGCACAAAGCTGTGAATGACATTGCCTTATTTAAGAAAGATACTTCAAGTGGCTCACTGCTTAGGCACACATGCATAAGCACTACACTTTGATCTCTTACCTCGCAAGAACCTTCGCAGTCGTAGTCGTAGCCGAGAACCTGCGCTTAGCAACAACGCAGAGGTAGAGGGTGCAGATCGGTTGAAATTGCCCATGACTCAGAGCTCGGACCAAGACTCTCAGTTAAATTCCTCCAGTTCCGGCCTCTTTTATTGTGTTAAGGATGCATGGCAAGCAGGTCTTGACTACTTCATGCCAAGGAGGTGTTTAGTCTGAGTTTAAGGATTTATAGCCAAAACGCTGTGGTAATGGTGAATGTACAAACCCTGCAAGGATGTATTCCAGCCTTTACCTGTACATTCAACAAGGGCGCAAGTTGTAATTTTACGCTAGGCACACAGGAGGCTGCTTTTAAAAATGACAACGCACGTGTAATTTGGGCCTCCGGCCCAAAGTGCCCCCCCCCCCAAACCTCCATTCCTGACACCCCACACTTATAAAAAGGGTATCAATCTGCTCAGAAAATTTGCAGCTATCAGTCTGCACAGTTCTCTTGCCAAATAAATTAATACCTGAAGAGTTGTAGGGCAAAAAGTGATATGTGCACGCTCTTGCACTGACCACCTGTTTAGTGCACAAATCCAGCCAACACCTTTGCCAAAGCACATTTGTACTTCAATAATGCAACTTATGCGTAATGCAATACGTGTACTGCACATTTGAAATTAATTGCTGGTAATTTGCCTGAACGCACCCCCGCGGCCTACTTGGGGACATTCCAGCATTTCTATGACCAGGCACCCGAACCCCCCCTTTGATCAAATCACCCAACAAGGGTGCCAATCGATTGGGCTTGAGCTGAGGATTCCAAGAATATATTAATATTTTGTCAAAGTGGCCCAGTAAAATTCTGGAGTCTCCCCTCCAAAGTTCCGAGCCCCCCCAAATGACCACCCACCAACCGACCCCTCAAAATTGACTCATTTATATACTAATCAATAGCTCTCGACGTCAGGATTTCGAATATATATAATTTATACTTCAATTGACACGTGACGTCCAAAAAGTTATGACAACTAAAGCCTCGTGGGCGCAAGCTGGGAAATTTGATGTGAGCTTTGACAAGTGGACCACTGCCCAGATCTCATTTTTGGGAGGCGTGCAGAAATGCAAAGGTCATGAAGCACTAGATAAATGGTTATTAGTTAGTGAAATTTACATACCGCTTATTGGATTGATTGTCATATGGTGGCCTCTCACCCTGACGATCTTCTCGCTAGAACGACAAAAGGATGCGTTTGGTTGCAGCTTGAGCTTACACCCTAGAGAGCAAAAAACGATCAGGCCTAACCTAGCTCCCTCATATTACAAATGAGAAATGAGAAATGAGGCAACCTTACCGTCTCTAATATGAATATATTTGCAATGAAAAGACCGATATCATCCCAGTGTATAATAAACTTCTGGATGATTATTGAATGGGGGTGACTAGTAATACGGCACCAACCTGCGGCTGGCGTGCAAGTGCTTTCACCATGACTGGGCCTTTCAGCTTCCAGTCGCCCTCCAGCTTTTTCACCGACTCCTTCAGCTGGCCGTCCACACTGTGGTCAGGAACATTCACCATGGGAGGGGGATGCAGTGACCAAGGAAATGAAGGGAGCTGCATGTCTACAATTCTTGCTGTGTATAATTAGCAAAAAAAAGGTGAGAAGAAAGGAGACGAGGACTGATACGGTTGACAAAGGCTAGCCTGCAGAGGGAGCAGCAAGAAAGAGCGGAAAGCAGGAGGGATGTGGGGGAGTATGCCCTGATATTGCTGCATTTCGCCACAACTCCTTCCCCTTACTGCAAACAAAGGCAGACAGAAAAAATTCCAATGGGCTCGAAATTTGGAGAAGGATCCAGCGGCTTGCGTAACTGGAATCGAACGTGGGCACACTAACATAGACACACTCGCACTCTCGCACGCACGCACACCATACACGCACATACACACATAATTCCACACATGTATACACACATAAACATGCAAACACGCTTACACACAAGCATACACACACGAACACACATGCACGCACGCGCCTGCAAGCTAGTGCCTCCGGAAAAGTCTTCAGGATTTTGGCCATCTCAGGACCAGACACTCCAATGGACTGCAAGTATTCTAGAGCGTCAAACACCTGGCCCTCTTGTGGCACCTCTTTCACCTAAACAGCATGAAAACAGGGTGTGGGCTGAAAGCTGGAAGGCACTGCACAAAATTGGAAGCTGCTTGGAGATGACACACGGGGACGTGTACAGTTTGGAAGATGTGGGGAAGCTCTGCAGTGCAAAAGACAAGCGCTCAATATTAACAAAAGGACAGGACAACGGAAAAAGTCTCCCACCTTCCTCCCTCTCCAAAACTTGTTGGCTCTAGGTCCCCAGCCAAACGCCTGCTCCAGCTTGTCATTCGCCTCCTCCTCGGTCATTCCCTCCACAAAGTCTACTAAGGTCTGAGGCAGAGTAGGACAAAAGGAATGGAACAAATGAGTGTGTACGAGAGTGTGTGTGTGTGTGTGTGTGTGTGTGCAGTGTGTGTGTATGTGTGTGTGTGTGTGTGTGTGTGTGTGTGTGTGTGTGTGTGTGTGTGTGTATGTGTGTGTGTGTGTGTGTTGGGTGTGTTGTGTGTGTGTGTGTGTGTGTGTGTGTGTTTGTGTGTGTGTTTGTGTGTGTGTGTGTGTGTTGTGTGTGTTGTGTGTGTGTGTGTGTGTGTGTGTGTGTGTGTGTGTGTGTGTGTGTGTGTGTGTGAGCAAGTTGTTGTGGGTGCGCGTGGGTACAATTGTGTGGTGAGTGAGGGCGTGTGTGTGGTTGGAACAGTGGCTAAAGCCACGTGCACAGCCGAGGAGGGTGACACACACAAACCTGAACAGATGCAGACCACACAGCCCCCTGCTCTCCAATGAGCGTCTCTGTTGGCGAGGCCTCTGCAGAACTTGCATTCACAACTTGAGCTCTTCCTCTCCTCAAGTTATACGGTGCCTGAACCTGTCTTATTGGGTGGTGTCTGGGGATTTTAAAGCCTGTTGGCACACGAGCAACCGCAAAACAAGGCCTGCTTCTGCTGGGGCACAAACTCGAGAACGATGGAAACAAAGCAGCCATTGTTATTACAGGTTATTAATTATTTTAATTCCACCCACAGCTTCTGCAATTTGAGCTGTATTATTGTTATTATCCAGTCCCACGCACTTTTTTCCTGACTGTCCTTTTGTGAAATGAGGCTGGTAGATAGTCGCATTTGCGGAAGGGAGAAGAGCAACCAGCAGTACCTCCAAGACCACCCCTTCCAATCAATCACGTCTAGCTGCCCCATTTCTCAAAAAGACTGTCCAAAATTAGTGCGTTAGAAAGCTGGCTTCAATACGCGTCCAACGGTGTGCTCATTGCCTGAAAAGAAGCTGTCCATTTGGGTGAAATGTTGGTTGGCAGTTGAGGGCAACCTGGACCTGCGCGAGCGTATCAAGGGGATCCCGGAATTTAGCAACCTGTGTTATAATTATACTGAGTAAATCTATTAATTTAAATCAGGGTAAGGCGTCCTCAAACGGTCTGGAAACCTGCAAATATTGCCAGAGGGGGACAACGGAGCAAATGTCCTGAAATGTGACTTTTTTGAAACAAATCATGTTTGAATGATATAACTACATGGTTCATGAAGTTTGAAGTTTGGGGACAAAAGGACCACCCCAGTGGTCTGGACAGAAATCCAGTTAAAATTTTGGCACCGAGTTTCCACATAACAGGCCACCACGCCCCAAGCAGGACCTCTTTTCATCCCAAAACAAGACAAGGAGAGGACTTGTATGATACCAAATCATCCTGGATTTTGAAGAGCAGATTTGATGAAGGTTGGTTTTCCACCTTTTGCTTATTTTTCAAGGGAAATGGGCCAAAATGGAGTATCTGACCAACTACTGGGTCGTTTTACTCCATTTTTGTTGCAATGATATTTATTTATCAAAAGATCGCCATATATTTAAAAATGACCCAGATTGGTGCAGCAGGTGGTGAGTTCTGGCGGATTGGCAGTAGGGTTCACGCCGCGGACAATTAGACATGTGCACCCATGTTTGCAACAATAAAGCTCAGGTGTTACGAGTACCCTTGGGTCCTAAGCTTAGAATTTGCAAACATGGGTGCCCATACTCAGTTCACATTTCTAAAGTACCCCTGTTTGGGGCCTCCGTCGACTCCCTATAAAATATTGCCTCTCTTCCACTCAAAACAAGTCTAGCTGCCCCGATTCTCTAAAGAATAGTCTGGAAATCAGTGCGTTAGAAAGCTGGCTTCAATACGTGTCCAACGGTGTGCTCACTGTACAAAACGGTGCAGTACTTTGGGTGGACGAACATCGAACAGTTTGCGGACTTTTTTGCAACCAAGCGTGGGGACTGTTATTATTAGTTTCTTCACAACCGATTGTCAGACAAATCCTGAGTGCGCTTCCCACCTCAGCTTCAGCTTCTTATTCTGTTAAAAGCACGGTGCGTTTAGGTGGTTAAAAATTAATGATTACACGATGATTCTCGTTCGTTTTCTATCCGCTTTTTAACCGCGTTTTGGTTCACAAAGCATGCCAGCGCTCTCAGTGCGCGCACACGGGTTGCAAGTATTTCTGGACTTTCAGCCATCGACCTTCCTTCCAAGCTATAACCTCCTTCAGGCCACGATCTGATTCTGCTGGGTCAATTGTATACGCAAGGTGACTAATTCAGGGGTGATCAGCTGTAATGCGATCACATACATTTATCAATTTACTATAAACTATAAACGCATTGTCAACAAATGAAGAAATAATACAGAAGCCCCGATACCTCAGGTGGACCCTGTGACTCGGTCCTCAAATGCTCAATAATTACCCCAGTCACACGGTGGTTTGGTGAAGCCCCCGGATACGGCTAATAAATTTCCAATAAAAGAAAAAGCTACGCAGGCAGCAAAAGCCACTCCCCACATCAAATAAAAAAAAGGAGCCACTTTGGTACTGAGCACCGTAAAGCTCCTCCACCGCGAAAAGGAAAGGAAAAATCAATGGGGATCAGGAGGGTTGCAGGCTTGACCTGAAACCGGCTCCTAATGAGAGTTGATAACAGTACTGGAAAGGGCACGTCTGGTATGGAAGAGTTTAGCAGCAGAGTTCACAGAGTGCACTTGGAGCTTGGAGGCAACAAGCTTCTTAACTCTTTGAGGATCGAGACCCAGTTCTTTGAAAGGATTCAGAGTGTGAGTGTTGTAGGTGGTGCCACCCACACCCAAGAGGATGATGTGGAGAGTAACGGAGGCTCCTTGGACAATGTTGCAAAGGTCTTTGTGCTGTTCCTTTGCGGCGTTTGGCTTGTTCTGAGGTCTGGTGTCCTCACAGTACTTGATCTTGACAAGGTGTATGTCACGCCGAGGTTTGTCGAGGTCTTTAGGTTGGTGCTGTCTGGGGTTGGTGGCTATACTGGTGGCTGGTGGCTGGCGGTGCTGCTGAGGTGCTCCCAGTCTCCCTCAATTGCTCCCTGCCACTTCAAAGAACCCACCCCCCTACATTAGTATGTAGTTTGTAGTTTTTGTGTTTTTGCAGTGATGGGAGTGACCAGCACAAAATCTGGGCGGCTGGAGGTGAATCTGTCTTTATCTGGGAAGCGGGGTCACCCACGGTGGGTAGATTCATTTGGAAAAGAAAAGAAAAACTACGCAGGCAGTGAAAACCACTCCCCACATGAAGATAAGGAAAAGGAAGCCACATTGATACCGAATACTGTAAAATTCCTTTTCCCCTAGGTACTCTTGCGATCTTGCGATACACAAAAAACATACACACACATATGGACTGGACATAGAAATCAAGCAGGAAATAGACATGGTCATGAGTTAATATAGAGGATCTGGGAATAGTTTTTTGATTACTGCGTCAGCATCCCTGGCAGGGTTCTCCATGTGGCTTGTAAAGCACTTCAAAGACAATTACAGCAGAATGAAAAACAGCAAAACAGATGGTTGGGACTCTTGCCATATTTAAAAGTACCTTTCTAATTAGCAAAAAAGGGAATCTCAAGACAATAAACTGGTGATTTAAATCAGAACTTGAACGAGACAGCTCCTTGCTTCAGCCAAGCGTATGTGGCTTCTGCAAATAGGTGGCATGGAAGATGAAGGGCTATCTGTCTTTGTGCTAAATAGGTTTTCAGTCAAAAACAAACCCCTTGCAATAGTTTATTATCTGCGCCTCAATATGTCTATGAGTGAACCTGGCAGGTTACAGTGGGGGTAGAAACCCAAAGGACAAACACACATCAGTTACGCATCTTTTTCCATACAACACACACCTCGTGCTTGCCGCTGCCCAAGTGCACCTTGTTGCCCTCTCCAGGTGTGAAGCTTGAAATGTTGCGGCCGCCTGTATATGTGTTGTGCCATGCGGACGGCTCGCCCTTCATCTCCTCTGCCACCTGAGGCGCATAGATGTATGATTAAATGTTCTAGGGTAGAGCAACATGCATTCTTTGCTAAAGTGAAGCCCATGCTCCCTTTCTACAGGCAAAATTCCTCAATTTCAGCCGATCAAGCGCTTACTAAATGTAGAGATTCCAAAGCCTGTGGATGGACTCACACCATGATTCTTGCTTGGACCATTGTGAAAAGTATCCAAGACTTTCAGCAACTCAATTCCTCACCTTCTCTGCGCGTGCAGCAGCCTTCTGTGGCCTGCATGCAAGTATGCAACAGTTGTTCAGTTGAATTTGTGGTTTAACTTGTAAAATTGGATACAAGCAAAACTGGTGCCAGTGGGACTGTTTTACTTGCTAAGAACAAGCAGACTCTAGAAGGTTGGTAACCACACAAAGAAGTTGATCTTACGTGCGCAAGCTAATTCCACCATGACGTGCTTCCTCTTCCACACGGGCAATGGACACCTGCAGTGCAAATTATGCAAACGTAACGGATACTGAAGTATCATTTTCAAACAAAAAGGTGGCTGAATGACACCAAGAGAGTCCAAATGAAACACAACAAGCACGTATCAAACGAGGTCTGCCAATAATGCAAAAAAAGTTGCCCGTAAAAACATAGCAGGTGGCGCCGCCAATTGATACCCCCTGGCTATGACACCAAGAGACATACAACCAAACAAACGCAATAATCTGATCAAAATTAAGTACTGCTAAGACACTTCCCCTACCCAACGAGAAGAAAGGGACAAGCACAACATAAACTGCTAATGCCTCACTCACTCGGGCATCGTAAAACCCTTCACACCATCCTACTAGGAGCAACAGGCACCATCTACAGCAGCCACACAAGGATTTTCCTTGTGTGGCTGCTGT